>ULVI01095919.1_pt1 | contig 16941 bp, 19 predicted proteins | sample 1959331 | NCBI WGS metagenome assembly ULVI01 (sample SAMEA4835782, study PRJEB28245) | human gut metagenome | biome: gut microbiome; material: fecal sample | place: Denmark | collected 2008 | reverse complement strand
CCGCCGCCGACAGATTGGAGACTCTCTGCCGACTCATGCAGGAGATAGGCGTGACGCTTATTATAGATGGAAACCTGCCCGCAAAGGAGAGCCTTGCGTGGCTCGGTATGGATATAATAACCGAGGCGGTGACAAACTCCGTGCGCCACGGACTCGCGTCGGAGGTATACATATCTCTCGGACAGAGCGGCGGCAATTTCTCCATGAGGATAACCGACAACGGTATTCCGCCTAAGTCCGAGCCCGTCGAGGGCGGCGGACTCAGCTCGATACGAAGAAAAGTCGGGCTGTTTGACGGCAGCGTGAGAGTTGAAACGAAGCCCCGATTTGTCCTTTCAGTCTTTATTCCCGGAGGTGAAACCCTGTGACAAAAGTGCTGGTTGTCGATGACCACGAATCAATGCGCGAATCCCTTGAGCGCCTGTTTAACGAGAGCGGGGATTTCTGCGTTGTCGGCGGGATTTCCTGCGCCGACCATGCAGTGAGAATGTGCGGCGAGCTCTCGCCGGATATAGTCTTTATGGATGTCTGCACCGAGGGCGGCGCGTCGGGACTTCGCGCAACAAAAGAGGTGCGCGACGCCTTCCCGGATATAAAAGTGATAGTTATGACCGCCTTTGACGAGATATCCTATGCCCCGCGCGCAAAGGAGGCGGGCGCACACGCATTCATATATAAGAGCCGTAGCCTCTCCGAGTTCGAGCAGACCGCGCGCGACGTTATGTCGGGCGGCGGGTGCTTCCCCGAGCCGAAGACCATCCCCATGCCGCAGGGTGAAGCGCCGCTGACGGAGCGCGAAATGGAGATACTGCGCCTGATGTGCAAGCATATGACCAACAAAGAGATTGCCGCCGAGCTCTATATCAGCGAGGACACGGTGAAGTACCACAAGAAGAATATGCTCGCAAAAACAGGCTTCGCAAGGTCGGTCGATCTCGCTTTCTACATGATATCAAACGGGTGGATAAATCCGCTCTATTGACAATACTACCCGTTTCGGGTAGTGCGTATTCTTTTTTGTTTTGTTATAATCAAATCGGCGAAATATTTCGGTGAGTGTGCAATAAAATGAAACATCTGAAAAAGCTTACGCTCCTTCATTCAAACGATATGCACGGCGACTTTATGGCCAAGGAGGTCGATGACAGGCTTATCGGCGGGGTCTCCATGCTCTCGGGCTATGTCGGCAAGGTGCGCCGCGAGGAGCGAAATGTAGTCTATTCAATCTCCGGCGATATGTTCCGCGGCTCGCTCATAGACAGCGAGTACAAGGGACTGTCGACCGTTGAAATAATGAATATTTTAGCGCCCGATGTCGTGACCCTCGGCAACCACGAGGTGGATTACGGCATAGCGCATCTTTTATTTATAGAGCGCTGCGCAAAGTTCCCGATAATCAATGCGAATATATATCTGAAAAATAACGGCACGCGCCTTTTCAAATCCCACGAGATTCTCGAGATTGACGGCATGAAGGTGCTGTTTATCGGACTTCTTACCGAGCAGGTGCTCTCGCAAACAAAGCAGGATAAGCTCATCGGCTCGTTCCTCGATGTCTATGAGGCGGCGGCAGAGGTCGGAAAGATATGCAACAGCTATCAGTCCGTCGATATAGACTTTACGGTTCTCCTGACCCATATCGGCTTTGAGGCGGACAAGGAGCTTGCCGCGAATCTCGACCCGCGCTGGGGAGTCGATATTATAATAGGCGGCCACAGCCACACAATGCTCAGCGAGCCTGCGGTAGTCGCCGGGATACCGATAGTTCAGGCGGCGAACGGCACCTCTCAGATAGGCCGCTTTGATATCACGGTCGATACCGACGACAATTGCATAGACAGCTACACCTGGCAGCTCGTTCCGATAAACGAGGACAACTGCGAGCGTGACCTTCAGTTAGAGCGGGTCATAGAAAAATATAAGAATCAGACGGATGTGAAATACAGTCGGGTAGTCACCCGCTTCAAAGAGGAATATTTTCATCGCAAACGCAACGAGGAGACGCAGATAGGGCGCATATTCAGCGATATTTTCAAGGATGCGCTCGGTCTGGATATAATGTTGCTCGGCTCGGGCAGTATCAGATACGAGCAGTTAGGCCCCATAGTCCAGCTCCAGGATTTGGCGGAGATATTCCCGTATAAAAATGAAATAGAGCGCATATATCTGACCGGAGAACAGCTGCGCTCGGTGCTCATGTATATTCTGCGCGACGAGGCGCTCGACGGAAAAACGGAGTTCTACCAGCTCTCGCACGGACTCAGGGTCGTCTATTCCCGCTCGGAGAAGAGACTGCTCAATGTCGAGCTCAACGGAAAAGAGATCGAGCCAGAGCAGCTCGTCAGCGTAGGACTTCAGGAATACGATATGATGAATATGGACAAATTCTTCGGCATAACGCGAGCCGAAGCGGAAAAAAACGGGAAGATAAAGACCGTAGCCACCTCATGCTTCGATGTGCTTGAGGAAAATTTGAGCGATATGGAGCTTGTCTCCGACCCTTCCGACCGCAGGCTTTTTGTTGTGCGGTAAAATTGCATATCCGAGCCTTTTCGCATTCTTCGATCAAAACTACTCCGCGGGGGTAGTGTGCTCGGACATTTTTTTTGATATTATATATGTGCAGTATTTGGGATGTATTTGAAGAAAGGGGAGACAAACCGTGAGAAAACGCGATTTCGGGGGCTTTATGCTCTGCTTTTTGATGAACCTCGTATTCAACCTCGGCTGGTCGGTGCCCGCGTGGATATTGCTTGCCGCCCATTTCATCCTTAAAATTTCCATATGGTGGTTCGCTTCGCTGCTCATAATATGGTTTTTTATCATATTGCTGCGCACTCTGCTCATCAGCTGGGCGGGTGACTGCGCGAGCGTGCGGGATGAGCCGAAAAAGAATCTGAATCCCTATTCCGCCTCGTCGTCGAGCTTCGGCAGGGCGGACAAAAAAGAAGAAACCCGTGAAAAGGAGGCTTGACCCCGCAGTGAAAAGAATGCTGATAACGGCAGCGGTTCTGTTGACGGCGGTTGCCCTTATGCTGTCGGCAGGCTGCGCTAAGGACAAAAAGCCGACCCCCGAAACGTCGGACGGCACGACCGCAGAAGCGGCGATAACCTCGACCTCTTCCGAAAAAATGACGCTTCCGTCGAATATTTCGGGAACGGAGATAAAACGCGGCGAGAAGTATGACATACCCTTGGATGAGACGGTCAAGCAGATGCGCGAATGCAGCAAGGGCTTCGCCGAATATGTCGATTCCGGCATGGCGATTTTGGATACGGGCGAGTATATAGAGCAGGACGGAATCCGCTACAATATCTATGCCCTCGGCACAAGCGGCGAAGACAGCTTCGTGCGCGAGATAAATGTGTGCTTTAACCACCTTGACAGGGTGGTATATGAATATGACGCAATTTCCGACCTGTGGACTTTGCTGCCGTGAACGGAGGTTTGAAAATGAAGAAAAGCATTTCGGCAATTCTGCCGGTTCTTCTGGTCCTTGCCCTCGCCCTCACCCTTTTTGCCTGCGGTAAAACGGGCAATACCGATGAGACGACCGGCGACGGGGATATGCAGACTACCGAGGAAGTTATGACGGAGTACGATGTGACGAAGGATGCGTTTGAGCTCTCTCTCTATACCGATTCAAGCTCCGCGTCATACAGGGCTCTCGGCGACCCGGTGCAGATTTTTAAGACCGGGAGCGCGATTTATCCGAACGACAGGATACGCTTTGTCTCGAATGTTGACGGAGTCATCGTCACGCTCGTAAAGCTCAAGTATAACGAAGCCGATAACGAGATGGAGTCGGACGGTATCCTCTTCTCGGTGAAGGTCAAAAAGGGCGAGGTTTATGAGTTCGACGGCAGCCTTGCCGAGACTGTTCCCACCGCCGCCATAGAAGCCGAAAAGGGCGACATGGCCGCGAGAAAAGTGCTCACCTATGACGGACGCGACGGAAAAACCGACTATGTTTTGAAGAGCGAGCCGCTGCTCTTTGACGAAGCGGTAGGATAAACGGTCAAAAAGGGGACTCACCCCGCGAAATAATATAATAAATAATATTGCAAAGGAGTTTTTATTTATGGGACTTATTAAAGCCGGTGTAGGCGCAGTCGGCGGCGTTCTTGCCGATCAGTGGAAGGAATTTTTCTATTGTGAGGCAATGCCGAAGGAGCTTCTTGTTACCAAAGGACAGAAGCGCGTAAGCGGCAGATCGTCAAACACAAAGGGCAGCGACAACATCATCACAAACGGCTCGGGTATAGCCGTTGCGGACGGACAGTGCATGATGATAGTCGAGCAGGGCAAGGTAGTCGAGTTCTGCGCGGAGCCCGGCGAGTTTACATATGACGCCTCCACGGAGCCCTCGATTTTCTCGGGCTCTCTCGGCGACAGCATTAAAAAGACATTCCAGACCATCGGTAAGCGTTTCGCCTACGGCGGAGATACCGGAAAGGATCAGCGTGTCTATTATTTCAACACCAAGGAATTGATGGACAACAAGTTCGGCACTCCGAACCCGATTCCGTTCCGTGTCGTCGATTCGAAGATAGGCCTTGATATCGATGTCGCAGTCCGCTGCTCGGGCGTATATTCCTATAAGATAGACGACCCCATGCTCTTCTATACCAATGTCTGCGGCAATGTCGAGCAGGATTATACCCGCGAAGAGATAGACAATCAGCTCAAGACAGAGTTCATCAGCGCGCTTCAGCCCGCTTTTGCTCAGCTCTCCGACCTTGAGCTTCGCCCCAATCAGATAGTAGCTCACAACACCGAGCTTGAAACCGCTATGAACGCCGCCCTCTCCGCAAAGTGGAGCGAGCTGCGCGGACTCAAGGTTGTCACAATAGCCCTCGGCTCGGTCACCCTCCCCGAAGAGGATGCGGAGCTCATCAAGCAGGCTCAGCGTGCAGCTATCATGCGCGATCCCACCATGGCGGCGGCAACTCTTGTCGGCGCTCAGGCGGACGCCATGAAGACCGCGGCCGGCAACCAGGCAGGCGCAATGACCGGCTTTATGGGCATGGGCATGGCTATGAACGCAGGCGGCGGCATGAACGCAGGCGGCGGCATGAACGCCCAGAACCTGTTCGCCATGGGTCAGCAGCAACAGCAGCAGGCTCAGCAGCAGGCGGCGCAGCAGCCGACGGACGGCCCCGATATGGCGCGCTGGAAGTGCTCGTGCGGCAATATGGTGTCCGGTAACTTCTGCCCGAACTGCGGCGGAAAGAAGCCCGCTCCCGAGCCGGCGGCAGGCGCTTGGAAATGTCAGTGCGGCGCTACCGCGACAGGCAAGTTCTGCCCCGAGTGCGGCTCCCCGAAACCCGCTGACGCAAACGGCTGGACCTGCTCGTGCGGAACCGTCAATAAGGGCAAGTTCTGCCAGAACTGCGGAGCCAAAAAGCCAGAGGGCGCTCCTCTCTACCGCTGCGATAAGTGCGGCTGGGAGCCCGAGGATCCATCCAATCCTCCGAAGTTCTGCCCCGAGTGCGGAGATATATTTGACGATAACGATAAAAAATAAGACGGCCGATGAAGGCGCTGCTCATAATTTTGATTCTGCTCGCGACGCTCATATTGGGCGTTGCCACAGGCGTGCGGTGTTACCGCCGCTTAGCGAAAAAGCAAGCTTCGCCGAAAATCTCCGAGCTGCCTCATATCCCCGAGGACGCTGTGCTTAACAGCCTCAACCGGGGACAGAGGCGGGAGAGAATGTGTATGACGAAGCGGACAGCCTGTTTTGCGTAGGCCGGCTTCTGTCCGACGGCAGCGTTATTTCGATGAAATATAACGGTATGGGTGAAAAAGAGCTGTTCGAGCTGTTGAAATCGTTCTTATGATACGGTTTGCAGGCTGACAGCGCAAAACGGGGTCGTTACTGCGACCGAAAAAATAACAGGAGGGAAACACTATGGGATTATTTGATAAGAAATATTGCGATATCTGCGGCGAGAAAATAGGACTTCTCGGAAACCGCAAACTTGAAGACGGCAATCTCTGCAAAAACTGCGCCGCGAAGCTGTCTCCGTTCTTCAGCGAACGCCGCCGCTCGACGGTCGAGGATATCAAGCGTCAGCTCGCTTACCGCGAGGAAAACGAGAAGCTCGTCAGAGATTTTAACCCCGACGTGATGTTCGACGGAAGCAAAAAAGTGTATATCAGCACTGCCTCCGAGGCGTTTATCGTTACGGGAAGCTCGAATTGGCGCAGCGCCAATCCCGATATCATTAAGCTTTCGCAGGTTGTTGCGGTCGACACAAATATAAAAGAAAACAGGGAAGAGATATTCTTCGAGGATTCCGACGGAAACAGAAAGAGCTATCAGCCGCCCCGCTATAAGTGCGACTATGAGTTCGATGTGGTTATCCGCGTGAACTCCCCGTGGTTTGACAGTATCGAGCTTGAGATAAGCGACGGAAGCCGCCCCGACAGCCCGTATACCGACCTCTACCGCGAGTATGAGCGCAAGATGAACGAGCTCAAGGATATACTTCTGCGCCGTGATAACCGTTACCGCACATGGGACGGCGACGGCATGATGAACCGTACTGTATACGGCGGCGACAGACCGTCGAATCCCGCCCCCGGATATGCGGCAGCCCCCGCGCCTCAGCAGCAGGCGGCAGCGGCAGCTTGGATGTGCCCGTCCTGCGGCGCACAGAATACAGGCAAATTCTGTGCAAACTGCGGCTCTCTGAAGCCCGCTTCGGTTAGCGGCTGCCCGAATTGCGGCTGGTCGCCCGCGCCAGGTCAGGCTATGCCCAAATTCTGCCCGGAATGCGGCAAGCCGCTCGCCTGATAAAGCAGTGGTAATCGGCGTCCCGAAAGGCGGAGGTTTAATGCGGCGGAGGATATCGGTTTTACGGCGTTTACGCAGGTGGGCTGTAAGATTTATCTTCGGCAAAAGAACCACGCATTTGTGTGTGTATCGCCGACCTGCGTAGCTGCAAATACAATGAACAGCTTTTGAAAACGGCAAAAAACAAAATACCGTTAGTTCGACTTTTCTTTATGTCGGTACCGAAAATTCCATGCGGCTTTTGCGGCGGTAAAAACATAAAGACGTTTGACGGTTAATGTTCTTTTAAGAGAGGAGTTTTTTAATGCAAACCTTGCAGGAATATAAATGTCCCTGCTGCGGCGGCGCAATAGCTTTTGACAGCACGCTCCAGAAGATGAAGTGCCCTTTCTGCGGCACTGAGTTTGAAATGGATGCACTCAAGAGCTACGACGCCGAGCTTCAGGGCGAACAGGCGGACAATATGGAATGGGAGACCTCCGCGGGCAGCGAGTGGCAGGAGAGCGAGATTGAGGGGTTACGCTCTTATGTATGCAAATCCTGCGGCGGAGAGATAGTGGGCGATGCCAATACGGCGGCAACGTCCTGCCCGTTCTGCGGCAATCCGGTAGTCATGATGAACCAGTTCGCGGGCTTGCTCAAGCCCGACATCGTGATCCCGTTCAAGCTCGATAAGAAGGCGGCAAAGGCGGGGCTGATGAAGCACCTCAACGGAAAGAAGCTTCTGCCCAAGATTTTCAAGGATCAGAATCATATCGACGAGGTAAAGGGCGTCTATGTCCCGTTCTGGCTCTTTGATACCGATGTCGACGCGCAGGTGCGTTACCGTGCAACCAAGGTTCGCACATGGAGCGACGAGGATTACAGATACACCGAGACGAGCTATTATATGATTCATCGCGGCGGAAGCGTCGGCTTTGAGCATGTCCCGGTGGACGGCTCATCCAAAATGCCGGACGATCTCATGGAGTCCGTCGAGCCCTACGATTATTCCGATGCTCTGGATTTCCAGACGGCTTATCTTGCGGGCTATTTTGCGGATAAGTACGATGTGACCGCCGAGGAGAGCATCGACCGCGCCAATCAGCGCATCAGGCGCTCCACGGAGGATGCCTTTGCCTCGACGGTTCAGGGCTATGCAACGGTCAATGCCGAGAGCAGCTCGGTGCAGTTCCATGGCGGAAAGGCAAAGTATGCGCTCTATCCCGTGTGGCTGCTGAACACAACCTGGAACGGAGAAAAATATACCTTTGCCATGAACGGACAGACCGGCAAATTCGTCGGCAATCTTCCGCTCGATAAGTCGGCCGCCACAAAGTGGACGGTGGGACTCGCCGCGGCGCTCAGCGCTGCCGCCTGCGGCATTGCGTGGCTTCTGCATTTTGCAGGAATACTGTAAAGGAGGGATAACAATGAAAAAGAGAATACTTGCGATGATATTTGTCCTTGCCCTCTGCTTCTGCACGGTTATCCCGGCTTTTGCGGTGGATGCGGACGGCTTTGTAAGCGAATACGAGCGCGTTCAGGATATGGCGAAGCTCCTCTCGGAAAGTGAGAGAGAAGCCCTTATAAAAACGCTCGACGAGCTCAGCGAACGTCAGAAAATGGATGTAATAGTCGTGACGACCAATACGTTGGACGGCAAAAAGCCCATGGAATATGCCGACGATATCTATGATTATTGCAAATACGGCTACGGAGAAAAAAGAGACGGTTTGCTGTTCCTCGTCAGCATGGAGGACCGCGACTGGTGGATATCCACCTGCGGCTACGGCATAACCGCGTTTACGGATGCCGGAATCCAGTATATCGGCGAGCAGATGGTAGATGATTTGGGTGACGGCAACTATGCCGCCGCATTCAACACCTTTGCCGAGCTCTCCGATGATTTCATCACAAAGTCAAGAGAGGGAGAGCCCTACGACAAGAGCAATCTGCCCAAGGGACCTCTTTCGATAGTTTGGATTGTGATCTCGATTTTGGTGGGCATCGGCCTTGCGATGTTTATAGTCGGCAGGATGAAAGCGCAGCTCAAGACAGTGCGCTTCCAGGCGGCGGCAGGCGACTATATGAAGAGCGGCAGCCTTAATATAACGGAGAGCAGGGATACGTTCCTGTACAATACCGTTACGCGCACGGCAAAACCGAAGAATACTGACAGCGGCAGCTCCGGCGGAAGCAGTACGCATACATCTTCCTCCGGAGAGACACACGGCGGCGGAGGCGGTAAGTTCTGAGTCGCCGCAAAGAAAGCGAGGTGTCTATGAAAAAAGCAACAGCAGTTTTAATCTTCATTCTCATCTTAGCGACATTTGCGTTAACCCCGTCGCTTGCTGCGGGTAATATAGTGATTACCCATCAGCCGCAGAACGGAACCTTCCCGGAAAACAGTGTGGCATCTTGGAGCGTAGAGGCAGCGGGAGATAATCTTTCCTACCATTGGTTCATCGTGTACAAGGGCGTTACATATGACACCAACAAGTCCTTTGCCGAGGGTCATCCGTGGCAGGACGGTGTTCTCGGAAGCGGCTACGGCTCGAACGATAAAGGAAATACTTTCTTTATCAACGGTATCGGGAGTGCCCTTGACGGGGCGGAAATCTACTGTATCGTCTCGAACAAAACCGGCAGCGTGACCTCGGCGAGGGCTTATATCTCCGTAGGAGGAAGCAAGTCCCCGCCGGAGCTTAAAGTGTCGGCGTCGGTCAGAGTGGAAAAGGGCAAGGTCCTCAAGCTCTACTGCGACGCCAAGGCATCGGACGGTGACGAGGTTAAGTCATATTTATGGTATGAAACAACTACCGGCAAGCTCAAGGATATTGTAGCCATAGGCGCGAACGAGGGGTACTCGGAGGAAGATCCTATTCTCGTCTGCGACACGGGAAAGGCCGGGACGCGCTACTATGTCTGCTATGTTGAGACAAAGCTCGGCGGTAAGGCGTATTCGAGCGTCATTCCCGTCACGGTAGTCGAAAAGGCCGCGCCGACACAGAAGCCTGCTCCGACGCAGAAGCCCGCCCCGGTGACCCCGGGCGCGGATAAAACCTCCGGGGTTCAAAAGACCTCCGAGCCGGACAGCGTTAAGGCGCCGGACGAAAGCGCAGTCGGTATGGAACCCGATATAGGCGAGCCCGGCTCTGTCGAGTCCACCACGGCCGCGAAGCAGGACAGCACGGGGAAAACACTCTCCGTGAAGGCGGTTGTCCTGATAGCGATAGCCTGCCTTGCAATAGGCGGCATAATAGCCGGAGTGGCGGTTGCCCTCAGGAAAAAGAAGCAATAGCATTTGAAAAAGGAGAGATTATATGAGTATATTTGATAAGCTTAAGAGCACAGCGCAGCAGGCGGCGACCTCCGCCATACAGTCGATAGGCAACAAGAGAGAGAAGTTCACCTTCGCTTCTCTGCCCGAGAGCCTTGCCGAAATGCAGGCGCTCCCCGAGGCGAGCCTTGACACACCGTTTAAGACGGCGGCTCTGACCGTCCTTGCCCTCTGTGCCTATGCGGCGGATAAGAATATCGGCCTTGAGATGCTCAACTGGCTCAGAGGTCCCCGTCCGCTCAACGGTCAGGAGATATCCTTCCTCAACGACCGCTTCCGCGACGGCAAGACCTATCTCCCGTTCACCTACTTCGTAGGCGCAACGCCCGACAATAACTACACTCCCTCCCAGCCCTATACAATCATCATTGAGAGCAATCACGTATCCGGCGAGGAGAAGGACTACATGAAGCTGTTCATTCCCTGCGGCGGCGCGGACGATCCCCGTCCCATTAAGATGCGCCAGCGCGGCTCCGACGGCAAGTGGTTCCTGTGGGAGCAGTACCTGCTGACAGGCGTGCGCACCCCGAAGGAAGCCGACCCGTGGGCATAACAGGAGGAAAATAATATGGATATTTGCGGACTTTGGAAAGTCAGGGAAATGCATTTGGTTACCCCGGACGGCGAGAAAGTCTTTACGGCAGACAGTCAGGTCGATAACGATATGTATGCCGAAATCGTCCAGATGTGCAAATATATCATGGAATTTGCACCGGACGGAACGCTCAACACGCTCTTATTCGTGCCCGAAGAGGTGCGCGAAGAGGCGAAAAAGCAGGGCGCGGACATCCGCGAAAACGGATATGCGGTTTTGGAGAGTACCGTATGGAAGGAAGAAGACGGAAAGTTCTACTATGACACCGGGATTCAAGGCGAGGTGTTGGGCGAAAAGGTTGATTCCTTTGCGGAGATTTCACTTCTGCCGGATGACTGCCTTCTCTATAACCTCGGCACGATGATACTCGAGCGTGCGTAAACCGCGCCCTGCTTTAAAACGGCAGCAAAAAAAGAAAATCTTCCGATTAAACGAACCCGCCCCGCCGACTGTACGAACCGTCGGCGGGGCAGGATTTTTTACCGTCTTTCTGTCTCGATTTCTTGACAAGCGTTTACTTGAAGTATAAAATTAAAATTAAGCAAGGCTTACTTTTCCGGGAGGATAATATGACGCTGAATGAACTGAAAGTAGGAGAGAGTGCCGTCATAACCGCCGTAGGCGGCGAGGGCGCTCTCAGATGCAGATTGCTCGATATGGGGCTCATCCCGCGAACCCGTGTGACGCTTCAAAAGGTCGCGCCGATGGGCGATCCGATAGAGATAATGGTGCGCGGCTATGAGCTGACGCTCCGCGTTGACGATGCGAAAAAGATAGAAGTCAGAGCCGAGGAGGACGCAAAATGATATTTGCTCTCGTAGGTAATCAAAACTGCGGAAAGACAACTCTCTTTAACGCACTGACAGGCTCTAATCAGCACGTCGGAAACTTCCCCGGAGTCACAGTCGATCAGAAGATGGGCGCGATAAAAGGCGCAAAGGACAGCTCCGTTGTCGACCTGCCCGGAATATACTCCCTGCGCCCTTATACGCAGGAGGAAATAGTTTCGCGCGATTTTATAATCAACCAAAAGCCCGACGGTATCATAAATATAGTCGATGCCACGAATATAGAGAGAAATTTATATCTCACCCTGCAATTGCTCGAGCTGCGCGTACCTATGGTGCTCGCGCTCAATATGATGGACGAGGTGCGCTCGAACGGCGGCACAATAGATGTCAAGAAAATGAGCGACGCGCTCGGTATTCCCGTCGTGCCGATAAGCGCGGCAAAGGGCGAGGGCGTGTCCGAGCTTGTTGACCAGGCTCTGCAGGTCGCAAAGAGCAAAACTCTGCCGAAGGTCTGGGACTTCTGCTCCGACGGTTCGCCCGTCCACCGCTGCATCCACGCTATAGTGCATCTTATCGAAGACCACTCCTCGCGCCTTGACCTGCCGTGCCGCTTCTGCGCGACAAAGCTCATTGAGGGCGGCGACGATATGGCGGACAAGCTCGAACTGGACAGCAACGAGCGCGATCTGCTCGACCACTGCATAGTCGAGATGGAGAACGATACCGGGCTTGACAGAAACGCCGCGCTCGCCGAAATGCGCTATGAATTCATAGAAAAAGTAGTCGAGAGCTCGGTCGTCAAATGCCACGAGAGCAAGGAGCACCGCCGCAGCATGAAGCTCGACCGTGTCCTGACCGGCAAATACACCGCCATTCCCGTGTTCATAGGCGTTATGTGTCTCGTGTTTTGGCTGACCTTCAATGTTATAGGCTCCGCCCTTTCCGACTGGCTGAGCATCGGAATAGATAAACTCACGGGACTCGTCGATTCGGGGCTGACTGCCTATGGAATCAACCCCGTTATACATAGCCTTATCATCGACGGAATCTTCGCGGGCGTTGGCAGCGTTCTCTCGTTCCTGCCGATAATAGTGACATTGTTCTTCTTCCTGTCTATTCTCGAAGATACGGGATATATGGCGCGAATCGCCTTTGTTATGGACAGACCGCTGAGAAAAATCGGTCTCTCCGGGCGCAGCTTCGTCCCCATGCTCATCGGCTTCGGATGCTCCGTCCCGGCGATAATGGCGACCCGCACAGTCTCGTCCGACCGCGACCGCAAGATGACAATAATGCTGACCCCGTATATGAGCTGTTCGGCAAAAATACCGATATATTCGGTCTTCGCGGCGGCGTTTTTCCCGGGACACGGCGCGCTCGTCATGATATGCCTGTATTTCTCGGGCATCGTGCTCAGCGTCCTGCTCGCGCTGATACTCAAGAATACGGCTTTCCGCGGCAATCCCGTGCCGTTTGTTATGGAGCTGCCGAACTACCGAACCCCGTCGCCCAAGAGCGTTGCGCTTCTGCTGTGGGAGAAGGCGAAAGATTTCCTTCAGCGCGCGTTCACTGTCATATTTGTCGCAACGATTATCATATGGTTCCTTCAGAGCTTTGATACTCGAATCAATCCCGTTGAGGACAGCGCGAACAGTATGCTCGCCGCTATAGGCAGATTTATCGCGCCGATATTCAAGCCCCTCGGCTTCGCCGATTGGCGCGTCGCAACCGCGCTTATCTCCGGCTTCACCGCCAAAGAAGCGGTTGTCTCCACAATGTCCGTCCTGCTCAACACGAGCGTATCGACCCTCGGCGGCGCTCTCTCCGCTATGTTCACCCCGCTGACCGCCGCAAGCTTCCTCGCGTTCACTCTGCTCTATACGCCCTGCGTCGCCGCAGTTGCAACTATAAAACGCGAGATGAACTCGACCCTTGCAACGATAGGCATAGTTATTCTGCAGTGCGTTGTCGCGTGGCTCGTCGCGTTCGGCGTTTATCAGATAGGGAGCCTGATAGCATGAAACCCGTTGATTTTGTTATAATAGCCGTTATAGCCCTGCTCGTTGTGCTCGCGATAGTTTCGATCCGCAGGCAGAAAAAGCGCGGCGGATGCTGCGGCTGCTCAGGCTGCAGCGGCTGCTGCTCGCAGTGCGAAAAAAGTAAAGATAAATAACACACGGAGCCGGCATCGCAATGATACCGGCTCTGTATTTTTCTTACTTTCTCCTTGCGAGTACTCCCGACAGAACACATTCGGCGGCGAGCGTGACTGTTATCAGGCAGCCCGTGACGGAGAAATTATTTATATTATATAACAGCTGCATGGGCGAAATAGCGGCCGCCGCCAGAGAGATGCCGAAAACCCGAAGCAGAGCCTTGCGGCTGTCCTTTGCCGCCGCCAGGATTGCGGCCATCAGCAAAACGCAGGTGAGAAGCGCCGTTATCCCGGGCGGAAAGTTTGCGTAGCCCCAAGGGGTCGGGCTGAAATATGAGTAAGTCGTTCGTATTGTCCTGTCAGGGAAATCCTTGAAAATCAGAACCGCACCGTACGGCAGCGACTCCAAAAACAGAGCGACGACAGGCAGCAGCACGGTTAAAACTTTTCCGAGTTTTTTCATCGAAGCCCCTCCTTTTATTTCGTTAATCTCTTCGCGTTGCGCACGCAAAGCACGGCGGTATAAACGCCAATCAGAAGGAATACTGCCGCTAGCACGGTGCAAAACAGGCTTAGATCTATTTTATAATTGTCATATTCCGCGCAGCTTAAGCCGAACGCGGCAAACGCTATGATTGAAAGTCTGAACGGTAGCGGGCGGTGCCCTTTGTCGAACGCGATGAACAGGAGCGCGAGATATGACCCCACGCATACGATGCCGAAGACTAACAAAACGCCAATAATCGCTTCGCTGAAATAGAAAAAGTCATCGAACACACCGCTTAATACCGACTCCGACGAAATCGGCAGGTGCAGATGGACGAGCCCGTAGGACGCACAGTATATGAACGCGTACAAACTGCAAAGAATATATCCTATAGCGGCGGATACGGTATAAAATCTCTTTAATTTATTGTCGTTGATATCCATAAGAAAACCTCGTTTTCAAGAGCCTGAAGTGAGCTTTAGATATAACTGCCGTTGTGCTTCTCTCTGCACTTTCAGTGTAGCATACAAAGCTATATATGACAACAAAATTCTCAAAAAAAAGCAAAATTAACAGCTTATTCACACAAAAGAAAAAGAGCCGAGCTTTTCGGGCATCGGCTCTTAAATGTTAAAAATAAAAATCAGCTTTCAAAATCCACGCTCTCGCGCTCGAGGCGAACCGCCTTGACGAAAGCGCGCACCTTGAGGTGCTCCGGGTGGCTGTCATATGCGTGCAGCGCGTCCCAACTCTCGAACTTTGAGAAGAGCGCCGCGTCATATTTGCCGCCGTTTTCGTTTATCCCGACTTTCGCTTCAATAAGCCCCGGGACAACGCCGACGAGCGCTTCAAGCATCTCTTTGATGTGCTCCGCGTTCTCTCTCTTGCTGTGTCCCTCTGCTTCGTCTTTAAGCGCCCAGAATACTATATGAGTCACCATTTTCATTTCCTCCTGTTTTTGAGAATCTGATAGATTTTGCCCGCGCCGAGCATCACTGCCGCCGTCGCCGCTCCTGCGAGAAGCGCACGCGATGCTATTGTAGCGTTGACGCTCTGACGGTCGGTTATGCGGCTTTCAATCGGTCCCAGGCAGGTGCATTTGAGCCCGAAATCCTTGAACGAATGGACGCTCGTCTCGAAGCTTCCGTCCTCGTGAACGGTTATCAGCCTGACGGACGGTCTGCCGCCGTCTGTGTATGCGCGGAATCCCGAGGTCTTGCACTGCGCGAGAAGTATTCCGTCAACTTCGCCCGCGAGATTGTTCATGTGGTCATGACCGAAGAACGCGCCCTTTATGTCGCCCATCTTCTTCCAGCTCTCAAACTGTCCGCTGTTGACATCCGCCGGGCACGGACCCTCTGCGAGATATCCGTTGTCCTCGTCCTTGAGAACATACCAGTTCTTGTTGAGATGCCCGTAGCCGCGCACGGCTTTCCACATCTCCCAGGGCTTCGCCTTTCTGAGAAGCTCATATTCTTCAACGACCGGGATGTGCTCAAACAGCAGAGCGGGCAGGGGAGCACCCTTGTTTTCTTTTCGCAGCTTCGCCGCGTTTCGCTCGTACCAGTCTATCTGATCCTTGTGAACGACATCGTAATATGAAATCTCTTTGTCGTAGAAAACATTGTTCGAGTCCATGAACCAAAGATTGAACTCCGGCTTGCCGCTCTTGCCTAAAATGGGTATGTAATAGTTTAAATATCCCGTGATATCCTCGTCGCATCGGCGGGTCACGCAGTATTCGGTGTTCACGAAAATCTCCGTCTGCTCCTCTTCGAGCCCGGAGTCGTGGTCGTGGTTGCCCATTATTGTCGCGAACGGAATCTTGCGCTCAACAACGGGTGCAATTAGCCGCTCGAACTGCCTTTTGAACGACTCCATGCCGATGTCGTCGCGCGACGCCGCGCATATGTCGCCCATATAAACCGCAAGATCGGGCTTGAGCGCGTCGAGCGCGGTCTCGTGGAATTTCAGCGTGTCCGCGCGCTTCGCCTTGCCTTTTTCCGAGCTGGCATCGTCGTTCTCGTGCGGGTCGCCGAAGAGCAGGATTTTGAACTCTCCGTCCTCGTTGAATCTGAATTGCTTGTCGTACATCTCAGTGCTCCTTATCTGAAAACGGCTTCTCTTATCGCCTCGCTCACCGTGGGGTGGGGGAACGCCGTATTTTTAATTTCTTCAACAGTCATTTTACTTGCGAGCATCGCCGCCGCGCCGTATATCAGCTCCGACGCATTGCCGCCCGCAATGTGAACTCCGAGCAGCCTGCCGCTTGTATTTTCTGATATTATCTTGCAGAATCCGTCCTGCCCGCCCTCGGCGAAAAATCTTCCGCTCGAGCGCAGCGGTGCTTCGCCGCAAACGGCGTCAATGCCTTTTGCGAGCGCACTTTCGAGCGTCTCACCGATCGATGCCGCCTCGGAAAAAGTGAACACGACCTGCGGAATCGCGAGATAGTCTATCCCGTCAGTCCTGCCGAGAATATTGTTTATCGCAACCGTCGATTCGCGGTATGCTGCGTGAGCCGACATGACCTTTCCGTTCGCGTCTCCGGCGGCATAAACGCCGGGAACAGCAGTTTGCATATGATTGTCCGTGCTGAGATTTTCAAGCCCGATGTTTTCGATTCCGAGCCCGTCATAACACGCCGTTCTGCCGGATGCGTTTATTATAATATCCGCTTCGGCCGTCTTTTCTTTTCCGCGCGTATCAGTATATTTAATGCTCCCTCCGTCCGCCAAAACGGCCCTGCACGAAGTGAGAATATTTATCCCGCTCTTTTTGAGACTGC
>ULVI01054275.1_pt1 | contig 17311 bp, 12 predicted proteins | sample 1959331 | NCBI WGS metagenome assembly ULVI01 (sample SAMEA4835782, study PRJEB28245) | human gut metagenome | biome: gut microbiome; material: fecal sample | place: Denmark | collected 2008 | reverse complement strand
AGCTCCAAAAAGCATCGAAAACTTCGGTTTTCGATGCTTTTTTTACTGCAAAATTGTGTGCATGCGAGAAGGTATATGCCGATACCCACGATAACAACAAGATCTACGAGCGTGATGACGGTAGCAACAAGCAAGTGTCTGCTTGAGAGTGCGTCCGCTCCATCACGGTCGGCGCCAGAGCGGCGCATTTTCTTCCGTGCGCGTCACAGCGTTCTCCCGCTCGCGCGGCGCGAGGTATCGCGGATGATATAGTACGTCATCACCAGCAGGAGCGGGGAAAAGGCGAGGCCAAGCAGCAGCGTCAGTTTGCGTCGAAGTGCCTCGGGGAGCGGGAGGGAAATAACTTTAAAATACGCCAGCAGATGATAGAGAAACAGCGCGAGTGACAGAGCGTAGACACTGAGGCGGAAGGTCTGTCCACGGATCTCCTGCCAGGTAAAGCGGACGGTATTGTAGTCGAGCAGAATCAGCAGGAAGGGCATGGCGGCACCAAGAAGGGGAGAGAGTGCCGGGTCGTTTGTTGTAAAGCTGCAAAGTGTGATCGCACCGGCGGCGAGCGACAAAAGCACATTGATCGCGCTCTGCACCGCGCTGCGCCGGCCCTTTTTCGGACAAGTCATGCCCAGCGATCGATACTCTGCATCGGAATAGTCCCGGCGATGCAGACCGCGTTGCGTCCTTTTCTGCTTCCACAGCGCCACGATCTCATACACGAACAGAAGGAAGGTAACGGCGAAGAGGAAACTGTAGATCATCCGCTGCGTCAAAAGTGACAGGACAAGAAAGACGACGGCGTTGCCCGCGAATATGATGGCCGAGGAGGGGCGAGGCTTCAAGGGGTCAGATGGCGGGGAGAGTCTTGAACGCATACGCTTTGCTCCTTTCTGCATATCGTGAATGAATTTACAGTGCGCTCTTGCTGCAAAAGCAGGAGAAAATCCTGTACCTGAAGGAAATGGCTCTGATCTCAAATTACCCTATTTGATTTATTATACAATATCTGCTCGCGTTTGTAAACGGAAGCCTCGAAAGTCGGCTGACAGCTTACTTTTCGTCAGTTTCGCTAAATAACTTTCAGCTTTTTCTGCTGGACAAGTGCAAAAGAACGTAGTATCCTATAAAAAATAACTGAGTAAACCAGACGAGGTATCACACAAACTGGTCAAACACAACAAAATAAGGAGGAACACGCATGGCATACCGGGAAAGCTACGCAGGCAGGATCAACCGCAAGCTGAACAAGAAGCTCCACGTCGTCGAGGTGGCGTCCGGCCGGCAGAAGGCCGACCTTGTGCTCAAGAATGCGACGTATGTAAATGTATTCTGCAATGAGCTCAGTCACGGCGACATTGCCGTAGCCGAGGGGCTCATCGCGGGCATGGGCGAGCATTACGAGGGCGCACTCGAGGTCGACATGGGCGGCAAGCTCGTGCTGCCCGGCTTTGTCGACGCGCACATCCACCTGGAGAGTTCGCTCGTCTCCCCCAAGGAGTTTGCCAACGCCGTCATTCCGCACGGAACGACCACCGTCATCACCGACCCGCACGAGATCGCAAACGTCATGGGAACGGACGGCATCGAATACATGCTGCAAGCCACCGAGGATCTTCCCGTAGACGTGCGCCTCATGCTGCCCTCCTGCGTGCCCGCGACGCCGCTCGACGAATCCGGCGCGGTGCTCGACTACCGCGCGATCGACTCCTTCTACGAGCACAACCGCGTTGAGGGTCTTGCCGAGATGATGAACTACGTCGGCGTTGCGAACGCCGACGAGCAGGTGCTGGAAAAGATCGTCGCCGCGCAGGCGCACCACAAGAAGATCGATGGCCACGCGCCGGGGCTTGCGGGCAACGACTTAAACGCCTACATCGCCGCCGGTGTCTATTCCGACCACGAATGCAGCAGCGTCGAGGACGCCATCGCCAAGCTTGAGCGCGGACAGTACATCATGATCCGCGAGGGCACGGCCGCGCGCAACCTTGATGCGCTCCTCCCGCTGCTCACGCCGCAGTACTACACCTACTGCATGTTCTGCACCGACGACAAGCACCCCAACGACCTCCTTGAGAAAGGCCACATCGACTACATCGTGCGCCGTGCCATCAAGGCGGGCGTCGACCCGATCATCGCCGTCAAATGCGCGAGCCACCACGCCGCGCGCTACTTCCTGCTCAACAACCGCGGCGCGATCGCGCCGGGCTTCCTCGCGGATTTTGTCATCATCGACAACTTTGACGATTTCAACATTCTTGAGGTCTATAAAAAAGGCAAGCTCATGTTCGACGGCAAGACCGTCACGCCCTTCGAAGCGCCCGAGATCGATCCGCACCTCGTCAAGCGCTCGCACGAGACGTTCCACGTCGCTCACCTTGAGGCGAAGGACTTCATCGAAGGCCGTCCGCGCGCGGTGCTCGGTATGGTGCCGGGCGAGATCGTCACGACTGACGCGGGCTACGCTGAAAAGATCAGTGTTGAGGACGATATTCTGAAGATCGCCGTCATCGAACGCCACAAGAACACGCACCACATCGGCATCGGCTACATCAAGGGCTACGGGCTCGCCTCCGGCGCGGTAGCGACCTCCATCTCGCACGACAGCCACAACATCATCGTCGTCGGCACAAACGAGGAGGACATGGCCGCGGCGGTCAACCGCGTGGTCGCGCTTGGCGGCGGCATCGTCGTGATGGACGGCGGCAAGGTGCTCGGCGAGGTGCAGCTCCAGATCGCTGGCATCATGAGTGAAGCGCCGCTCATTGAAGTCAATGAAGCGCTGGAAAATGCCAAGGAGCAGGCCTTCAAGCTGGGCGTTTCGCGCGGGGTCGACCCGTTTATGACGCTCTCGTTCATGGCGCTGACCGTCATTCCGACGCTGCGCCTTACTACGCGCGGCGTGTTCGACGTCATCAACCAGCGCTACGTGTGATACTCGCAGCAGAAAGCGTTCCGGTGCAATAACGAACCAGACAAAATAATCGCCCCGCCGTATGATTTGGTGCATACGGCGGGGCATTGCTATGGAAGCGTGTTCTTTCATTCTGAAAAAGGCCGGTCCGTTCGGTAAAGCGGAAGCCCCTTTAAGGGCGGTCAGTTTCTTTCTGATGCTTTATTATTTTGATCAAACGTGATAGTCCTCCAACGATCAGCGAGCCAATGGCAAGTTCAATCGCCATCAAAGCCCAAAGCATTACAGTTCCATCGACTCCGTGATCCGCAAGGTGGTTGGTCCAAAGCCATACAACAGCTGATGTCAGCGTGAAAATGCCCGATAAAACGTATCCTCTTTTCCATTTCAGAAACATTGATCTGATCATTGCTCCAGCCAAAAACGGTAAAACAAAAAGGATAAATACCGTACTGTTCATCTCGCCACGATCCTTTCGTCAGCTTTCGATTTGTTCTATTAAGGTTATCACGAAAGTGCAAGGAATGCTACCATTTCTGCCAAAAATGCCCGGGGCAGTTCGCCCGATCGCTCTTGCCGGCAATCATGAAAGGCTCGTGAACCTTACTCTCACCATTGCTGCGCAAAATTTTGCTTGCAAATGGGACGGCTATCGCATATAATAGCTCTTGCACCTGCCGGTGTGATGGAATTGGTAGACGTAGCGGACTCAAAAGACTGTACGCTTACTAGCTCATCCAACCGGCCTAACCCTTGCAATTATTGACTTTTCGGTGTATCCTAAGAACGGGCTTTTCGTGAGTTCTGCCCTAAAGTTCTGCCCTACGGCGGATTCAGAAAAATGAGACTCGCAACAACTGAATAATGCCGGTGTGATGGAATTGGTAGACGTAGCGGATTCAAAATCCGCCGGGGGCAACTCCGTGTGGGTTCGAGTCCCACCACCGGCACCACTTGAAAAGACTGGGGTTCTCCGTTTTGGAGATACCCAGTCTTTCGTCATTTTTGACCAAGTTCTCTCCTGAGTTCTCCCGCGTATCGCATCTCTGCTCACTCTTGCATGGCAGCGAGGTTCCCGCTGATGGTCAGATTACCCTGCATCGCGTTTCCCGTAAGCTCCTTCGAGTTTGATTCCAGATGAGCGTAGATATTTGCGGTCGTATTGTAATTACTGTGGCCCAGCCACGCCTGAATATCTTTCATGGACACTCCGCTCTTAAGGAGAAGGCTGGCGCAGGTATGTCTCAACTCATGAAAGGTGATCTCCCGCAGATTGTTCTTCCGTAGGATCAGCTTGAAATGCTGTGTCACATAATTAGGTTTGATCTGCTCACCGATATCATTCACATAAATATAATCGCTTTCATGATAGCAGTTGCCGCAGAGTTCGCGGTATTCTTCCTGATGTTTTTTCATTTTGAGCAACAAGTTCCTATACTCTGGAACGAGCGGTAAGGTGCGGTAACTTTTTTTATTTTTCGCACGGTCTTTTGCAACAACGGTGCTCTTACCATCAATATTGACCTGGACGACCGTATGTGCAATGGTGATTGTATTGGCGTCAAAGTCTATCGACTGCCAACGCAGTCCCATAATCTCTTCTCGCCGCAACCCATAGAAAGCCGCCATTAGTACAGGAAACTCAACTCCATCCCCCTGCACACAGCGAAGTAATTGCTCCGCTTCCGTCAGGGTATAGAATTTTCCGATGTGTTCGACCTGCTTAGGGCGCATTCCACGTTTTAGGGGAGTCATTGGGATTTTCTCCAACCGAACGGCATCGTTGAGGGCTTTGCTGATGTTTGCATGGTACTTGATGATCGTGTTGTTGCTGATCTCCAGTTCCGTTGCACAGTAGGTATAGAAGTCTTGAATGTCACCGGCACGCAGACCGCCCAGCGTGACCTTACGCCCACGAAAAAACGGGACGATACGCTTTTCAACATTTGTTTTGTATCCAGCGTAAGTCGTTATATCCACGGATGATTTGATTTGCCTGAGCCAGTAGAGCATATAGTCGGCAAAAAGCATATTAGCATCGGCTGTACGCTGATACTCAGCAGGCTGATATTTTTGTCGTTCTGCTACCAGCATTGCCTCCGCCTTTCGTTTGTTGCCCTTCACCGGCAGTCCTGTTGCTATCCACTTACGTTTTCGCTTTCCATCCGAGTCCACAAAGTTTAATACAATATAAAAAAGTCCTTTTTTCTCTTGCAGATGGCCCGCTACCATTCTGTTAACCTCCTTACTTAACAGTAGCGTCTTTCAACAAACGACAACATCATTGTAGCATGCTGAATCCGCCGGAACAATGGTGCGCAAGATTTTATTTTCACGGACAAACGTATTTAGATTTCAGAGTTCCTTTGCAGATATTCGATGATGTTGATTTTTGGAATACGAAACGCTTTCCCTATCTTGAAAAAGCGAATGCTGCCATCGTGCAGCAGACCATATGCCGCCTTGTAACCTATGCCACCCAACATCTCTCTAAGTTGATCAACATTTACTACATCTGGATATGCGGCAAACATTTTCTCTTTCATACACGCACCTCATCTATGTATTCTGCAAGAATCATAACAGCAAAAAAGAAATGCTTTTTGGCTTAACCCAAAAGCATTTCTTTTTTACAGCATAAGAATAACACAAGATATCCGGAAATTTCAATCCCCATGATGCGGTAATTTTGCGGTAACATTTTCGGTAATTTTATTCTACGCTACTAACTATATCGTGTGTTAATTTTGCCAAAACTCTTTTTCCCCAACTCTCCTCCTCTAGATAATTAAAAAACACAAAGTTCTTTGCTTCATGTTTGTCGTTAAACAGGTCAGGATATTGAGTTACCAATCCTCCAAAATATGTATCATCGTATATATAAGCCGTTCTCAAAATATCTTTCACATAATCACCGTGCTTGCTATATAGTTCTTCCAATTTGAGCGTTTCTGCAGCGCGACTGATTTTTTCCTTAAGTCCTCTATCAATTTCTTCAGAATACTCGATCTTGATTTGATATCTGGCCGCCGCTCCAAGCCAAGATTCCACACTCTCTGCATCTACTCCATTTGCGACAAAGGTAACTCGCTCGCCATAAGAATCTTCATACGGATAAATGAATGGTTCTGTGTACGTATCCGCATCTTGTTTCAAGCTATTACAAATGCTGCAACAGGGAATTAGGTTGTACATAGATATCGCCAAATATGGATATTTCGATTTTGGAAAATAGTGATCATATTGAGGGCGCGTTCCGCTTTTGTTGGAAGTGAATATATAGCTACGATTGCAATATGGACAGGTTGTAACCCCCATCATCTGTGCCCATTTCTTACCGAGTTTTCTCCGGCAGAAATTGTCATATTCTCTTTTGAATTCCGCTATAACACTATCACTAACAATAACTCCAATTTGGCTGATTGCTTCTTTCAGCGTCAAAATATCACCTGTAATTAACCGTTCGATTTTAGCATCGTTCAATTCTCCATCGCAACTGCAGTAATTGAAGATAGCGTCAAAATCCCGATTTTCCCGCTCTTTTAGAAGTAGGTCTCTTATTCGAGGGCAAACATCCTTCCCAAACTTGTTTCTATTTTCTACATCTATTTCCGAAAGTCTAATCATTATTCTGACTCTCCAATATACTAATTTGATGCTGGAGGGCATCCCTCTGACTTTTTAGAAATTCAAGCAACTGATTCCGTTCTTCCCGTGGCAGAGCGTTCATATTCTGGTTCTGTTCTTGGTTACCAACAATTTTCTCTATCTGTTTTCTGATGATTGGTTCGCCGATCAACTCAATACTCTTGTGCATATCATCTCTGCTAATTTGACCTGCCTTGAACCCTCTGATCCACGAGTTGATTTTACTCTTTGCAAATTCACCTACCGCTAATCCATCCTTAATAAAAAAGGCATCTTTATATAGCGTATGAATGTTCGCACCGAATGTTTGAGTTCTACGCTTATCCTGCATGGTCCTACCACCTTCCTTACGTAAAAAAACAGAGTTCTCTCTGGGTATATCCGAAAGGATAATGGGAGAATGACTCGTAAGAATTACCTGAAAATAATTCGCAGAAAATTCCTCCTGAATTGTCTCTAAGAGATCCTTTAATATCTGGCGCTGCCATTCCGGATGTAAATAGAGATCGATCTCGTCAACAAGCAATAAGATATTTTCATTCCATTCAAAGTCGAGTCCTTCAAAAAAATCATTCATCTGGGAAGCAAAGTAAAGACGCGACATAAAATTGAGCAGTGCACGTTCGCCAGATGACATTTGAAGATTTTTGATATCTAAATACTTGAGAACAAAAGATGAGCTGTGTTTAATATGCTCTATCAGCGGAGCAAAAGCTTCGATATTTACCCTCGCAAAGACTCTTCGCCCACCATCTCCCTGCGGCAACAAGTTGTTTTGGATTTCTGCATGTGTCAAAATCTCTTTTAGCACTTCAAGTTCTTCTATCGCATCTTGATAATATGTTTTTGCCCTGCTATGGGGTTGATCTATAATAAAATCTCTACACAGATTAAATGCATCGTCGGCATTCAATGTCCCCTCCAAGGAAAAGTCCTCAAAGGAAAATAGCAACTCAAAAATCAGCTTATAAACAGCATCCCGCCACAAATCATTATTTCCATCTGCTATTACTTGAGGGATTATCGCTCCATACCGTCGATAAACATCTTCTATATAGTCTTGTGAAGCGTAACTGGTTGGATAACTGACAGGATGCGAACGATTTGCCATCTCAGCGCCTGTATGTTTAACCGTAAAGACTATTTCTGAGACCATCTTTCCGCGGAAAGTCGTTCCACTTTGATTTAAAAATAGATAAAATAGCAAATCGATAAGCATTTGCATACTCTTACTATTTTCTTGCGCGGACAAGATATCTGCCAGAGTGTTGAACGCCGTGGTGTTTTCACCTTGCCGTTCAGTAAACATATACTTTTTTCTGTAAAAGCTATGAAACATTACTGACAAAGTTTTATCAGTAATGGTCACATAGTTGATTCTACCGGCCTCTGTCAAGTTCTGATTGTTCTCATATGCTCCATTCGATAAATATATGTGAGAGACCTGTCTTAGAAGGCCCAAGTCTCTAAAACTATTAGCGGTCTGTGGCTGTATTCTTGTCTCGTTATATGTAATTGGGTCATGTGTTATGTTGATTATTCTAGGACAGTCTTCTTCATGATCCCAATATACTGCGATAAACTCGTTTAGTTCATTTCGTTCTTCAGCCCACTGCATATATTCTGCGCGATTTTCTTCCGATAATGGTATATCGCTGAGGCTGGTAAGATACTCAAGCAGCGTTGTCTTTCCTGTACCATTTTCACCTATAACAGCAGTAACATTTGCAATGCGATCAGTCTGAAAAACATTGATTTTGTCAAGTTGATTGATCTGGATTTCCTTTCTATCATCAAAATACGATACTGAATATTGAGGTGAAAAATTAAATCCCATCTGCTGAAAGCACCTATGTTTGTCTCTATTGATCCAAAGATATATAAGTTCTATTTTCATAACGGCTCCTCTTAGAGTTAATTATTAATTTGCTATTGAATTTAATACGCTGTAGTTTTCACTGCGCCCGCAGATAACCAAAATACTTTTTTCCTATGCTCCACACCATTCCAATTTGCATTTGAATTATATTATATAATGGTAAAATGAACAAGTACTTCATCCCTTGCAGTTTTACACTCAAATCAACGTGTTTTCTCACAGCGTACTCGTCCCTGACCCGTATTCCGTGATAGTCACATTTTTGCTTTTCATAAAAGTCCCTCCATTTTGAATTGCAGCCGTGAAATGACTTCCCACATTTATTGTGTGTTGCGCGTCGAAAAACGTTGTATATTGTCTACTATAAAGCGCTTGCATATTGGAATCTCGCAGATTGCTGGATTCCAATATTGCGAGCATCGATAGCGGAGGGGTATACTTGCTATAATGATACCAGATCATAACGGTAAAATAGCAGCGCACTTTGAAAAGCCTGCTCAACATTGACGAAGGGGGTGCAAAATGCGGAAAAGGTTTGTCAAATTATTACTTTTTAAGGTGGATACACAATACGGACTTCTCTATGGGTTCAGCAGTGAAACCGAGCAATCCTCATATCCGTGGAAGACCTTTCCTGCTGACAGGAAGGGGCAAAAGCTGATTGCAAAGGCGATTCTATCGCCAAGCGAAGCAGATAATTTCTTGATAAGTCTGACGGGCACCGAACCAATCATGTTATGCGAAAGGGTAACTCTCAAATCGCCGCAGTTGTATAAAAGAGAGCAGCTCCTATATTCCGATGATGAAGAACGGCAGACTGTGCCCATATCCGAATTCTGTTATCTCTCTGAATTTTGGAACAGAGAAAAGCTTTCTCTTTTGAGTGAGATACAAAATGAATTCAGAGCAGATGGTAGATCACGCTACGAGCAGACACTTGAACTTCTTGAATGGGCAAAATGCAACTGTGGAATTGACTTCTGTATAGATGGACGTCGTTTTGGCAACTACGAAGTTTATTATCGTACCTCTGAGAATAGCAGTTTTGAAATAGATATCCACAAGGATCAAGGCCTGCGGGTTACAACGATTCGTAAGTGCAAAGATTTTGCAGAAGATATCATTGTTAACTGTATTGGAAAGTATAAAGACTATGTGATCTGCAATCAGGCACAAGTGTGGCCTGCAAATAAAAAGGAAATCTACTTCGAGGCTGATGAGCCAATGACATCGGTTGTGGTCCACGCATGGAATGTCGCCACAGGAAAACTAATCGTCTCCCAAAGCATTGCGCTGATGATGGGACTCTCCATCATCTCGAGTTGGGGCGGTACTCCATATCAAATTGGAGACTCTTGGACAAATAAATTATTACATTCTGCAGCAAAGAGCAGCGAACTGATTCGAACTCAACTCATGAAAGTCCAACGTATCACCACGGATCGTGCAATCAGCATCCGCAGCGAACATGAGTCCGTGTTAGATGAGGCGATGGAGAACGGCTACTCTCTTTTTAAAGATTATCAGGAAAAAAAAGAAACTGGGGCATTCATTTCTAACACCCCCACAACCGGAGAGATCGATAGCTTTTTGCAGGTAAGAGCATATATTGAGCAATCCTCTGTTTGCAAGGCGGTAATTGCTGATCCATACTTCTCTGCACGGGCAGCAGAAAAGCTGTTGACAAGAATACAACGAACAGACCTTGAACTGGAGATCATTACCTCGCTTGGCTCGCTTGATCCGGACACAAATCAAAAAAGTAATGTTTGCGAGGAAACTCGCGCTTTTTTACAGCGGACAGCACCCCTTCTCCACAACAATCTGGTGGTAAGAAATCTGACACGTGGTGAAAAAGGCATCTTTCACGACCGATATCTAATTCGGTATCACAAGGACGGTACGATCGATGGATTCCTTCTGAGTAATTCTCTCAACTCTATGGCGCAAAAGTTTCCGCTTGTCATAGCTCCGCTGGAGCATCGGGTATGCATGGAAGTTTGTGAGTACCTGAATAGTCTCTCTGATTCCGATATCCAACAGCAGAAGCCAAGAGCATTGAGAATCTCAAATGAGGTCCTTTTTTGCTCTGAGACATACCGGTGTCAGGTTCAAAGCGAAACTTCAGCAGAGTCAGCAGCGGAAAGGTATTTGCGGCAGTGGTATGATGAATCGTCAAAGCAGATATGTATTTGCAAAGATGATTTCTCTACAGTCCTTACGGCCGTAGCAGAGCGAGCACAAAGTGATCGAATAGATGCATGTAAAATGTTCTGTTATGCGCTGAGCAATATCTGCACGAGCCAAGTGGAACTGCTAACGGAAATGCTTCAATCCGCGGGTGGAGTTAAGGCTCTGTTCTTATCAGAGTTTCCAAATTTGGCAAAGGCTGCTGAGCAGCAGTGTGATTATCGGAAGTGTGGAGCATCTTCTCCAGAATATACACTGTGGGCACTACTAAACGGAAAAGCCCGGCCAAGCCCACAGGGGTACCACTTGCTGATTGATCAGGCAGGACATATCCATTTACGCGGACTCACATGGTTAACCTGCGGATACCATATGGCGCTCAAATTAGATATTACAGGATTCCTGACGCTGCTAAGTCAGCTGCGTTCTCCAATGATGTTTGATACACTGGCCTTTCAAATGGCAATCTCGCCACTCGATAGAGAACTATATTGTGCAGCAGCTTGCTCGGAACTGCTATATGTCCGCTTATTGAGTGCAGAATGGCTTTTTAATGCTATTCGCGACGAAAGGTCACAGTTTGAAGTTGCCAGAGAGATTTGGAATCGCTTCGAACCGGATGTGAGAGCTTTACAGGAAGCTATCGTGCTATCTAACGTTGTATTTCACGTTAGGACACGGCGGTTAGAATCAGAGGCGCAGTGGCAAGCAATTCAAGAGGTACTGCTGTCCAAATTAGCATCCGACCTTCCTGCGTGCAGCGGTGAGGTAATAAATACCGCGTTAGATTGGCTGCATGATAGCAATGCCGTATCACGAGCAACTCTTCTTATGACACTTGCTGAAAGAATGGAAAACTCTCATCCGCAGAAGCAATTGCTGGCAAGGGCAGAACGAATCTTAAAACGAGAAATTCAAGACTGCCAAACCGCCTCGGATATTCCTAGGTCAATAGCACTCTATTTGAACTGCGTAGATGCGCTATACGGTGAAAATGCAGAAAATCACATTTTCAAGGATATTTTAGATTGGAACACATTTGAGGACGCCACAGAGCCAGAATTGCAAAACTACGATTATCATCGCTTGCGCAACGCCTTCATTTTAGCTCAGCGGCAGATTCAAATACTGGAAGGAATGTTAGTAAAGTGGCCTGAATCGGAAAAAGCAAAGGCTTGGCTGAATGCCTGGGCGTGTCGGTTAAAGCAAATACCCGAAAAACTCTGAACCGTCGTTGCATAGAATAAGCAAAGAGGCGCCGGGAGCGGTATACTCCCGGCGCCTCTTTGCTTATTCTTGATCGATAACAGGTCGACAAAAGCAGATAGGATTATCGAAGCCGCATGGTTGCTATGCCTATCTTATTGATCGAATCATTTCTTGGATCAAGGGCTCCTTGTCAGGGAACTGCACCTTCACCATATCCAAACAGCGCTCCATATTGCTTCTGACATCCTTTTTTGTCAGGCGGTAGCGCTCGTTATGTATCTGAATTCTGTCGCTCTGCACCTCTTCAACTTGCTGAGTGAGCTTTTGATAAATCGTTTGAAATACCATTCTACGATCAACACGAAAAACCTCTCTGTCTGGATATCGTAAAAGCTCGATGGCAGAGAGCCATTGCGGAGGCGACAGTTGGGGAGCAGCGTCCTCGTCAGCATTTTCAGGCAAGTGATCAAAGCGCTCTGTCACATTTGTTGCACAGAAGCTGGCAATGGCCGCATCTTTATAGTCATTGCAGCGGTCATGGTCCTGTTTTGCCTGTTCCAACAGAAGACGCCCCTTCCAGTAATGTCCCATCGCTAGCCCGCCGTTGATGGCAATATTAAGTGAGGTCAACTGTGTGCTGCTCGATTCGGAGACGTAGCCCTTGAGCACGAGCTCAGCCTTCTTCATGTGAGAATACGGCTGGCTGCCGCGCTGAATGCCGCATACGATTTGAAGCACACGGTAGGCAAGCGCATAGTTGTCGTTTAAAGGCCAACCATAAGGTGCGGCATGTTGCTGGACAAAGGTGCCGATATCAGGATGCCTCCTAAAAAAAGGAATCCTTTGGTCAGCTTCATACTGATTTGCCTGATTGATCAACATCTGTGCCAGCAGATTCAACGCACCACCGCTTGTCCCAATCGCAGCCAAAACAAGGTATGCCTTGCTAACATAACCAAGGCGGGCGATCTCTTGATAGTTCTGATTGTTCTGATTAGCGGCGGAGACGTATTTTTCATACGCCGCTTCAAGAATAATCTGAAAAATGTCGCAGCACGCCAGAGCATTGCCCAAGCTGGGCTTCCATCGAGGGAATAAATTTCTCCTAAAAGTACGAACAGCTTCATCCCGTTTGTACATCGATCCCTCGTGATAGTCCCTGACAGCCTCTCGAACTGCATCAGCCAGCTGAGAGGAAAAAGGCAGCGTACCGTTCATCTTGGTATCCGTCACGTTGAGCATATCTTCCATACGGGCGTTGAGACATAAGGCCACCTGAAGGTAGCCGTCCGCTTTTGGAATATTTAATTTCTTTTCGCCGTTGATACACTGTTGGGCATACCCGGCACATTTGATCAGATCTCTTGTCCCCGCAATCCCCGTTCGATAGTCCCTAGCCAGCATTGATAGCGCAAGCGAGAAAAAGAGACAGTATTTTGTCTGCAGCGGATCACTCTCATCCAGTGCCTTAAAAGACAGCACAAACCTTTCGCAGAGTGTTGATCTAAGCTGACATAATTGGGAGTGCTCGTTCTTAGAAAGCTCACCGCGACGGATCACTGCATCAAGAAGGCGAATCAAGATGGCCGGCAAAGCAATCTGTGCGCAGGTGTCAGAGAGGTCGGTGGTGTCTTGCGCGCTGATATCATAGATAGAGAGGCCAAAGTATTGCCGTAAGATCGAAATAGCATCAAAGAGAATGCTGTTATCAAGAGTTTCGAGCTGTAACAGAAATACCTCCTGCGCATCAGGGGACAGCGCAGCAAGATTGATTCCGTTGCAGAGGCCATAGACCACGTTTGCAATATGAAACGCAGCAAAGAAATCTCTATAGTTATCGTGACAGAAGCTGATATTTCTTCCGTGATGACAGAGCAGGCCGGATGGGAAAACAGTATAGGGAATAGCTGCTGTCAAATCAGAAATATCAGGATTACTATCCTGATAGAGTTTTCGCAGAGTGTTCCAAGGTTTTTCCAGCGTCTCAGGGTTCTGATTCTTATATTCATTCCAAATGTCTATGGTCGGCAGATATGCAGAAAGGCACGCATATGTGCGGGCATAGGCATCACGCCTGAAGAAGTTAGGGCTCTTTATGGGTGTAAGCGCGGGATCTAAACGGGAACTGAGCGCCATTTGATACCCCAGATACGGTAGCACTTTTGTCAGGATAAAGCCGCGCAACTCACGCTCGGCAGAGGTAATATCGCTTCTTAGATTGTTAATCTCGCGCAACAGCATTTGGAGCATCAATGTGGTCTTCTCCGGAGTACCATTATTCAGGTGGTCTCGAAAAGCATCTGTGATCCATCTTCCTGCATCCTTGCCGGACGGCTGCATAGCCTGGCGATAAAGCACCAAATAGAAGGGAGTATCCAGAATATTACGAGCGGCAGGAATCAAACAGCGCTGATTTGGCTCAATATAGTCATCAATCTGCTCCTGCGACAGTTCCTTAATGTAGCAGTTGTGGAAATAAAACTTTAATCTATCAATCTGGTCAGCGTCAAAACCGTTTTCATATTCCAGCAGATCCATGTAGGTATCCAGCGGATCACGATTGCTGAGGATAATGGCTGCCTCCGGGTATTTCTTATCTGAAATGTCAAGGATATCCCTAAGGCATCGGATTTGCATCGTTGTGGTCGGAATCTCATTGAAACCATCCAGCAGGAATATAAAGGAAGCGTTGCGATCAACCTCTGTGAGCTTATATTCCTCACGCATATAGTGGAGAATGCGATTCTCGTTGTTCTTTGACTTGCTGTTTATTCCGTAAATTCGTCTCAGCTGAATATAGAGCGGAGCAATATTGGGAGCGTTGGATGATGAGGTCAAAGAAAAAGCGAGATTCAGCAATGTACTCGTTTTTCCGACTCCGCCACAGGACGAACCGCCCTTCCCAACCAGTTGAAAATGCCGCACGTCTCGATGCTCTTCTAAAAGCTGGAGCATCGGCGACGGAGCTGCATCCCCGCGGTTTTTATACTCATTGGTGACGGTACCATCCGGCGACTGGTATGTGATTCCCGGGAGGATGTCAAGAGATAGCTTCTTGACATCCCGAGCGTATCTTTCATGAAGTCCGGCGCTAATATCCCGCATATTAAAGACAGGGATTGCACGGCAAGGAGCGATTTCCCAACGCCATTCTATCCAACGATAGGATGTTACATTTACACGCCATTGCGGGCTGGCAGTATCCATTTCATAAAGGTAGAAGCCAATACTGGCTGCGTCATCTCCTTGGGCTTTATAAATGCTTGGCGCTGTAAAGCAAGGGATAGCACGCCCACCGTCCAGCAGGATATTGTCCTCACCGCGCTGATGACAGTCCCCATTCAGATAGGCACGAACATTCAGGCCAGCAAGAATTGGCTTTAGCGCTTCGCGTTGGATAGCGGCCAGCTCAGCGTAATTGTGATGGGCTAAGATTATGGTAGGAAGTGCGCGATTAAAGGCAGGATTGTAGCTCAGATCATTGATCGCACAGATGTCAAGTATTTGTGCACGATAGGTATCAGAACAACTAAGCAGGGCGGAATTCACATGAATCAGATTGATTCTGTTCTTCCATTTTCTGCAAAAAGCACCTGCATATGCAAAGGGATCTCTGTCTCTTGAAAATGGCGCAGGACCGCAGATTGACTCAACAGCCTCGCAATACTCAGAAAAACGGTGCGACAGATGGCTGCCGTCAGCATTCAAAACATCACTCGGAGCATTTCGCAGGTGTTTGAGGCGATCTATCGCAAAGTCATCAAAACTTTTGCTCACCACCTGAGTTGCCTTTTTTGCGTTTCTCTCAGCAGCCCTTCTACCCTTTTCCAATTTTACCGCGCTAATCCCTTTAGTCGAAACTCGGTATGGGTCAACATCATGATTGCCGGGGACAATGAAAATATCCTCGCTGGGGTTCAAATTATAGTGTTTAGCTAACTCTGTTAAAAACCGTTTTCCTTCGTTGTAATCTCTTCCGTAAGTATGCAGATCTCCCGTAAAAACAATGAAATCAATACCCGTAACAGGAAATCCATTCTGCCCCGCTGGCCAGTCGCCCATCATCTCGCGGTCATAGTGAAGATCCGAAATATGCAGCCATCTGATTTTACCCATATACCCACGCCCTCCTTATTATGACTTACTTTGATAGTAGATGTTATTTCTAAGTCATGCTAGATTCTTCCGTATATGATATGTTTCCAAGAAAGGAAAATGTTGCAAGTCGTCGATTCAGCTCCAAAAAAAAGCACAATGTCCAAAATCGCGAATGAATCTTTATATGATTTACCAGTCCATTTTTAAAAACGGCCCTGACGGGTTGCGACGCAACCCCGACAGGGCCGTTTTGCTGATAAGAATGAATACACACTCTCATTATATATTAATTAGCGAAACAACACCAAATTTTCAAAAGTTAGCGTTTTATCGTCAATTACAGGGCAAACTATTGGTAGAATTGATGCGATTGAACTAATCAGGAAGGGGGGAGTTCGTATTACACTGACCAATCTGATCGCTGCTCGCATCAATCAACTACGCAAGTCTAGAAAGCTATCAGTCAACAAAGTGGCTACAATGAGCGGACTCCCCTATTCCACCGTGAACAGCTTACTTCGCGGAAAGTCGGATTCGCCTAACTTAAAAACACTTATCCGTATCGCCACAGCATTTAACATGACGATTGTTGAGTTCTTGGATGTTCCCGAAATTATTGAATTTTCAGAAGACGACTTGGAGGACGAATCTGAAAAAAATGAAGGACAAGAAGAGACCAACAAGGCGTTAAGGGAGGTGGTGCATCGTGGAGAATAAATACGCCCACAGTGACTTTGACAGCTTTTATCTAGAATACAGCCCTAAATTATGGCGCTTGGCCTACCGTCTTACTCGAAATCGTTATGATTCCGAAGATTTGGTAGACGAAGCGTTTCTGATTTATTTGCAAAAATCAATAACTATGGTCATTGACAATCCCGAAGCATATATTACTCGCATCTTGGCGAATCTAGTTCGAAACTACGCCAGATTAAGTTGGCATAACGAATTGCCTATAGATGTTCTGCCCGAGAGCACACTGAGCACAGATGGGGTTGGAATGCGTCTCCGCGAAGTCCTTCCTAAAGGCCTGTCTCCACAGGAGCAGGAGATACTTCTTCTGCGCTTTGAGGAGAGGCTCTCGTATTCAGAGATAGCAGACGTCCTTAAAATCAAAGAGGTTAGTTGCCGCTCACGACTTATGCGTGCAAAGGCACATTTACTGAATCTCTACGAAAAAGAAAAAATTCTTTGATATATGCAACATTTTGCCAATGTACAAACACGGCACTTAATAGGAGGTGAAGGTGTGTTAAAGATGTTTCGAGGGCGTGATCGTCGCTCACAGGGTGGGGGCAGCCATAATGACGTCCAAATTTTCAAGCATCTTGAAGAAGCAGATGTGGATACCTTGATCGACGAGTTGGCCGTACTGACAGATA
>ULVI01030598.1_pt1 | contig 17414 bp, 10 predicted proteins | sample 1959331 | NCBI WGS metagenome assembly ULVI01 (sample SAMEA4835782, study PRJEB28245) | human gut metagenome | biome: gut microbiome; material: fecal sample | place: Denmark | collected 2008 | reverse complement strand
AGAAGCAATTGTTCTACGCAAGAGTGCGCAATCCGTTTATTTTTTTGAATGACAATCAAACGCACACTTGATTGAAATGTTTGAGGCGCTACCAACTAGGCGGTACTTGGAATAGGAGTAAGAATGGACAACTCTGATCGCAGAAAAGAAATACTGAATGTTTGCCTAGATACGTTTATCAATAAGGGGCTTTCGGAAACAACGGTTCGAGATTTGAGTACGGCGCTGAAACTTCAGTCTGGCGGTATTTATTATTGGTTTAAGGACAAAGATGAGGCCGTTGTTGCCTGCGCTGAAGAAGCGGCACTTCGTCTTGAGAATTCTTTGATTTTCCCTGCACTCAAGGACATCAAAGATCCTGATAAAATGATGAAGCGCCTAAAAATACGGGCAGACGAAATGCGACCGACTATGAAGTTCTTTGCAAGTGTATGCGCGTTGTCAAAGTACGAGGAGCGTATGCAGCCAGTGCTCGACCGTTTGGCGGAACGTTACGAAGCATATGCACGGCGCTTTTCAAAAGAACTAAATTGTGATTTTGATGCGGTAGCTCCGTATGTGTACTTTGCAATTACTACAATTACTGATTATATGATCTTTGGAGAAGCCAAGTACATTTTCCCGCAGATTGAGTTAATCAAGACTGCACTGAAGGGCTTCTTACAGGAGAGTTTCAAATAGAGACGACGGAAGGGGGATAACTTCCTGTGATTCGCTATAAAGAAAAGGCGAAAGACTGCCAACTGATTGTAAAGGTAAGACTGCCATTTGGCCAATCGGTCAGTGATAATGATTTGGAGTTTTTCGCCCGAAAGTGTTTGAGGGGGTTTCTGAGGCCAAAACGTGTTCGAAGTAATACGCTTGAATATGTGGGGCCAATTGCGGTTCCTCTATATGACCGATTAAAAAAGCCTATCAGGAAGTACGATTTCTTCTTTCTGATAGAGCAAATCGTAGATGCAACGCAGAAACTTCAGAAAAATGCTCTTCCGTGGAACAAAGTGGTTTGGGACCTTCGCCATGCCTACATCAATGAAACAACAAAAGAAGTCCAACTCATCTATTTACCATTAGAAGACGTATCCGTACAGGTAAATATTATTGAGTTCCTTGAAAGCATTGTTTACTCAGCAAGCCCCGTAGATGAACGAGATTGCGATTTTGTTTCAAGATTCGTGTATTACCTCAAGAGTCTATCAAATTACGACCCTGAAAAGATTGAAGCATATATTGCACGGGAGGATCGGAGCATCGTAAATACCATTAAGAAACATACAACTGGCGGTAGTGGGTTCATGACCGATAAGCGCAAGGATTATTACGATCACTATGGGAACAGAGCTTCCAATGACGATGCGACAGATTTGCTTTCGGAGTCAGATGAGCTTACAGGACTGCTGCGGGATGATGAGGCAACAGGCTTGCTTACAGATGATTCTGATGAGGCAACCGGACTGTTGAACGATGGTGATGAAGCAACAGGCTTGTTGAATGACGATGATGAAGCAACGGGGCTGCTGGCGGAAGAAAGCGTCCATTATCCTACTCTATATCGGGTTTTAACCGAAGAGCATATCAGCGTTAACAAGCCCGTGTTCCGGCTTGGAAAAGAACGCAGCTATGTAGACTATTTTGTTACGAATAATAACGCTGTAAGCAGAGGACACGCAGACATTATAACAAGAGGTAATCGGTACTTTGTGCGGGATCTGAATTCTAAGAACAAGACTTTTATTAACGGCCAAGCAATTCCGGCACAGTATGAGTGTGAAATCTTCGATGGAAATCGTCTGACTCTAGGAAATGAAGAGTTTATTTTCAATACATAAGCAACAATAAAACCAAAGGAGACGAGATGATGCGATTTGCAGCAACGGCAGATACCGATATCGGTATTTCCAAGAATACGAATCAAGATAGTGTTCTTATAAAGCACGCATCGTATGACGGCGGCGAAGTGTTGCTTGCTGTGATATGCGATGGTATGGGTGGCTTAGCTAGAGGTGAGTTGGCCAGTGCAACAGTTATTCGAGCTTTTGCGAAATGGTTTGATGAAGAACTCCCGTATGAACTGGAAAATGTTGATCTAAAAGTCATTGGCGGAAAGTGGTCATTGATGCTGAAGGATCTGAATGTTCGTATTTTAGAAGCATCAAAAAAATATTGCCGCAGCGGTGAAGCAATGGGAACAACCTTTACCGGAATCCTATTCGTTGGCGATCAGTACGTAATTGCTCACGTAGGTGACACTCGTGTATATCAGATTACTTCTGATATGAAGCAGCTTACAACGGATCAAACCTTCGTGGCCAGGGAAGTTAGCCGAGGAACGATGACGCTGGAACAGGCATTGCAAGATAAGCGCAGAAATATGTTGCTGCAATGCGTAGGGGCTTCCGACGTTGTGGAGCCACAGGTTTTAACGGGCAAAACGGTAAAAGGAGCCTATATGCTCTGCTCCGACGGTTTCCGACATGAGATTACGGAACGGGAAATGTATGAATCCCTAAATCCCATAAATCTAATGAATAAAAAGGCTATGCACAGCAATGCAAAGTACTTGGTTGAGCAAGTCAAGAGCCGCCAAGAGAAGGACAATATCTCCGTGGTTCTGATTAGAACAGAATAAGGGGTGGCGGACATGACGCATGTGGGAACAGTTATTGAAGGCAAATATGAAATACTGAAAGAAATCGGCCGGGGCGGTATGTCCGTTGTTTATTTGGCGAACGATACGCACCTCAACCGCAACTGGGCAGTTAAGGAAGTCAGGAAAAAAGGAAACGGGAAAAACGACGAGATCGTTGTGAACAGCTTGCTAGCTGAGGCCAATATGGTCAAGCGGCTAGACCATCCAGCGCTGCCTCGAATTGTCGATATTATTGATAACGGCAGTACCATCTATATTGTGATGGACTTCATTGAGGGTGAGTCCCTAGACAAAATTCTCAACGAGTATGGGGCGCAGCCGGAGGATAAGGTGATCGAATGGGCTATGCAGATTTGCGATGTGCTTTCTTACCTCCATTCTCAGAAACCGCCGATTATCTATCGGGACATGAAGCCGGCAAATTTGATGTTGAAACCAAATGGGAACATCAGCATTATCGACTTTGGTATTGCACGAGAGTATAAAGAACAGAATCTGGCAGACACTACAGTGCTTGGCACTAAGGGGTATGCTCCTCCTGAGCAATATAGTGGGCAGACAGATCCGCGGTCAGATATCTTTGCTTTGGGCATGACAATGCACCATTTGCTGACGGGCATCGACCCCAGAAATGGAGAACCATATGCTCCGGTACGTCAATGGAACCCGGAACTTTCGGAAGGTATCGAGGCAATTATCAACAAATGCGTGGAACCGGCGGCAGAGAATCGGTATCAAAGCTGTGCAGAATTACTGGTCGATTTGCAAGACCCAAGCAAGGTAACAAAGGGATGGCGCAAGAAGTTAAAGAGGAGATTGTTCTCTTTTGTTGGTGCTGCTGCGCTTGCAGTTGTGGCCGGTATTGCAGGGCTTGCATTAAATCTGGCTGCGACGCAAGTGAATAACCAAGATTACGACCTGAAGATCAATTCTTCCGATCCAACGGGATATTATGAAGCTATCACCATTTATCCAGCCCGAATAGACGCGTATAACAAGCTCATTGAATACTATAAGAATTATGGTGCAGAGAATGACAGCATTACCCGCATTGGAAATGAGATTGAAAAAAATGCTGACCAACTTGATACATCTCTTCCGGAAGTTGCCAAGCTGTACTACGACATTGGGAAATTATACTTTGCAGATTACGATGGCGCATTGAAGGCTAGAGCAGCTAATGCGAAGGGCTATTTTGAAGTAGCAGCAGGCGGTACAGCGAACTTTGACAAGAAGGGCATTGCTTCCTGCTATTATTCCATATGTAAGTTCATGACAAGCCAGAGCACAACTTCAGAACATGCGTTATCTGACTACACAGAACTTTTCAACGAGATTAGTCAGGCAATGAGTGTTGTCGAGAAAGCTGATGACAACGAAGCGAATTACGATAAGATTTCCCTCTACTATGTGACGGTCCTGCTTATCAATGACCAGTCCAAGTATATGGCAGGAGTGGGTTTTGACCAGCAGGAAGCATTGAGTATGATGGAAAGCGCCTACAAAAAGTCTGTAGCCATTACATCAACGCTTCCCTATGTTACTGATCTACAGGACAAAATCAAAAGCGACTATCAGACGTTTGTGGCCTCTGTAAACAACAACTACAATGAGGTTGCTAAACGTCAGAATGGAGGCAATTAAATGGCTGAAACACTGTCAATGTTGTCAATTATCTCCTTCATAGTTGCTGGTGTGGCGCTTGCAGTAGCCATTTTCCTGTGGATATTCTTTAAGATTCCTCGTGTTATTGGGGACTTGAGCGGTCGCAATGCAAGGAAATCTATTGCAAGAGTTAGAGCTAGTAATGAAAAATCGGGAGATAAGTCCTACCGACCGAGTGCGGCAAATGCGGCAAGAGGAAAACTGACCAGCACAATGCCACAAACACAACCCGAGCAGGCGACGGAAGAAATAAAGCCTGTTGGAGATATGCCAGAAACTGGTTTGCTTGCCGAAAATAGAGCCAAAGGGACGGAAGAATCAGGCACAGAGCTATTGGCCAAAGAAGAACCAACAGGAGTTCTATTTGACGAAAATGCCACAGAACCGCTTACAGACCATCCCAATGGAGTCAAGCAGCACGTCGTCAGGGGAAAAAAGCTTCAGATGATTGAGGAAGTCATACTGATTCATACCGACGAGGTGATTGAATGAGTCGCGGGCGATATGAGTATCGGGTTAAAGAAATTCGCTGGTTATTCTGGATAGCTGTTGGATGCTTTGCAGCACACGCTATAAGTTACCTTTTGATGCCTGCGGCTATGAGGACATTCGAGAATAATGGATCTAAGGGATCACGGATGTTGGTGGGTTGCATATTTTGGCTTCCGCTATTATTAGGTTACATTTTAGTTATTCTTGCAAATTTGGAAAGAAAAACATTTATTCGCTCTCGACTAGATGGAGATATCTCCATGCAGTGCCATATGGGAGTTGTTACTTTCTTTTCAAATACTCCGGCAGTTATTGCCGATGCTACACTGCTGGCAGGAAGCATTGCACTGGTAATTATCTATTTCTGCGACGTGGCAAATCAATACATTACCTATGTAATGCTGGCGATTGTAAGTTTCTCATTAAATATGCACGGGCTGTTTAATGGGAGAATATATAAAACCACAAAATATAAACGAACGAGGAGAGTCGAAAATCATGAGTAATGCAAAGACAAGCATCTCTCGCAGATTTCTAGCAGCTTTACTGTCGTTTGTGTTGGTATTGGGCTTGTTGCCTACCTCAACACTCACGGCATTTGCTGCCACGGCGGAGCACCCAGATGCGATCACTGTTTCTGTTACAGATCAGGACGGTAAAGCCCTTGCGGGCGTGACGGTTGCGTACAGTGTTAGCTCCACAGCAAACGGAGATGATTATGCATCCGGAACCGTTACAACCGATGCAAATGGCTGCGTCGAGGTTTTGACAAAAGATAAGTATGTTGCTGACGATCTTACCTTATCTGCAACTGCTGCTCTGACGGATTATGTATATGCTGACGGCAGCGGAAGAATTGAGGGGGCTGCAATTACTTCGGATACGCAGGACTTCGTAATTCAGCTTCGCAGCACCAAGATTCCTGGGGTAACGGTTGCTGCAAACAGCGGGCTTGTATATCAAAAAGGCACGGCACAGAGTTTGATAACCGTAGCTGGAATTAATGAGCAGACTGATACTGTCATCTACAAAATTGACGGTGAAGATGTTGCCGAGCCAAAGCGGGAAAATGCCGGTACATATGCTGTTGAAGTAACGGTTCAGAGAGACGGTTATTCAGATTTTGTGTTCTCTGAGAATGTTACCATTGCGAAAGCGGAGATTACCGATATTGTTATTGCAGAAGTAACTGCTCCATACAATGAGAAAGATCAAAACATTGTGGCGCTGACAGGAAAATTCTTGAAGGACGATGATGTGCACTGGTATGTCAACGGCAGCGATACTGGCTCTGCTGAAATTCCACAGGCAATCGCTGTTGGTAAGTACGCAGTTCGGCTTACAGTAAACCGTGGTAATAACTACGAACTCTTCGACAAAACCGTAAACTCTGAGATTGTCCTCGGAAACATTGACCTTGGTGATTTGAAAATTACCGCTAATGAGCTCACCTATAACGGAAATGATCAGGAAGCGATTACTGTAAATAACCAGGGAGACTACACCTTGCAGTATCGCCTTAGCGAGACGGATACTTGGAAAGAATACGACAAGGCCGGAAACTCTGTTCCTATGGTGAAAAATGCGGGTGATTACACTGTTTATATTAAGGCTGTCAAGGATAGCTATAATGATAAAGAGTATCCTGAATTTCCGTTGAATGTTCATGTCGAGAAGGCAGAGCAAAGCCTTGCATTTAATCATTACACAGGGACAACAGGTACAGATCAGATTTCTGGCGAAGTTCCCTATGGTAAAACATACGATTTTGCTGCAACCGATAGCAAATCACTTGCAGGCGGCTCCATCTCCTATGAAATTGAGACGGATGAAGAGAATATCGCTTCGATTAATGCAGAAACCGGTCTGCTGACTGTTAATTATCCTGGAACAATTACAGTTAAAGCTACGCTTACCGGAAACGATAATTACAAGGACTGTGTGATTACATATACCCTGGACGTTTCTGGTGCTGTTGCCGCAGAAGGTAACTACATCTATTTCGAAAAGGGCGAAGTGATCTATACTTTAGGCACGGATTCCACGATTTCCACCCAAACTGCCACAAAGAGGAACAACAAAATCCGGGGTCAGATTTCTTATACACTTGATCAAGAACCGGGCGTACGCATTGGTTTATATGATGGAAAGGTTACCGTCACCGATTATGATGCGCTTGCCGATGCCATCCGTAAGACAACGGACGGAGTGCTCAAATTAACCGTTACCGCTACGAAGCCAAAAAGTGGCAGGTACGACAAAGATACGGCAAGATACATTATCACAGTCAAGTTCGAAGAAACACCCAGCGATCCGTATACACTTCCGGAAGTCGATGGGTGGAACGGATGGTACAAGTCAAATGTAATTGTTACCCCTAAAGAGGGCTACGAAATTGCACAGGCAGCATCTTCCGCGTTTTCGGCTACTACGGTATTGACGAGCCAAGGTGCGGATGCTCGATATGTGTATCTGAGAAATTCGGCAACCCGCGGTATTACAGACCGAATTGCAGTTAACATTAAGATTGACACTGTTAAACCAGATGCTGCTAAAATGAAGATTTCCTATTCGGAGTCTGTCATGGACAAGGTTCTTTCCGCAATTACCTTTGGCTATTATAACCCCAGCGTCACCGTTACTTTTACAGCAGAAGATGAAACGTCCGGCTTAAACTATCTTGACTGGAAATATACACGGCAGGATGGAGCCAGCACGGCAAACCTTGCTGAAGAGAGCGGAACCCTGACTTTTATTGATGGAAAAGCAGAACTAACTCTGACAGGGTCTGATGTGAAACAGTATCGGGGTAATTTGTCCTTTACTGCAACGGATAATGCTGGGAATACCAGTGATCTTAAGACGGATACGGATCATGTTATCATTGTTGATACGATTGCCCCGACCCGTGAGGTATCCTACGCTGCCCCCAAAACAGAACTCGATGGTAAAAAGTATTTTGACGGCGACGTTGAACTGACATTCACCGTAACTGAAACCAACTTCTATGAAGAGGACTTTGCGGTTCGGGTATCCAAGAATGGCGGAGCAAAAGAACGGGTCTATCCAACTTGGGAATCTGCGGAAGCAGATAATGTCTTCATTGGCAAGTACACCTTAACCGGTGATGGGGATTATGTGGTTTCTGCTGAATACAAAGATCGCTCCAGTAATCAGATGCAGGAATATCAGTCTGATGTGCTTGTTATTGATACGATCAATCCGGTCATTGAATTCTCCTACAATGAGGCAAAACAGGAGACAACAATCATTGTAACCGAGCATAACTTCCGTCCGGAGGATATCGTTGCAACGGTGACGGCAACGGATGTGAACGGGAACGAGGTCAGCAGCAATGATTTGAATGCCGAATTGCACTCTGATAAGTGGACGCACGATGGAGATACGCACACCTTTACGACTGCTAATTACGTAAACGGTATCTACACAATCAAATTTGATTATGTGGATTTGGCCAAGCGGACTGGTACGTTCACAACGGATGCGTTTAATGTTGACCACGATAGCCCATCGGCTCCGAAAATCAGTTACAGTAAATCTCTGCTTGATACGGTACTCGGCAGTATCTCCTTCGGCTTCTACAACCCAACAGTGGATGTAACATTTACATCTTATGATAGCTTTACGGGTGTAGACTACTTCACTTGGTCCTATGTGAAGCAGGCTGGTGCCAGCACCGTTAATGTTTCCGCTTATGAAGAAGCGAAGGTTGCTGCGCAGCAGGATAGTGCGGACAAGTCGAAATATACGGCGACAATTACACTTCCTTTACAGGAAGCTGAACAGCTTCGTGGCAGCATTGCAGCAACGGCAACCGACAAGTACAGCAATGTCAGTGAAAAGACAACTGATTCCGGTAAAGTGATTGTCGTAGACACGATTTCTCCTGCCATGACCGTGGAATACAGCGCAGAAAGCAATAAGGTCGGAACTACGCTCTATTACGGCAATGACAAGAGTGGTAAGGCAGAAATTACCTTCAAAGTTACTGAGGCGAATTTCTTCGCGGAAGATGTAGTTGTAAAGGTTTCAAGAAATGGTGAAACTGCCGTAGCTGTTTCGCCGTCCTGGACAGATGTAAGTGCGGATGAGCATATCGGAAGATACACGCTTTCCGGCGACGGCCATTATATTGTGTCCGTTGAGTATAAGGATCGTTCCAACAATGAGATGGCATCCTATACCTCTGATATGATTACAATCGATACCATCAATCCGGTAATCAATGTTGCTTACCAAAACAACATGAAAATTGATACGCTGAAGGACAATGATGGAAACAGTCGGGACTACTTCGACAAGACGCAGACGGCAGTTGTTACCATTACCGAACACAATTTCAATCCGAAAGATGTCGATTTCCAAATTGTTGGAAAAGATGTCGCAGGCGAAAAACGCAATGTCAACGACCTGATTTCCATGTCTGAGTGGAGATCCAACGGTGATGCTCATGTTATCACGATCACCTATTCTGGTGATGCAAATTACACCTTTGATGTAGATTACAGTGACCTTGCGAAGAACGCTGCCGAAGATTATGCAGCAGATCATTTTACCGTCGATACAGTAGCACCTCGGGTTACTGGTGTTTCCTACAGCACAAGCATCTTGGAAACGGCACTTTCTAACATTACCTTCGGTTTCTACAATGCAAAGATGACCGTCACCATCACAGCGGAAGATGATACAGCCGGTGTTCACAAGTTTGATTACAGCTATCTGACGGCTGCTGGGGTTAGCTCAGTCAACGCCCAGCTTCTGAATCAGGCTATAGATGAAGCTGATATCAAATACTCCAATGGCGGTAAAACAGCTAGCATGACCTTTGAGATTCCCAAGATGGTTCTCGGCAGCGACAACCAGTTTAACGGAACTGTGGAATTTGACGTCATTGACCGTTCCGGCAACATAGTTGAGCAATCTGAGAGTAAGCGTATTGTCGTAGATAATATCGCGCCTACTGCAACAGTTGCTTACAACACGCCCGTTAATGAGGAAAATGGCATTTCCTACTATGATGGCGACATCCACGGAACAATCACAATCAATGAGGCCAACTTCTATGCAGACGATGTTTCTGTGCTGGTTTCCAGAGATGGCGGTGCAGCACAGGCGTTGGCAACTTCTTGGTCTGATAGCAGCGTAGATACCCACGTTGGTACGTTCACGCTGACGGATGATGCGGATTACATTGTAACGATTAACTATCGTGATAAATCCGGCAACACAATGACTGAGTATCAGTCCAACCAGCTTACAATCGATACAAAGATTGAGGAACCTACCTATACAATTAATGGGGTTGCGAAATCTGGAGACAATGGCGGCGCATACAAGGATGCAGCAAATATTGGCTTCAGCTTTGAGGATCAGAATTTCGATACGCAGACGGTTAAGCTGATTCGCACCCGTTTCAACGAGACCAAGGATGTCACAGCGGAGTTTGTCAAGGTGGGGCTTAACGATAAGGGTGGCTCTGGCTCCTTTGATATTGCTAAGAAGGTTGACAATGATGGTATCTATGTCCTGACCGTCACGATGAAGGATAAGGCTGGACATTCCACCGAGTCGCATGTGAAGTTCACCATTAACCGCTTTGGTTCTGTCTACGAATACAGTGACTATTTGAGTTCCCTTATCAAAGATGGCGGGCAGCATATTGCTAAGAACGGTGATGCTGCAATTACGGATGACCTTGTCATTACTGAGTACAATGCGGACAGGATCGTGAGAGGATCGTTGAAGATTGTAATTACCAGAGATGGTGAAACAATCGACACAAAGTTTGCTGCAAATCCCGAGGCTTCTGACAGCACAGCAATCGGCTCCTCCGGATGGTATCAGTATGTATATACCATCAGCAAGGATAACTTCATTGAGGATGGCGTGTACAATATCACAATCACCTCTGAAGATGCCACTGGCAACACATCCACAAGTGTTCCTGACAACTCCATTGACAAAAACGGCGACAAGATCCTCGATGTAATGACCTTTACGGTGGATACTACTGCACCTGAGATTAGAAACATTGTTGGCTTGGATAAAAAAATCGTCAATGCACAGGAACAGCTTGTCAAGTACACTATCGTTGATGTTGGCGGGCTGAAGCAGGTTGATGTTGTAGTCAACGGCCAGACTGTGGATACAATTACGGACTTTGGCGATGATCTGAACAGCTTTTCTGGTGAGTTTACACTAAGTGAAAGCAATGATGCGCAGACGGTTCAGATTAAAGTTACCGATCTTGCTGGAAATATCACGGATACCGCATCTGACGACTTCAACCCGGGTGAACTGTATGTGTTCAACGATGTGATTACTGTTTCTACGAACTTCTTCGTTCGCTGGTATGCAAATACCGCCCTGTTCTGGGGCTCCATTGGTGGCGTTGTTGTCGTGACGGCAGCAATTTGGATTTTTATTGCAGCTAAGCGCAAAAAGGAAATCGAAGAGAAGTAACGTTCATTAACAAAAGGAAACCGCTCTGCCCGTGCTTGATGCACGGGCAGGCGGTAAGCCCTTTGTTAGAATTTGAACTATGAACTTTCATAGTCCAAATTGTGGCAAAGGATTTTTGGCGGAAGGGTTATGCAGTATGAATTCACTAACTACAAATGGAAAACTGACAGAAATGGAGTGCGGCGCAAATTTTGCGGTCATTCTTAAAGATAATGCTTTTTTCCTCCCTACAGAATATAAAGTACTTCAAAGTCAAAAAGACGGATGCTTTGTTAAGTGCATGAGGATGCTGTATAACGGGAAAACGGAATTGTACTACTTTGCCGGAGAACTAAAGTCTCTCTCATCCCTGTTATCCACAATCGATGCCGAACGTTTCCTGACTGTTCTTTGTAATTTGCTTGGAGCAATTATTAATGTACAAAGCAATGGCTTTCTAACTTGCAGGAACATCGATGCATCCTTTGAGAGAATCTATATTGATCCTAATACTTACAAAGTAAACTTAGTCTATCTTCCGCTTAAAGAGAACTTATTTGATGATGATACTGCATTCGAGAATGAAATCCGGACATCTTTGGTTAAGTTGATCGCTGGATTAGCCGCTTTATCGACGCCGAAAATGATGCAGGTTTCTGCTGACCTGCAAAATGGATCGTTGAATATGGAAAACTTGTACGCCAAATTAAGTGGTAAGGTAGCTCCAGTTCAAAATGGTAGTGGCACACAACAAGGAAACAGTGCCGCCTCTGGTTGCAGGTTGAAATTCGTTGCAATGAATGCTCCTGCAAGGTTTGAGATTGTGGTGAATAAGAGTGTTTTCATGATTGGGAAGAAAGACACAAACGACGGAGTTATCACTTTTAATAAGATGATAAGCCGTGTTCACTGTAAAATAACCAGTAGCCGAGGCCAATATTGGATTACAGATTTACAGAGTTCTAATGGAACATTCATTAACCATGCAAGACTCCAGCCCAATCAACCATACGAGTTGAAGAACGGGGACATCGTTCGACTCGCAAATTCTGATTTTCAGGCTGTAATTGATTAAAGGAGATGACGGAATGTCTAGGGCGCGTGTAATCGTTGCGGATACTGATATAAACTACATCATTCCGTTACAGCTCAAGTTTGCAGAGGAGTTCTTTGATGCGATAGATTTAGAGATTATTTCTGATAGAAGCTATTTCGAGGAATTGTTTGCATCGCCGCAGAAAGCCGATATTCTCGTAGTATCGGAGGAGTTGTATGACACTTCCCTTCAACGCCATAATATCAGCAATATCTTCTTGATGACGGAACAGTATGAAGAAGGCCAGACCGCTGAATTGAATGTAAATCGGATATTCAAGTATACCAGTATCAAAGAAATTTTTAGCGAAATCACCGGAAAAAGTGCTGGTGCACTGAAGGTTCAAACGGAGAGCCAGGAACCTAGAATTGTGTTAGTTTATTCTGCCTGCGGAGGCACAGGGAAGACAACTGTGGCAATGGGCATAAGTGCATCACTTACGAAAAATTATAAACGCGTTCTATATATAAATGCAGCTCGATTGCAGGTTTTTCAGCATATGCTTGAGAATCCATCGGCAATTACCGCTGCGGATGTGTATACGAAGCTTTCTACAAGCACTGACAGCATCTACGAAAATATTAAACATGTAATTCGTAAGGAACTATTTAGCTATCTTCCGCCTTTTAAAGCTGCATTGATGTCCTTGGGGCTACCCTACTCTGTTTTTGAGAGAATAATCATCTCTGCAAAGAAAAGTAGAGAGTATGATTTTATTGTAGTGGACGCTGATATTACATTTGACGAAGATAAAGCTACTCTGCTGAACATTGCAGACAAGGTTCTTGTTGTTACGAAGCAAAATTTATCCTCCGTAATTGCAACAAATATTCTCGTTGCGAATATAAACGGAGCAAATACAGAAAAATACTCTTTTGTGTGTAATGACTTCGACAAAGAAAAGGACAACTCGCTGATTTCTCCAAATGTATCTGTAAAGTTTTCTATCGACGAGTATATTGAGCATTTCAGACATTATGACAAAATGAGTCCGGATGATTTCTCCAAAGAAAACAGTATTCAAAAGGCCGCATTTTTGACCATATAAGGAGGAGCACAATGAATAAAAAAACAGCGATTATAATCTTTAATATTATTAAGAGAAATTTCACTGTGGATCTTGAGGTTCCGCTGGATATATCTGCTAATGATTTGGTAAACGCTCTGAATACCGCATATGATCTAGGCATTGATACTTCTGATATGAAAAACTGTTATCTGAAAATGGAAAATCCGATTTCCTTGCTCAAAGGCAACAAGTTATTGGCTGATTTTGGAATGCGCAACGGCAGCGTTATCAACTACACAGAATAGGATGCCACTGAGATGAAAAGATATAAAGTTACTCTTTCAAGTAAGACTGTTTATAGGGAAATAGAGCTCGCCTCCGATTTGCAACAAGTGAAGGTGGGTACTGGCGTAGATTGTGATATTCGTCTGCGAAAAGAACTATTTTTTAGTCAGATTGAACTTACTTTTATAAAAAATAAGGATACTTGGACTGTCATCTGCTCAGATAATTTGTATATTACCGTGGGCGACGTGCGCAAACTTGCAACAAAACAACTGACTCACGGAGATGTACTTGAAGTCAAATATCAGGACTCAGATAATCTGGTATTTGCAATGGAATTTCTGATCGATTTTGATGACGGTAAAAAATACGAGAGAATTATCGACATTTCCGGGGCAACATCACTGACTATAGGTACATCGGCAAATTGCAATATTACAATAGGTGGCGAATATGCCAAAGATGATGCACTTGTTCTTGCTAGAAAGTCCGATGGGTTTGTTGTCGATATTCAAAATACAACTTATGGTGTTTATATCAACGGTAAGAAGGCGAAGAACAAAGATATAATTAAAGATAGGGATTTTCTTTCCGTTTCCGATTATTTCTTCTACTTTAAGAACAATAAAATCTGGACGCAAATTCGTCCAGAAATGAAGGTTAATTCTTTGAGCTTTCTGGATATACCATCAAAGGGGACGTATCCCAGGTTTAACCGAAATACTCGGGTAAAATCAGTTGTATGTGATGAGCAAATAGAAATTCTTGATCCTCCTGCCAAGCCCCAAAAGCCAAAGAATAATCTTTTTATGAGATTACTTCCGTCTTTGGGAATGTTGATCGCTGCGGGGGTTATGGCCTTCTTTGGTGGAATGATGATTATTATGTCTGCCATATCTGGTGCTATGGCTATCTTCACTACAATTATGAGTATTAAGGAAGGCAACAAAGAATATAAGGAAAGTTCTGCAGCGCGAATTGAGAAGTACAATGCCTATATTTCAAAGAAAAAGAAGGAAATAGAAGAGCATAGAGACCAAGAACACACCGAGTTGGAAGAACTATTTGTTTCTCAGCCTGTAGAGACAGAGCGATTTAGTTCCTTTTCTGCTGATCTTTTTGATCGTTCACGTGACGATGAGGATTACTTATGTGTACGTCTTGGTAGCGGAGATGTTCTTTCAAAGCGAGAAGTAAATTATAAAAAACAAGAGAAGTTGGAAATCGAGGACGATCTGCAGCTTATTCCTGAACAATTGTGTGCTGAATACAAGAATGTTCACAACGCTCCCATTGTGTGTGATTTTAAAGAAATTAATGCAATGGGTATTGTTGGTGCGTCTGCTTGCAGATTTGAATTGCTAAAAAATATTGTTATTGACATTGCTGCTCGCCAGTATTTTTCAGATGTAAAAATGGTTTTTGTAGCTGAAAAAGAACATAAAGAGCAAATACAGTGGCTTCGCCTTCTACCGCATGTTTACAATGATGCAATTGGCGTTAGAAACATAGTGTGTGACGATGACAGTAAGAATCTTATTTTCGAATTCTTGTATAAGGAATTAACTATTAGGGAGCAAAACAAATCTTATACCGAGAATATTGTTGTGTTCTTTTATGATGAATATGGATTCAAGAGTCACCCTATTTCAAAGTTTGTGGACAAAGCAAAAGATCTTGGAATCACCTTTGTGTTCTTTGGCAATACAGTAGCAGATATTCCTCAAGGCTGTGGGTACATTGTATCAATTAAAGATCCACAGCATGCAACCTTAGTTAATACCCAGAACAGAAGTGAAATGTCTGAGTTTATTTATCCAAACATTCAAACAGCACAAGCAGAGGAAATTGTCAAACTTTTGGCACCTGTTTATACTGAGGAAATATCCCTTGAAGGAACTCTAACAAAGAATATTTCGATGTTTGAATTACTGAACATTCTTGCTGTTGATGATATTGACCTTAAGAGTCGATGGGAGAAATCTCAGGTTTTCAAATCAATGGCAGCTCCAATTGGTGTTTCCAAGACTGGAGTTGTTTCCTTGGATTTACATGATAAGGCACACGGACCTCATGGTCTTGTTGCGGGTACTACTGGTTCCGGTAAGTCGGAAATTTTGCAGACCTACATTTTGGCGATGACTACTCTTTATCATCCATACGAAGTTGCCTTTGTAATCATTGACTTCAAGGGTGGTGGAATGGTAAATCAGTTTAAGGAATTGCCACATTTGCTTGGTGCAATCACTAATATTGATGGCAAGGAAATAAACCGTTCTTTGAAGTCAATTAAAGCTGAACTGCAGAAGCGTCAACGACTATTTGCAGAAGCGGATGTTAATCACATTGACAAATATATCAAAAAATACAAAGCAGGCGAAACAACGATTCCTCTGCCGCATTTGATTATAATTGTTGATGAGTTTGCGGAATTAAAAGCTGAACAACCGGAATTTATGAAGGAACTTATTTCTGCAGCTCGTATTGGCCGAAGCCTCGGTGTGCATCTTATTCTTGCAACACAGAAACCGTCTGGACAAGTTAATGAACAGATTTGGAGTAACTCTCGTTTTAAGCTTTGCCTGAAGGTTCAAAGTCAGGAAGATAGTAACGAAGTAATCAAGTCACCTCTTGCTGCTGAAATTAAGGAACCTGGACGTGCTTACCTTCAAGTGGGCAACAATGAGATTTTTGAGTTGTTCCAGTCTGCATATAGTGGTGCATCCGAAAAGACGGATGATTCAAATGTGAAGGAATTTACAATTTTCAGCTTAAATGAGTCTGGAAAGCGTATTCCTGTATACTCACAAAAAAAGAAAAAGAGTGGCGAAGGAAGCGCTACTCAGTTGGATGCAATAGTTAAATATGTTACCGATTATTGCGCAAGCATTAATCTTCCTAAGTTGCCAGACATTTGTCTACCGTCCCTCGGTGATTGCATTGAATTCACTATCACGGATAGAAAAGCAGTTGCCCCTGGCAGCTACGAGGTTGAGATTGGTGTATACGATGATCCAGAAAACCAATATCAGGGCGTTCATACTGTTGATTTGGGAAGTAACAACCTTATGATCATCGGTTCATCTCAGTCTGGTAAGACCAATGTGCTACAAAATATCATTCGCAGCTTGTCAACAAAATGTACACCTGATGAGGCTAACATTTACATCATTGATTTTGCTTCTATGGTTCTTAAGAATTTTGATAAGTTGAATCACGTCGGCGGCGTGGTATGTCCTTCTGAGGATGAGAAACTCAAGAATTTGTTCAAACTACTTAATACCGAGATTGAGTCCAGAAAAGAAAAACTCATGTCGGTAGGAGTTAGTTCTTTTGCTGCATACAAAGAGGCAGGAGAAAAGGATCTTCCCCTTATTGTACTGTTGATTGATAATTTAACTGCGCTGAAAGAACTCTATTTCCAGGATGATGATGAGCTCCTCAATCTTTGCAGAGAAGGTTTGACGGTAGGTATAAGCATTGTAATTGCCAACTCCCAGACCGCAGGCATTGGTTACAAATATCTTTCCAATTTCTCAGCGAGAATGGCATTATACTGTAACGATTCAAATGAGTACAGTTCCTTATTTGATCACTGTAGTGAACGTATTGACAGTATCCCCGGCAGATCTATTGTTGAAATAGATAAAGGTCATTATGCGTGTCAGACATACCTTGCGTTTAAGGGTGAAAAAGAAATTGACAGAGTACAGGAGATTAAGAAGTATATTTCCGAGGTTAATGCTGCCAATAAA
>ULVI01009843.1_pt1 | contig 17521 bp, 17 predicted proteins | sample 1959331 | NCBI WGS metagenome assembly ULVI01 (sample SAMEA4835782, study PRJEB28245) | human gut metagenome | biome: gut microbiome; material: fecal sample | place: Denmark | collected 2008 | reverse complement strand
TCGCCACGCCTGGCGACTGAATGCCCGCCGCCTGAAACAGCCCCGGCACCACGGCCGACTGCCCAATAAAGAAGTCGTTCGTCCCCTGAATGACCGGACGCCCGCCGGCAAATGCGCGCACTACGCGGCGCGTGTCCAGATCGGGCACCAGCTTGCGTGCTCCCGTCAGCAGCGCGTTCACATCGCTCGCATAGGTCTGTGTGTCGCCAGGCTCGCGCACAGCGGCGGTTGCGGTAATTACGGTGTTTCCGTGCACGGTGCCCGTGACGATAACTCCCTTGGACACCGGCGTGGGCACGGGATAGAGCGGCATGAGCGCGCACGACTCCTTGTCCAGCACCACAATGTTTCCCTGGCGCCAGACCATCTGGAACTCCTCGGCGCCCGCCATATGCGAGATGTCGGCGGCGCCGTTGCCCGCGGCGTTGATCAGATAGCGGCAGCGCACATTGCCGGCAGGCGTCACCAGCGTAAAGCGCGCAGCCCCGTCGGTAGCCTCGCCGCCAGCAACTTCAATCGCCTCCACCGGGGCGGAGCGCATAAACGTCACCCCGTTGGCGACGGCGTTCTCCAGCGCGGCGATAGCGACCTCAAATGGATCGACAAAGCCGGTCGAGGGGCACCACAGCGCGCACGTCGCCTTGGCGCTCGCACGCGGTTCCAGCTCGTGGATGCGCTCGGGGCCGATAATCGACAGCTCGGGCACGCCGTTGGCTAGGCCGTTGCTGCGCAGCTTCTCCAGTTGTGCACGGTCCTCGTCGTTAAAGCCCAGCACCATCGAGCCGGTGCGGCGGAACAAAAAGCCTAGCTCCTGGGCCCAGGTGCCATACAGCTCGCAGCCGCGGGCGTTGACCTGTGCCTTTACGGTGCCCGGTGCCGGATCGTAGCCGGCGTGCACCAGGCCGCCGTTGGCCTTCGACGCGCCTAGGGCGATGTCGTTGGCCGCCTCGATCACGCAAATGGACAAGTCATAGCGCGCGAGCTGCCGCGCAATGGCGCATCCGGTGATGCCCGCGCCCACAATTGCGATATCAAACGTTTCTGTCACAGTGCCTCCTAGACGAGTTGACAGGCCGTCAATAAGACTATCCTACGGTCTACACACCCCCAGCGCAGCGGCAATGCGGCGAACAGCCCCGCAACACCCGCCAACGGCAGGCGAGGGGAGACCCGGCAACGTCGACAACCTCGTCTGCCGACAACTACGGCAACCGTTCGTCTCGATCTGTAACAGTTAGACGAGGATTTGGGTTCCAGATGCTACAGTACTGACTTGAAAGAACGACAAAAACGAACACACTGCTTACCTGCGGGTTTAAGTACGGCAACAACGGCACAAGCGCGTAAAAACGGGTTAGCACACGCACTTGGGATAATTTGGGATATGAAAGCCACGCGGGCATGCACCCCGAATGCCCAATTTATTAACTCAAAGATCACCATGTCGCCCAGGGTCGTGATGTCGTCGGGCAGCTCGTAGCTCCTCCCAGTCATTCCTCTTCCTCCATTCCTATGCGGTCTCATCCGTGTTTCAGCCCATCAGGTCGTTGGGCGGACAACCAAGAACCTGCGAGATAGCCAAGAGTTTGTCGGCTCCAGGAATGTAATCGCCGCTCTCGTACTTCGAGAAAATGCTGACGTTCACTCCGAGCTTGGAAGCGACCTCAGCCTGAGAAAGGTCAGCTCGAGCGCGTACGGCGCGGATATTCCCCGCCAGCTCCTTACTGAAATCCATTCGTTTCTCCTTAGAGACGTTTTCTGTCTGTTGAATTTAATGACGAACAGTCCTATGTCCCTATCAATCGAATAAGCAACATTTTTTTGCGTAAAGACATTTTTTGTTTACTATTCACTTAACGTAAAGAAAGGAGCGAGGGTGAACCTTCGTCTAAGAGAGCGCCGAGAGGCCCTGGGACTAAACCAAAAGGAGCTTGCACAAAAAGTCGGCAAGTCATTCCGAACTATTCAGTCTTGGGAGCGCGAGGAGAGCTATCCGAACGCAGAGCTCGTAGGTGCGCTCTGCGAAGTATTCAAAACCGACCCCAACGACCTGCTCGGATGGTACGAGGAGCATACCGAGGGCAAGCCGACGGCGCCGGCAGGCGCGGAGGGCGAGCTGATCACTTGCTACCGGCAGAGCACCGAGAAGAGGCGCTCGAAGATCCTGGAGACGGCACGCGACCAGGCCGAGTTGTCCAAAGCTCAGCTTGCAGCGCCTGAAGTCGAAGGGCTGGAAGCGGATCAAGTAAGGTCCGCGTAGGCATTCAAAGGAACCACCTGCGAGATTGGCAGATAACATGGGAACGTACGATTCAACTCGCCGACCTGCGGTTCGCCGCCGAGGAAAAGACGAGGGAGGCTTCGCCGAGAAGGCAAAGGACGCGCTCGACCTCGCATCCAAGGGCGCGGGGCTCGTCCCCACATTCGCCAGCGCCATTGGCACGCTCGCAAAGCTGTTCGGAGCCTAGGCAGGCTGCCACGAATAAAATCGTTGGCAAACTCAAAGCTTTATCTGTCATTTGACTAGGCGCAAGAGGTCGAATTCACAGAATCACCTCGATTTCTTCACCATCATTGTAACTAATTGATTACACTTCTAGCTAAGGAGAGGGATGGACAACATAGGGCTCTTCCTTCATTTTATGAAGGAAATCGTGGACAAGAACAACTTCATCCTCGTGGAACGCGAGGCAAGTCTGGAGTTCATGGCGGGCATGGGAATCACCATGGACGAGCTCAAAAGCGTGATCTTATCGCTCACGCCAAGAGATTGTTTTGATGGACCCGAGGCGGACCGCGACTCGCGATACCCGGGATGGATAGTTGCCGAATTCTCACCCAAGGCATTCGGCAAGACGCTGTACCTAAAGATGTCCATAAAACGCGAGGCCGAGCGATGCAAATGCCTCTCTGTAAAGTTGTACCGGGATAGATCGGAGGTCCCGAGATGAGTGAGATGAAGAGCACTTTCAGCACCTATTGCATTGAATGCGACCAGGAAGTCGAGGCACGCGTAGAGCGTCGTACCGAGACGATGCGCATCAGAAAACAGGATATTACGTATGAGGCCACGGTCGCGGTATGCCCCGTCTGTGGAGCGGTTATTGCGGACGCACGCATAGAAAGCGAGAACCTCGCAGCCGCCTATGCCGCTTATCGCGCCGCCAATCACTTACTTTCCCCCGAGGAAATCAAGGCCGTCCGCGAACGCTACGGCCTGTCGTTGAGAGATTTCAGCCGCTTCCTTGGCTTCGGTGAGCAAACTGTGGCTCGATATGAGTCTGGCGCGCTGCAGGACGAGGCTCACGATGGAATGATCAGGCTGGCAGCAAGCCCCGCTGGCGCCCTGTCACTTTTAAACGTAAAGAGAGACCAGCTGTCTGAGAAGATTATCAGCGCCGTTGAAAACTTTGTCGACTCCCAGGCTCCGGATCGCTTCAGCACTTTAGATTTTAGCTGGCCGCCACTTGAGGCCTACTCGCCGTCGAGGACGAACGGATACCGACCGTTCGATTGGTCGCGCGTGTGTGGCGCCGTTGTCATTCTTGCCCATCGCTGCAAAAATCTCTATAAGACCAAGCTGCAGAAGGCCATGTTCTTCCTCGACTACTACTGCTATGGCATGACGAGTACCTCCCTCACGGGAATCGAATACGCACATGCCGACTATGGCCCCGTCATAAACGATAAGGACACCTTGCTCTATGCCCTGCAGCAACAGGGCAAGATAGAGCTTGTCCCCAACGGCTGGGGCGAAATCGTAAAACCGCTCGTCGAACCAGAGGAAACGTTTGACGAAAAGGAACTCGAGTACATCGATCTTGTAGCCAGATTCGTCGACACGTTTGACACCGCAAGCGAGATATCAGAGTTCTCCCATGAGCTATCGGCATGGAAGGAAACGGGGAGTGGCAAGGTCATCGACTATCCAAAATATGCAGCGGAGGTCGTAGACGCTGTTGACACCAGGATGGCAGTCTAAAGGGCCCCTGAAGGAACAGGGCAGGTCCCAGCAAAAGGCCAGTTGTTGCAGATGACGCAACAACTGCTCCAGACATAAAGAAACCCCACCGCGCACGGCTGGAACCTTGGCGCGGCGGGGTGATAGCAAGGATGCCGGAGTAATACGGAGATAGCTCCGGGCAACCTAGGGACATTATATGACGCGCAAGCAGAGGCGCCGCGCGGCAGGTTCCGAGTGGCTAGCAGATCGCGGGGACGGACTGCCCATGAACCGAGGGATGTGCAATCATAGATGGAAGAAGTGGTGCGCAGCCAAGGGTATCGAACACATCCCGTGGTCGAACCTTCGCAACTCGTGGCGAACCATCTGCGAGATGGAGCTGCGCATGCCCTGGGACCTCATGGAAATGCTCATGGGACACTCCCCGCCGGGCGTGTCGGGGCGACATTATATTCGTCCCTCCCGTGAGCAGGTGGCGCGTTCCGTTTGCGACGCACTTGGGATAAATTGGGATATTTCCCAACAAACCAGCAGGTAAAACGGGCGCGGTTAATAGTGGCAGATTTAGATGAACCAATCAGTCGATTTCGAATGTCTAAATCTGTAACAGTTAGACCTGTTTATGCTGAGTCTCTGTTACAGATTGAGACATTCTTCCTGGACGTTATCCTTTGTCTCAATCTGTAACAGTTAGCTGATGATTTGGGTTGTAGATGTTACAGATCAAGACAAACCTTCCGGCGGATTTTGAATGTCTCGATCTGTAACAGTAAGAGGGTTTTTGAGGTCCAAGATGTTACAGATCGAGATTGAAGTTGGGGAGGGACTCCTGTGTCTCAATCCATAACATCTAGACCAGGATTTCGGTCCTAGTTGTTACAGATTGAGATGTTTGTGTCCGCGCCGGCCCCGTACCCAGCCGTGGTCCTATATAAACAAACCCCGTGGTAAACTTGACCGGAATGTAAATAATCCGAAAGGTACCCGTAATGTCCAAGTACATCTCCGAGCTCATGTCGCCGCAGCTTATGGGCGTCGTCTATGCCTTTGTTGGCTTTATCATCGCCCTGTATGTGCTGTCGGTCGTCTATGTGTTCATCGACGCTCGCCGCCGCGGCGCCAGCGCCTACGTGGCTTGGGGCATCATCGCCCTCATCCCGTTTGTGGGCCTTATCGCCTACCTGGTCCTGCGCCCGCACTCCTACGCGTCCGACCGCGAGGAGCAGGAGCTGGACATGGCCCTGCGCGAGCGCCAGCTTGCCCAGTACGGCACCTGCCCGCAGTGCGGCGCGCCCATCGAGAAGGACTTCGTCGTCTGCCCGGTGTGCGATACCCAGGTTCGCAACGTCTGCCCCAGCTGCCATCGCCCGCTCGATGCGCACTGGAAGGTCTGCCCCTACTGCCGAACTCGCATCCAGTAACGCATCCATCGCCGGGCCGGCCGTAAGCCACGCGCACCCTGCGCCCCGCCCCCACACGATGAAGCATGCGTAGAAAATCGCCCGCCGTGCCATTAAGGTGCGGCGGGCGCTTGTATACCAAGGCAACCTGCCTATAATGATGCAAGTCAAAAACGCCGAGCGCATCGCACGCACTTGCATCAGGCATCCGAGAGGAGAAAACATACCCATGAAGGCACTCTACAATGACGGTTCGGTGGCCGAGCTCCCGCAGGACGAGGTCACGCACGTCATCCGTCACTCCGCCGCGCACATCATGGCGCAGGCCATCAAGCGCCTGTACCCCCAGGCCGACTTTGCCTACGGCCCCGCGACCGACAACGGCTTCTACTACGACGTCGACCTGCCCGAGGGCGTCAAGATCAGCGAGGACGACTTCCCCGCGATCGAGGCCGAGATGAAAAAGATCGTCAAGGAGAACCTCAAGTTCTCCGTGTACGAAAAGCCCCGTGCCGAGGCCATCGCCCTTATGGAGGAGCGCGGCGAGAAGTACAAGGTCGAGCACATCGGCGACCTGGACGACGACGCCTGCATCACCTTCTACCAGCAGGGCGACTACATCGACATGTGCGTCGGCCCCCACATCTGCTACACCAAGGCGCTGAAGGCCTTTAAGCTCACCGGCGTCTCGGGCGCCTACTGGAAGGGCGACAAGGACAACAAGATGCTCACCCGCATCAACGGCGTCGCCTTTGCCACCAAGGAAGAGCTCGACGAGCACATGCACATGCTGGAGGAGGCCAAGAAGCGCGACCACCGCAAGATCGGCCGCGAGATGGACCTCTTTATGATGCGCGACGAGGCCCCCGGCTTCCCGTTCTTCCTGCCCAACGGCATGATCCTTAAGAACACGCTGCTGGACTACTGGCGCGAGATCCACCACAAGGCCGGCTACGTGGAGATCTCCACGCCGCTCATCATGAACAAGCAGCTGTGGAAGACCTCGGGCCACTGGGACCACTACAAGGACAACATGTACTCCACCGTCATCGACGACGAAGAGTACTGCATTAAGCCCATGAACTGCCCGGGTGGCGTGCTGGTGTACGCCTCCAAGCCGCACTCCTATCGCGAGCTGCCCATCCGCGCCGGCGAGATTGGCCTGGTGCACCGTCACGAGCTGCGCGGCGCCCTGCACGGCCTGTTCCGCGTTCGCTGCTTTAACCAGGACGACGCCCACCTGTTTGTGCGTCCCGACCAGCTGACCGACGAGATCGTGGGCGTGGTCAACCTCATCGACTCCGTGTACCAGAAGTTTGGCTTTAAGTACCACGTTGAGCTTTCCACCCGCCCCGAGGACTCCATGGGTTCGGACGAGGACTGGGCTCGCGCCGAGGAGGGCCTGCGCACCGCTCTGGAGCAGCTGCACATGGACTACGAGGTCAACGAGGGCGACGGCGCCTTCTACGGCCCCAAGATCGACTTCCACCTGGAGGACTCGCTCGGCCGTACCTGGCAGTGCGGTACTGTCCAGCTCGACTTCCAGATGCCGCTCAACTTTGATCTGGAGTACGTGGACGCCGGCGGCACCAAGAAGCGCCCCATCATGCTGCATCGCGTGTGCTTTGGCTCCATCGAGCGCTTCATCGGTATTCTGATTGAGCACTTTGCGGGCAAGTTCCCCACCTGGCTGGCTCCCGTGCAGGTCAAGGCGCTTCCCGTCTCCGAGAAGAGCCGCGACTACGCTCACGAGGTGTGCGCCAAGCTGGAGGAGGCCGGCATCCGTGTTGTCTGCGACGACCGCGACGAGAAGATCGGCTACAAGATCCGCGAGGCCCGCAGCATAGACCGCGTGCCCTACATGCTCATCCTGGGCGAGAAGGAGGTCGAGGCCGGCAACATCTCCGTCCGCGATCGCTCCAACGAGACCGTTCAGATGAGCGTTGACGAGTTTGTTGCGAAGGTGACCGAGGAGATCAAGACTCGCGCCTAAGGCAAGCTTCACAACAATTAACAAAGGCGACCGTCCACAAAGGGCGGTCGCCTTTTTTCATACCCAAATAAGAAAAGCCGCTGGTTGAGCGGCTTTTTTTGTTGCACAAAAAGGTACAGGTTTTTATAGGGGGCTATGGAGATGTACCTACTAGCAGTACATTTTGCGTAATCTGGGCAAACGCTAATTAATTGCTCGTATAATGTCGTCTGTCGAAAGATACAAAAACCTGTACTTTTGCGACTGCGCCTAGCTGCGAGCGAGAAGCCTGTTCTAAACGCCCCTGCATTTGCGTGTATCGCAAAGCCAAAAGAGGGGGCGAGAACATGGAACAGACGGCACGGCGCCAAGAGCAGCTGCCGGGCGCATTTAATGGCGCCACCACCAACAGCCAGCACGGCCGTGTTCACTGGTATCTGGTCCACACCCCCAATGGAAAAGAGCGCGAGACCTGCGAAAATGTCCGCCGCATTATCCCGCACGAGCTGATGCAGGACGCTTTTGTAATGCAAAAGGAGTTCTGGTTTAAGCGGGACGGCGCATGGTCGCTCCAAACCAAACCCATGTACAAGGAATATTTCTTCGTCGCCACGGACGATGCCGCTTCGCTCGATAGGGCTTTGGCCCAGTTGAGCTTTGGCTGTCGCATCGCCGGCAGTAGGGAGCGGGCGTACATGCCCATGCCGGACGATGCACAGGACTGGTACCGCAGCGTACTGGACGACGACGGCGTAGTGCGCAACAGCGTAGCGCGTATAGAAGACGGCGTGTTGCACATAGAGCAGGGTCCCTTGGTGGGGCAAGAGGCCCGCGTAAAGAAGATCGACCGTCATAAACGCTGGTGCCTGATAGACGTGGGCGATGGCGATTCCGCTTTTAGGGAACTGCTACCGCTCGACGTTCCCAGCAAAACGTAAGGGAGACGTTTCATCAGCTATTCGTTCGCATTTTTTAATTTACCGATTGGGGGATCCCTGGGGAACGGGGACGTAAGTTTGACTGTGGTTGCTAAAGCAGTAACAAAGACAAATACGCCCGCGGGGGCGGCGCTGATTGCTCAGGCCATGGACCGGCGTGAGGGCGCCGGTCGCTACAAGGCCATGCAATCCGTCATGGACTGGGATAACTCGCGTCTGGCCTACAGGGCGGTGAAGCGCGCGTTTGACATCGTTTTCAGCGGTGTCGTGCTTGCGATCATCGCAATTCCCAGTCTGGTGCTCGCAGCCGCAATTCGCCTAGAAAGCGAAGGCAACCCGTTCTACAGCCAGATCCGCGTGGGGCAGACCCACCGTGACGGCAGCCTGTCAACCTTCCGCATGTGGAAGTTCCGATCCATGTACAAAGACGCCGATGAGCGCCTCGCCGAGCTCAAGGAGCAGAACGAGATCGCCGGGGCGATGTTCAAGATGAGGGATGACCCCCGCGTCACCAAGATCGGCAAGTTCATCCGCAAGCACTCCATCGACGAGTTCCCGCAGTTCCTGAACGTGTTCCTGGGCCAGATGTCCGTCGTGGGCCCGCGCCCGCCGCTGCCCAACGAAGTGACGGAATACACCGAGTACGACCTGCAGCGACTGTCCGTTAAGCCCGGCATCACCGGCTGGTGGCAGGTGACCGATCGCAACGACACCGACTTCGACGGGATGGTCCGCCGTGATTTGGAGTACATCGCCAAGCGCGGCCTCATCACGGACTTGAAGATTGTTCTCCTCACGGTCGTTGAGGTCTTTACCGGTGGAGGTGCTTGCTAAATGACTGAACCGGTTAGGGTGGCTCAGGTTGTTGGCAAGATGGTTGGCGGCGGTGTTGAGGCTGTCGTCATGAATTACTACCGCCATATTGATCACAGCAAAGTACAGTTTGACTTTCTTGTCGATTCCGATTCGACGCTTGTTCCCCGTGACGAGATTGAATCGCTCGGCGGCAGGGTTTTCGAGATTCCGCCCTACCAACATGTTGTCAAATACCAGCGAGAGCTTCAGCGCCTCTATAAACAAGAGGGCTGGAATATTGTGCACAGTCACATCAACGCGCTTTCTGTCTTTCCGCTTCGTGCTGCAAAGAAGGCGGGCGTACCTGTGCGTATAGCCCACAGCCACTCTACGAGCGGTAAGGGCGAGTTTGCTAAAAACGTTGTCAAAGGCTTTTTGAAGCTTTTCTCAACAAGGTATCCGACTAATTTGGCCGCCTGCACCGAGCATGCTGGAAAATGGCTATTCGGCTCATCCCGTTTTACTGTTTTTAATAATGCTATCGATCTGAACGTCTTTTCTTTCAATAGATCGATTAGGGATGAGCGACGTACTGAGCTTGGAGCGAAGGACGATACGCTGGTATTGGGAAATATCGGTAGGTTCATCTCCCAGAAGAATCAGTTGTTTTTGCTTGATGTTTTCAAGGCGGTGCATGCTCAGAATCCCGACTCCATTCTTGTTATTTGTGGCGATGGAAAGCTGCGACCGCAGGCGGAGGAAAAAGCGTGCTCACTGGGCATTGCCTCGGCGGTGCATTTTCTCGGCCAAATGTCTGATGTACAGGACATCTATCAGGCGCTTGATTTATTCGTACTCCCCAGTCTGTACGAGGGTCTCGGAATGGTCGCGATTGAGGCTCAGGCTTCCGGCCTCCCGTGCATCTGCTCTGAGAGGGTCCCCAACGAGGTTGCGTTATCTAGTCGGTGCAGCTTTGTTCCGTTGAGCACGGGCGTCAAGGGCTGGTGCGACGCGATTCTTGCCGCTCACAGGGATGTTGTTGATCGCTCCGACCCTCATACATCTCGGGCGTTTGAATCTTATGACATCTTTAAAGCAGCGCCCAAGCTTGAAAAGTACTACCTGAAGCTATCAAAGACGGTGAATTAATGAAAATTTGTATTTTAACGTGGCTGCATAATCAAAATTTCGGCACGCTGCTTCAGGCTTATGCCCTGCAGCGCTTTTTGAAGTTCGAAGGGCATGACGTTGTTGACGCTGACTATCTTCCCAGCGTCAAAGAAAAGCTTTTGAACTGGGCTATCAACCGGAACTCCTTTGATTTGTTTGCCGGTAAGGCACACGAGCTGCTCAATCGTAAGAAGGAGCACGACGACTTCGGCTCCTCGACGGCTGACGTTTTCAGTCGCTTTTTGAGTCAGAATATCGAGACCACTGACAGGATTACCGATACAGACGGGCTGGTCGGTTTGCGGGGTAAATACGATGCGTATGTCTGTGGATCGGATCAGATTTGGTCGCCTTATCTTTTGAACAGGAATTTCTATCTCTCCTTTTTGGGCGACAGTGATAAGCGAATCGCGTATGCGCCCAGCTTCGGTGTCACTAGTACCACACAGAGGAAGAAAAAGATCATTACCGATCTGATTAAAACGTTCAGCTCCGTGTCTGTTCGTGAAGATGCAGGTGCGGATTTCGTCGAATCCCTCGGTCTCGAGCGCCCTTCACAAGTTGTGGACCCTGTCCTGCTCCTGTCGAAAGAGGACTGGGCCCCGCTCATCAACGGTAAATGTCCTGAGCCCGGAAAAATCGTCTGCTATTTCCTTGGGAATAGGCCGTTTTACAGGAAAGCTGTCGATTCGATTTCAAAAGAGCTCGGCTGCGAGGTCGTGACGCTTGTCGGTTCAGGTAAAAATGCTGTCGACGAGCAGCTCAATCCGCGTTACGGGCTTGGTCCCGATGAATGGCTCGCGTATCTGGCGAGCGCGCGGTTCGTGTTAACCGATTCGCTGCACGGTACGCTGTTTTCTCAAATTTTCCGCAAAGACTATTACTGCTTCAAGAGATTTGAGGAGACCGACAAACGCTCTCAAAACTCTCGAGTTGAGAGCCTCTCGAGGCTCTCGAATACCGAGGATCGTCTGCTAGATGGCTATGACAGCCACATGAACGCTACGGAAATCGAGGGCTATGAGAAGCGACTGTCCGACGTGGAGTCGCTCATCACGTTTTCGAAAAAATGGCTCTTGGATGCTCTTGAGCAATAGGGGGAAGTTAGCTTGAGCAAGAACATCGACACAGTTTCTCACCGGGCCTGCTTTGGTTGCGGAGCTTGCGCGGCCAAATGCCCTTTTTCCGCTATTACTATGCGTACCTCGCCCGATGGTTTCGAATACCCCGTGGTGGACGCAGCGAGATGCACCTCCTGCGGTCTTTGCCTGCGTACCTGTCCGGCGGAAAACCAAGTCGACGCGGACTCGGAGACCATTCGCGCCGCTGTCTTGCAGAGCGATGACCCGGGCGAGCTCGCGCAAAGTTCGTCCGGCGGTGTCTTCTCCCTTCTTGCGAAACGGATACTTTCGGACGGCGGGCGCGTTTACGGCGCCGCCTGGGATGGCGTCGATCACGTCAGGCATATCGGTATATCCGAGCTTGCCGATATCGCGCTCCTGCAAAAGTCCAAATATGTCCAGAGCGATGCTAGCGAATCGTATCCCGAAGTGCTCAGCGATCTCAAATCCGGCAAGCATGTACTGTTTAGCGGTACTCCTTGCCAGGTTTCGGCACTGCGTCTCTATTTGGGTAAACCGATGGATGGGCTGACAACCGTCAGCGTTGTTTGCCACGGTGTACCAAGCTCTTCCATGTTCCGTTCCTATGTTGACTGGCTCGAGCTTCGTGAGAAGTCCGATGTCACCGCACTGACTTTTAGAGATAAATCGAAATTCGGTTGGGGCCATAACATAAAGATTGAGTTGTCCGACGGCAGGATTATAAAGAGGCCCGCCGCATTCGACCCGTTTTATGGGTCCTATATCAAAGGCATGATCAGCAGATCGTCTTGCTATAGTTGTCCCTTCAGAGGGTGCGAAAGCCCCGCTGACCTTATTCTCGGTGATTCCTGGCGTTCTGATTCCGCCAAAGACTGCGCACATCCTGAGAAGGGCATCTCAGCCGTTATCGTGAAGACCGAGCGCGGTGCCAAGCTGATTGATGAGATAGGCGATTGCGCTGCCTATTCTAACAACGACGTTGCAGCGAATGACGTGCTCCTGCATGAAGACCCTAATAAGCGCTCAGGCCTTGAAGAGAGGCGCGATGCGGTCATCGCTCAGTACGAGGCACTGGGGTCTGGGATCTTTGATTCCGTCTTGGTTCCCAAAGTGACCCTTTTCGACCGTGTGAAAAAAATGCTTCCGCCTTCGATGCGGTTGAGCGTAAAACGTTTGGTCCGATCCATTAAACCTGGGAACGCACATGAGTAGCCTTACCACAGCGATTACGATTTGCGACCGTCCCCATATCGGGGGCGGAGCTTCAAAAATCGCAATTGAGACAGCTTCGGCATTGGCAAAGATGGGGCTTAACAGCTATTTCTTCTCAGCGCTGGGAGATCCCGATCCGGCTTTGGTCGAATCGGGAGTCATATGCGTTAATTGCGGGCAGGGCGATGTTTTGAACGGTGGCGTCTCTGGTGCTGTCCAGGGCATCTGGAACCGACGATCGGAAACGGCGCTGGATGATTTGCTCAAGCAGCTTGACCCAGAAACGGCGGTCGTTCATGTGCATTCTTGGACGCACTCCCTTTCTCCCTCTATATTCAGGGCAATAGGGCGACGGGGCTTCAAATGTCTCATTACCGCCCATGAGTACTTCCTTGTTTGCTCTAACGGCGGGCTCTACGACTATGTGAATCATTGTAACTGCGGAATCGCCCCCGGTTCTCCGAAGTGCCTGCTGCACAACTGTGACAAGCGCTCGTATGCCCAAAAATTGTACCGGTCCGTTCGTTTTTCCGTGCAGAACCATGTTTTAGGCTCGCTTCGCCCGGCGGTCGCCTTTGTCTCCGACTCCAGCCGTCGGTTGATCGAACCTCATCTAGCGTGGAATTCTGAACGGTATGACTGCTTAAACTATGTTGATGCGGCTAAGTCTCAAGATGATTCCGAAGGAGATTCTTCGGCATACCTATTTGTCGGCCGTTTAAGTCCAGAGAAAGGCTGTGACTTGTTTTGCGAAGCGGTCTGTCGGGCGGGCGTGAATGCGATCGTCATTGGCGACGGTACCGAATTGAAGAGGTTGTCGGATAGCTATCCAGATATCAGATTCATGGGTTCCTTGCCTCATGATGAAGTTCTTTCCGTCATGAGGCAATCTCGCGCTATCGTCATGCCTTCTGTTTGTCGAGAGACGTTCGGGCTCGTCGCTTATGAAGCAATGATTGCCGCCGGCCTGCCGTGTATTGTTTCGGATGTCGGCGATGCGGCCTCCTTTGTTATGTCAAAAGGTCTCGGCGAGATCTTCAGCGCAGGTAGTGTGGAGTCGCTATCTGACGCAATGGTCAATATGCTCGATTCTGATGTTTACTCGCGTTACAGGGAGGCAGTTGAGAAGGCGGACTTCAGCTGCCTCGAAAAGACCGCGTATGTAGAACGTCTTATTGGTATTTACGATCAACTAATGGTTGAGCTTTAATTGGATGAAGGTTTTTAATGGTTACGGTTGTGATGTCAGTTTACAACGGCACGCGATATCTTACTGAGCAGCTAGATAGCTTAAGACTCCAGACAGTGTCTCCGGACCGAGTACTAATCGCGGATGATTGCTCGACGGATGGCTCGTTCGATCTTATTTGCAGATACATCGAGAAATACAGTCTCAGTAATTGGACCCTCAGCAGAAACTGTTCGAATTTCGGCTGGCGCAAAAGTTTCAAGGCACTTCTCGACCTTGCGTCTAAAAACGACTGTATCGTATTTCCGTGTGATCAGGACGATATCTGGGATTCGGATAAAATCGCTGTGATGTCCTCGATTCTCCAGAAGGATCCTTCGATTGACGTCCTATGCTGTGCCGTCGAGCCGTTTTATGAAGATGGCGGTAAAAAAGTAAGACTATATGGTGCAGTTGATAATGCCAAATCTGTTGATGATTTGGATGCTCCGTCTTTTGACGAAAAGTTTATGGCAGTACGTCGACCTGGATGCTCATATGCTGTTAAATCGAACTTTATTAGAGAAATCTTGCCATATTGGCAGGATGATTTTGCGCATGACGGAATGCTGTGGCGATTCTCTTTGTTGAAGGGAACCCTCAGGCTCTTGAATCGGCCCTTGATTCGATTCCGTAGACATGACTCTAATGCAACCGAGATGCGTTACCTTGATAAGAGATCTCGTATTGGTGAGATAGAGATGTGTCTGAGGTTTTCTAATGCTTTAGAAGAATACTGCAGTAGCAATCCTGGTGATTATCGTGGTTCTTCTACACATATAGAACATTACCGTTCTGTTTTGGATGCCCGTATGCACTTGCTTGAAGGCGGTCTAAAAATTAGCGATCTAGGCATCATTTTAAAATATCGTGAGTATGAACTGTCAAATTGTTCCCTGCTTGGTGATTTAAAGGCCTTAATCAGTTCCGGTGACAGTAAGTAGGTGTTTAGAATGCTTGAGCTCTTAACTAACGAATTCACTATTTTGATTTTCGCCGCAATCCTAAGCGTTATTTCTCCTGTTAAAGGGTTATTTTTTATAGTTCTAGGATTGCTCGTTTTCAAAGAAGTTCTTTCTGGGCGTCTTTATAAAGTTCTTTTAGATAACGCCATTCCTGTTGCCGTGTCGGGCGCGATAATTTTCTTTTCTGCCATTGCGTTTGCGTCCCGAAGCATGGATGAATCCCTCCTTACGGTCTGCTCGTACTTCTTCTGTATTCTTCTTGGTTTTATTTACGGTAAAGAAAAGAACGATGGCTGGGTTGGGGCTGCATTGCTCATGCTTCGCAATATAACCGTGTTCGCCTGCCTATTTAGCTTTGTCCTTGAAATTGTTTTAGGTCAACGATTAGTTACAAATGGTTCTTTTTCTTTTCTGCAAACTATAACGATTGATAATCCATCTCTGTATCGACTGCGTAGTTTTTTCGGACATGCAATCGTATTTGGTCAAATGATAGTTATTGCGGTGGTAATCAACTTTAAATTGGAGACAAGCAAAATGAAACGTCTCTTATACTCTGTGGTTCTTTTGGTCGCTCTGCTTCTGACAAAGAGCCGTAGCGCTTGGATCATTCTCACGGCTTCAGCATTGGTGTACCTGGTTTTTCGCCTAAAGAATCCTGAGTATTCTAAATGGAATTTAATTGCCCTTTTAACCCCAGCTGTATTGCTGCTCGTTTTCATGCTTTACAAGTCTGGTCTGTTTAACTTTGTTGGTTCACGATTTGGTGAACTTGAAACTGATGTGTCATATAGCCAGCGCTCTGGAGCGATTTCCTACATTATTCATAGCTTCCTAAGCAGACCGCTGTTTTGGCTTACTGGAAATGGTTATGGCAGTAGTCGCATAACCATGTTGGACACCACAGTTGAAATCAGTGGTTTTTCAACGGTAGACAACGGTTTCCTTGCAATGCTGTATGAATATGGTTTTCTTGGAATTTGTAGTTTTGCATCCTTGCTGATTTCCGCTGGCATCAGTTCGTTCAAGTCAGATTGTGAACTTGATCAAGTGCTTTTTTCCGTTTCCTGTATATGCTGTGCGGAGTTCATGTTTTACTGCGAGCTTGGTTGGTGGGTGCCAACGGTGATCTTGTTCGCTACCTGTGGACTCGCCCTGGGCAGAGCGAGTGCTCGGCATTCAAATTTGTATGAGTCAGGGCCTATTTTGATTTCTGAATAAATCAAGGTTGATAGTTTAATCAAACGAGGTCAAATGAATTATTCGTCTATTGCACGCAACACTATGATTGCGTTTGCTGCACAGTTTATTTCTCTATCGGTCAGTGTCGTCATGTCGCTGCTCGTGCCGAAAATCGTCGGTGTTGCCGATTATGGTTATTGGCAGCTGTTCATGTTCTATACGACCTATTCTGGCTTTTTCCACCTTGGCCTGAACGATGGTGTCTACCTGATCAACGGCGGTCTCTCTCGTGAGGAAATCGATAAGAGCTCGATCAAATCTCAATATATCTTCGGTGCTTGTTTTCAAGCAGTGATTTGCCTCGGCATCACTTTGGCTTCTCTGCCTCTTGTCGATGATGCAAATCGATTTTTTGTTGTCGCGTCATTTGCGCTTTACACCGTCGTCTATAACCTGACAAGTTATTTGGGCTTTGTCTTTCAGGCCATGAATGAAACTAAGCTCTTTTCGTTCTCCACAATGCTAGACAGGCTGGTGTTCCTGGTCCCTCTCCTTGTTCTAATTGGATTTAAGGTTTCGGATTACCACCCCTATGTCTATGCGTATCTCGTCTCGAAGATTATCGCGCTCATATATTGTTCCTGGATGGGCAAAGATATCCTGCGCGTTAAATCGATGTCTTTTGGCAATGCACTTAAGGATGGTACCCGCAGCATCGTCGTTGGCGTAAAGCTGATGATTGCGAATATCGCCGACACACTGATCCTCGGCGTATCCAGGTTTCTTATCGATCATTTTTGGGGTATTGTCGCCTTTGCAAAAATTTCGTTCTCCCTTTCTCTGGTGAATTTCTTCATCACTTTCGTCTCGCAGGCGAGCATGGTCTTATTTCCTGCCCTTAGGACAGGCTCTGATGATGAGAGGGTTCGTTTTTACATTGGCATAAGAAATTCTATCGAGCTTATCTTCCCTGCGATCTACTTACTCTATTTCCCTATGGTTTGGTTTTTGGGGGCATGGCTTCCTCAATATTCCGAAAGCTTTAGATATTTTGCGCTCTTACTCCCGATATGCGTCTTTAATACAAAGATGAGCCTTTGTTGTACTACCTATTTCAAGGTTCTTCGTAAAGAACAGCTGCTCCTGAAGTTGAATATCGTTGCCGTTATTTGCAGCACCGTCTTTTCGGTATTCGGTGTTCTCGCTCTCGATTCACTCGATGCTGTCCTGTGTGGCGCTGTAATCTGCATTATCGGAAGGTCGCTGTGGTCCGAACTATATTTAAATGAAAGGTTAAGTGCTGCGGGTTCGTCCAGGCCGTTCCAGGAGATTTTGCTTACAGTTGCCTTCGTCTTATTTACCGAGCTCATGCCCGGTGGAGTGGCGGCACTCCTGTATTCGATAGTTTATATTGGCTATCTTTTACTTAATCATTCTGAATTGAAAAACGTCGCCTCGCGTTTGAGCAGGCTTAAGCATTAGTAAATGTCATTCAATTAGATTGGATTAGGATATGAAAGGCATCATCCTCGCCGGCGGGTCCGGCACCCGCCTGTACCCGCTCACGCTCGTGACCTCCAAGCAGCTGCTGC
>ULVI01066742.1_pt1 | contig 17890 bp, 17 predicted proteins | sample 1959331 | NCBI WGS metagenome assembly ULVI01 (sample SAMEA4835782, study PRJEB28245) | human gut metagenome | biome: gut microbiome; material: fecal sample | place: Denmark | collected 2008 | reverse complement strand
CCACCGGCATTGCCGGTGGTTTTCTTTATACAATAAAAAAGACACAGCATAAGCTGTGTCTTAATTTGCGTTTAATGCTTTACTCCATAGCGTTGAGCTTGAGATCCATCGCGGACTTTTTGTGCGCCGCATTATTCTTATGCAGCAGACCCTTACCGGCCGCGCGGTCAACAGTCTTAACGGCAACTTTATAGGCACTGACGGCTGCATCGCGGTTGCCATCGGCAACGGCTGCGTCAAACTTTTTAATCATGGTCTTGAGCTCGGTCTTCTCAGCGCGGTTCTTTGCTCTGAGCTCCTTGGACTTCTCGTCCCTCTTGGCAGAAGATTTAATGTTGGCCATGTTTCGATCGCCACCTCCTCCTATAAAATTGAGTCACCATGGACTCGCGTTAAAAGATTATAGCAAAGAAGTTATTGAAAATCAAGTGTTTTTTAGAAAAAAGCAAATATTTTTTTCTCTTGTTATTTATTGCGCCGCGGCAGGGAAAAATACACAAGATATTGATTGCACGGAGGTATTATATGTCAATAAATGTAAGAACTGACCTTGCGAGCGAAGCGCGGCGCATCGCGCAGGGCGACGCCGGAGAAATGACCGCGCTGCAAGGCGTTGAGGCGCACGAGGAGACTCTGCACGGCTTCGGCGTCACGGCTGTAGAAATTCTCGACGACATCGGCGCGCAGCAGCTCAATAAACCGATCGGCAAATACTTCACGCTTGAGCTGCCGTCGTTCATGGACAGAGGCGGAGAGAATTTCGCCGGAGCGGCGGAAGCAGTCTCGGAGCTGCTGCGGCGCTGCCTGCCCAACAGCGTCGGCTCCGCATTCATTGCCGCTCTCGGAAATCCGGACATCACCCCTGACGCACTCGGGAATCTCGCCGCGGCCTACACTCTGGTCACGCGCCACCTGATGCCGCTCCCCGGCTTTGAGAGCTTCTGCTCAACAGCGCTCTGCCGCACCGGCGTTCTCGGCACGACCGGCATGGAGAGCGCGGCGCAGATACGCACTCTCGTGCGCGAACTGAAGCCCGACTGCCTTATCGTGATCGACGCATTGGCGGGTGCTGACCCGTCGCGCCTCTGCCGCACGGTGCAGGTCTGTGACAGCGGAATCGCGCCCGGTTCCGGCGTCGGCAACGACCGAGAGCCGCTGAACCGCGATACGCTTGGTATCCCCGTCGCGGCTATTGGCGTGCCGACGGTCATCGACGCGTCCGCTCTCGGCGGAGGCGACGCTGTCGCCGGTATGTTCGTGACCCCGCGCAATATTGACTCCGACGTGCGCCGAGCCGGCCGGCTCATCGCCTACGGCATTAATCTCGCGCTGCACAGGGATATAACCGTCGCTGACATTGACATGCTGGTCGGCTGATGTTTCACGTGAAACAAGGCGCGTACGCCTTACAACGTTTCACATGAAACATATGAAAAACTCAAAAATGTTTCATGTGAAACATTGCAATATGACGCCGCTGCTGATATAATGCTAAAATGAAAAAGGGGTGAGAACTTGGCAAAGATAATAGCAGTGGCTAACCAGAAGGGCGGCGTGGGCAAAACCACAAGCTGCGTCAATCTCTGCGCGGCGCTTCACGCAATGGGGAGACGCGTGCTCCTCGTCGACTGCGACCCTCAGGGCAACGCCAGCTCAGGCATGGGCGTGCCGAAAGCAAGCCGTCCGAACACCTATGATATACTGATAAACGAGACAGCGGCCGTGGACTGCATCCGCCACACCGACTATAGCGACGTGATACCGACCAGCAAGGAGCTTGCCGCCGCTTCCGTCGAGCTTATCGGCACGGATAAAAGAGAATTTGTCCTGAAAAACGCGCTGATGACGCTGTTCACGGATTATGACTATATTTTCATAGACTGTCCGCCGTCACTCGAACTGCTGACCATCAACGCACTCGTCGCGGCTGATAGCGTACTTATCCCGATGCAGTGCGAATACTACGCGCTCGAGGGTATTGCGGATCTGATGACCAGTATCAAGATGTGCAAAAAACGGCTGAATAAACGGCTTGAGATTGAGGGCATCATTCTCACCATGTACGACGCACGTATGAATCTCACGGCGCAGGTCGCAAACGAGCTGAGAAAATATCTCGGCGACAAGGTCTATGACACAGTCATCCCACGCAGCATAAGACTTTCCGAGGCGCCGAGCCACGGAATACCCGGCGTGATATATGAAAAATACAATAAAGGCAGCAAGGCGTACATGGCTCTCGCCGAGGAGTTTGACGCGAGAAGCGCCTCGAAGAATTAGGAGGGGACATGGCAGCAAAAGAAAAGAAAGGGCTTGGCACAGGTCTTGGCGTTCTCTTCGGCGCTGACGAATTCGACGACGAAGCCGAACAGTTGACACTGCCGATATCAAAGGTCGAGCCGCGCAGCGAGCAGCCGCGCGAATACTTTGATCAGGAGGCGCTGGAGGCGCTGGCCGACTCAATACGCCAATACGGACTTATCCAGCCAATCACAGTTAGAAAGCTCGACAGCGGATATTATCAGATAATCGCAGGAGAGCGCCGCTGGCGCGCATCACGCCTCGCGGGGCTGACCGAGGTTCCGGTGCGGGTAATTGAAGCCGACGACCGCAGAACAGCCGAGCTTGCGCTGGTAGAAAATCTTCAGCGCGAGGACTTGAACCCGATTGAGGAAGCAAAGGGCTATAAGCTGCTTATCGAAGAATACGGCCTGACGCAGGAGGACGCCGCTCGCAGCGTCGGACGTTCGCGTCCCGCCGTCACAAACGCGATGCGCCTGCTCATGCTGACGCCGCCGGTCATGGAAATGGTCGAGAAAGGCAAGCTTTCCGCGGGGCACGCACGCGCGATACTCTCGGTCTCCGAGCCGTCAAAGCAGCTTGCCGCGGCAAACGAGATCATAAAAAAGAACTATTCCGTCAGAAAAGCTGAGCAGCTTGCCGCCAGAATTGCCAGAGAACCGCGTCAGGCACCGGAAGAAAGCGGCGAAATAAGCGTTGACTACGCGGCCGAGATATCAAACGAGCTTTCAAAAAAGCTCGGACGCAAGGTTAAGTTGATAGACGGAAAGAGAAACGGCAAAATAGAAATTGAATTTTACGGCGCGGACGACAGGGAAGCGCTGATAGAAAAATTACTTAAACTATAAAAACAGGAGAAGAAAAATGCTGGACATAAAGTTTGTAAGAGACAATCCCGACGCCGTTCGTGAGAATATCAAGAAGAAATTTCAGGACGCAAAGCTGCCCCTAGTCGATGAGGTGCTGGAGCTTGACGCGAAGAACCGCGCCGCAATAACCGAAGCAAGCGACCTGCGCGCGAGCAGAAATACCCTCTCTAAGCAGATTGGCATGCTCATGGGTCAGGCCAAGAAAGACCCCTCAAAGCTCGAAGATGCCGAGAAGATAAAGGCTCAGGTCAAAGCAAATGCCGACCGTCTCGCAGAGCTTGAGGCACTGGAGGAGCAGTACGCCGCACGCATCCATGAGATCATGCTGAATATTCCGAATATCATCGACCCCAGCGTTCCCATCGGCCCTGACGACAGCTGCAACGTCGAAGTACAGCGCTTCGGCGAACCGATAGTCCCCGATTTTGATATTCCCTACCACACCGAGATAATGGAGCGCTTCAATGGCGTCGATATGGACGCTGCAGGCCGCGTCTCCGGCAACGGTTTCTATTACCTCATGGGCAATATTGCCCGCCTGCACTCCGCGGTTCTGGCATACGCGCGCGATTTCATGATAAATAAGGGCTTTATCTACTGTATCCCGCCCTTCATGATACATGGCAACGTCGTCGAGGGCGTCATGAGCCAGACCGATATGGACGCCATGATGTACAAAATTGAGGGCGAAGACCTCTACCTCATCGGCACATCCGAGCACTCAATGATAGGCAAGTTCATCGACCAGATAATCCCCGAGGATAAGCTCCCGCAGACTCTCACCAGCTACTCCCCCTGCTTCCGCAAGGAGAAGGGCGCGCACGGCATTGAAGAGCGCGGCGTATACCGTATCCATCAGTTTGAGAAGCAGGAGATGATCGTCGTCTGCAAGCCCGAGGACTCCATGGACTGGTACGAGAAGATGTGGCGCTACTCCGTCGAGCTGTTCCGCAGCATGGAGATACCCGTGCGCCAGCTGGAGTGCTGCTCCGGCGATCTGGCCGACCTCAAGGTCAAGTCCTGCGACATTGAAGCGTGGTCTCCCCGACAGAAGAAATATTTTGAGGTCTGCTCCTGCTCCAATCTCGGTGACGCGCAGGCTCGCCGCCTGAAGATGCGCGTCAAGGGCGCCGACGGCAAGATGTATCTGCCGCACACCCTCAACAACACCGTCGTCGCGCCGCCGCGCATGCTCATCGCATTCCTTGAAAACCACCTTCAGGCCGACGGCAGCGTGACTATCCCCGAAGTCCTGTGGCCGTACATGGGCGGCATCAAGGTTCTGGTGCCCGAAAAATAAAAAAGTAAATATTTTACAGAAAATAAATGCATGAAGAAGCTATTTGAAGAATTCAAAGCCTTTATCAGCCGCGGCAACGTCCTCGATATGGCCGTCGGCGTCGTTATCGCAACGGCCTTCGGCAAGATCACGACCTCTCTTGTAAATGACCTGCTCATGCCGTTTATAAGCTGGATATGCGGCACGCGCGACATGAGCGCGCTGAATCTTCTCGTCCGTCCCGCCGAGATCGTAGACGGCGAGGTGGTGCGTGAGGCGATCACCATCGGCTTCGGCAATTTCATCGGAACGGTCATAGACTTTCTGCTCATAGCGATCGTGGTGTTTTTCATAATCAAGGCGTTCAACACCGCGCGCAGCCTGACCGAAAAGCAGAAAGAGGAGGAAGCGGAGGCAGACCCCAAGCCTACCACCGAAGAGCTTCTGACCGAGATTCTCGAAGAGCTGAAGAAAAAATAAATACATACCGCAAAAGGCACAGCGTTTTGGCTGTGCCTTTTATTCTCTTCTATATTATATTTATATCTTGCAAGGCAGCATGATTTTTGATATAATAAATAAGTTAATAGATATATCATCGGCGAGGTATGTAATTATGAACTCTCTCAACGATATCTGGCAGGAAATAATAAGAATTTTATCATCTCAGCTCACGCCGACGGCCATAACCACATGGTTTTCGGACTGCGAGCCGGTGGAGATTGACGATTGCCGTCTCGTCCTGCACACCACAACGGACTTCAAGCGCAGCATTATAAACTCCCGCTTCGGGGACACGATAAAAGCCGCTCTGTCCGACCTTTTCTCCTGTGATTTTGATCTGCTCATACTCGCCGGAGACGAAATAAACGAATACGTGAACAAGAAGAAGGACGACAACTCCCTTCCCGAAATGGCCGGATACACCTTTGACCGCTTCATCGTCGGCAACTCCAATAAGTTTGCGCATGCAGCGGCCATCGCCGTGGCGGAGAATCCGGGCAAGGCGTATAATCCCCTCTTCATCTACGGCAATTCTGGCCTCGGAAAGACGCACCTTCTCCTGTCGATAGGCCAGGCCATACACGACCGCGATCCGTCGAAGAAGATTGCATACGTAAAGGGCGATGAGTTCACGATACAGCTCGTCAAGGCTATCAAGGACGGCACCGCAGAGGAATTCCGAACCAAGTACAGAAACGTCGATCTGTTCCTCGTTGACGATATCCAGTTCATCGCCGGCAAGCAGCAGACGCAGAACGAGTTCTTCCATACTTTCAATAACATCTACGAGGCCGGACACCAGATAGTTCTGACCTCCGACCGGCCGCCGATGGAGATGTCCCTGCTGGACGACCGTCTGCACACCCGCTTTGAGGGCGGCCTGATGGCGGATATTCAGCCGCCTGATTTTGAAACGCGCATGGCGATAATCAGAAACAAGGCCGCACAGCTCGGTCTGCTGCTCTCTGACGACGCCGTGGAGTACATCGCGTCTAATATTACGGCGAACATAAGACAGCTTGAGGGCGTCATAAAACGCCTCACAGCGTATAAAGAGATCCTCAATGACGTTATAACAATAGACTCCGTGAAACGCGCCATAAAGGACGTCATCCGCATAGGGACGTATATTCCGACACCGGACTGCATCATCCGCGAGACGGCGCGCTACTACTCGCTGAATGAAGACGATCTGCGCGGCCAGAACCGCTCTAAGAACACGGCGATAGCGCGTCAGGTATCCATGTATCTCATGCGCTCGCTGACGAACCTGTCGCTCAAGGATATCGGTGCTCAGTATGAGGGACGAAATCACGCAACTGTGCTAAGCTCAATCCGCAAGGTGGAGGATCTGCTGGTAACGGATGCGAACATGGCGGCCACGGTAAGAGACATCACATCGAACATCAATTCGGTCTGATCCAGGGCCGCGGCTTTTAACATTTTGCCTGTTGAAAGTTTAAAGATCGCGTGTTGAGAGAATTTCAGTCAACAGGCCGTGTTAAAAACTCCGGAATTAGAAACAATTTTTTCAACAGCGATTTTTCTTTATTATCAAGGCTTTCAGCGGCTTTTCCACAAAAATTTCGCCTATAACAACTACAACAATAATATTATCCTTTATTTATTCCTTACAGAAAAATTTTTATCGGAGGAAACGAAATGAAAATCTCATGCGAAAAATATATTCTTCAGTCCGCCTGCACCATCGCCTCCAGAGCAACTGCTTCCAAAAGCCCGATTCCGGCGCTTGAGGGGCTGCTGCTTCAGGCAGGGATCGACCTGCACGTCACGGGCTACGACTTGAAAAAGGGCATATACACAAATATCGCGGCCGACATCGCCGAGCAGGGCAGCATCGTCGTCGGCGCGCGCTTCTTCGGCGAGATGATCCGCAGACTGCCGGACGGCATAGTCACCATCAGCTCTGACGCAAACAATAACGTAAACGTCAAGTGCGGCAAGAGCGAATTCAACTTCATGGGCATCAGCGCCGACGACTACCCCGAGATGCCCGCGGTAGACAGCCTGAACAACATCTCCCTCCCGCAGAAGATACTCAAGAGCATGATAAACCAGACCATCTTTGCTGTCTCCGACAGTGACGTCCGCCCGATATACACCGGCACGCTGTTCGAGGTCGAGGATGACACGCTCACGCTTGTCTCCGTTGACGGATACCGCCTTGCGAAGCGCTGCGAGAAGCTCGAGAGCGCGAAGATGGAAAACTGCAGCTTCGTCGTCCCCGGCTCCGCGCTTGCAGATATCGAGCGTATCTGCGCCGACAGCGACGACGCCGTGTCCATATCGGTCGGCTCGAAGCATATATCCTTCACGATAGGCGAGACCGTCGTTATTACCCGCCGCCTTGAGGGAGAGTTCCTCAATTACCGCAAATCCATTCCCGATAACTTCCGCATTGAGATCGAGGTCGAGCGCAGCGAGATGATGTCCACCATAGACCGCGTCGCGCTGATCGTAAGCGAGAAGAACAGCAGCCCAATACGCATGATCTTCGGCGACGGCTCCATAGACTGCACCTGCGCCACGCCCATCGGCAAGGCCGAGGACGTCTGCACCTGCGAGGGCAGCGGCGACGGGCTTGAGATAGGCTTCAATGATCGCTATCTTATGGACGCTTTCAAGGCCTCCGGAACCGATAAGCTTAAAATTTGCCTGAATACGGCTTCCTCCCCATGCATTGTGAAGGCGGCGGACGGCAGCGAGAACTTTACCTATATGATACTCCCCGTGCGTCTCCACGCGGGTGCATGATTCACTTTTGAAAAGAGATAAAAATGGAAAAAATACTTATAAATACAGAATTTATCAAGCTTGACGCACTTTTGAAGTACGCCGCCGCGGTCGGTACCGGCGGGGAAGCAAAGAACGTCATAGCGGATGGCCTTGTGAAAGTCAACGGAGAGGTCTGCACCATGCGCGGCAAGAAGCTCCGCCAGGGCGACAAGGTGGAATTTGACCGCTTTGCATTCGAGATAGCGGCGGAATGAAGGTCAACAAGATCGCGCTCAACGGCTTCAGAAATTACGAATGGGACACGGCTGAGTTTTCCGGCGGGACAAACGTAATTTCCGGCCGCAACGCGCAGGGAAAGACAAATCTTCTGGAAGCCGTGTATATGCTCTCCTGCGGCCGCAGCTTCCGCACGAGGTTTGACCGCGAGCTGACCGGATTCGGGTATTCCGCGGCGGAGATACTTGCCGAGGTCACGAGTCATGACCGCGACCAGACGATAAGAATAATCATGCAGCCCGGCACGGCAAAAAAGATAACGGTCAACGGTGTGAGAAAATCCGCGGCGGAGTTGTCGGAAGTGATAAACGCGGTGCTGTTCTGCCCTGATGATCTGAACCTCATCAAGGAGGGCGCCGCAGTGCGCCGCAGACTGCTTGATAACGCGATAAGCCAGATCAGGCCGCGCTACGCGGAGCTCTTGTCGGACTTCAATAAGCTCTACGAGAATAAATCGCGTATTCTGAAGGACTGGCATGAAAAGCCCAGCCTGCTTGATGCGCTGGACGAATTTTCAGACGCGATGTGCCGGGCCTCCGCGCAGCTGATACGCTACCGCGCGGCCTTCGCCGCACGGCTTGACGAAGCGGCGAGGCCTATCCACTCGGAATTCTCCGGCAGCGGCGAAAAACTGGAAATTAAATACAAAACAGTGAGTACCGTGAAAAATGTCTACAGCAGCGCTAAGGAGATATATTACGATATCTGCGAGCACCAGGAGGCGCACCGCCGCGCGGAGCTTGACAGTGGACAGTGCCTCACGGGCGCGCATAAGGATGATCTTGAGATATTCATAAACGGCAGACCGGCTCGCAGCTTTGCCTCTCAGGGGCAGACGCGCACCGCCGCACTCTCAATGAAGCTTGCAGAGCGGGAGATATTCCTCGCCGAGACCGGCGAATATCCGATACTCCTGCTGGACGATGTGCTTTCGGAGCTTGACGAGAAGCGGCAGAAATTTGTCCTCAACCGCATCGGCGGCGGGCAGACGCTCATCACCTGCTGCGAGGACGAGGAGATATCGAGCCGCACCGGAGGCAAGGTGCTGTTCGTTGAAAACGGGAGAATTCACTGATGTATCTGCATCTCGGCAAGGGCACGGTTATTGATACCGCCGGAATAATCGGCATCTTTGACCTTGATATAACCTCTCAATCCCATATTACAAGAAAATATCTGACCATGTCCGAAAAGGCGGGTCATGTGATAAACGCCGCGGAGGACATTCCAAAATCCTTTGTAGTGTACAGCTCTGGAGAAAAAACCGCCGTGTATCTCAGCCAGATGGCTGCGGCGACCCTGCTGCGCCGCGCAGAGGCGGGCGCGGTAAACGCATAATAATATTACTCGGAGGCACCAAATGGCAGACAATATAGAAAATAAAATGAACGAATATGACGCTTCGCAAATTCAGGTTCTCGAAGGACTTGAAGCCGTGCGCAAACGCCCCGGCATGTATATCGGCTCGACCTCTGCGTCCGGACTGCATCATCTGGTTTATGAGATAGTTGACAACGCAATCGACGAGGCGCTTGCCGGCTTCTGCAACCATATAACCGTCACCATCAACCCAGGCGACACCATTACCGTTACCGATAACGGCCGCGGTATACCAGTAGATATACAGGCACAGACCGGCAGACCCGCGCTCGAGGTCGTCTATACCGTGCTGCACGCCGGCGGCAAGTTCGGCGGCGGAGGCTATAAGGTATCCGGCGGCTTGCACGGAGTTGGCGCTTCCGTCGTCAACGCCCTGTCCGAGTGGCTCGAGGTTCAGGTTCACAAAGAGGGCAAAATCTATGAGATGAAGTTTGCCCGCGGCGGGATAACGCAGGAGATGAAGATAATCGGCGATACCGATAAGCACGGCACCGTCGTCACCTTCAAGCCCGACCCCGAACTTTTTGATACGACCGTATATGACTATGAGACGCTGCACACCAGACTGCGCGAGCAGGCATTCCTGAACGGCGGCGTGCATATCGAGATAGCCGATAAGCGCACCGAGGACGGCGAGAGCGACTCGATGTGCTATGAGGGCGGCATCCGAGAGTTTGTAAATTACCTCAACCGCCATAAAAATCCGCTGCACGAGGAGGTCATATACCTCAGCGGCACCAAGGGTGACGCGATAGCCGAGATCGCCCTGCAGTATAACGACAGCTATGCCGAGAATCTCATCTCCTTTGCAAACGACATCCATACTCCTGAGGGCGGTATGCATGAGACCGGCTTCAAAACCGCGCTCACCCGTGTCATAAACGCCTACGGCGTGAAGACCAATGCCATAAAGGGCGACGATAAGGTCTCCGGCGAGGACGTCCGCGAGGGCATCACCGCGGTCATCTCCGTCAAGCTTCCGGAGGCGCAGTTCGAGGGTCAGACCAAGCAGAAGCTCGGCAACGCGTATATCAGGACTCTGGTCGACGGCATAGTCAACGACCAGCTCTCGACCTATTTTGAGGAGCACCCAGCGACCGCAAAGACGATACTTGAAAAGGCCATGATGGCAAACCGTGCCCGCGAGGCAGCCCGTAAGGCCAAGGAATCCGTCCGCCGCAAGACCGGACTTGAGTCCGGCCAGATGCCTGACAAGCTTCAGGACTGCAACGAGCGCGACCCGTCCCTCTGCGAGATATACATCGTCGAGGGTGACTCCGCTGCGGGCTCCGCGATCCAGGGCAGAGACAGCCGCTTCCAGGCTATCCTCGCCATGTGGGGCAAGATGCTGAATGTCGAGAAGGCGCGCGCCGATAAAATCTACGGCAACGACAAGCTCTATCCAATGATAGTCGCGCTCGGCGCCGGCATCGGGGATGAGTTCAATATCGAAAAGCTCCGCTACCATAAGATAATCATTATGGCCGATGCTGATGTCGACGGCAGCCATATCAGAACCCTGCTTCTGACCTTCTTCTTCAGATACATGCGCCCGCTCATCGAAAACGGCTATGTGTATTCCGCTGTGCCGCCGCTTTATAAGCTGACCCGCGGCAAGACCCAGCGCGTCGCGTATTCCGACGAGGAGCGCGACAGAATATCCGCCGAGATGCGCGGCGATAACCCGAACGTGAAGATAGACATCAACCGCTTCAAAGGTCTGGGCGAGATGGACCCGCACGAGCTGTGGGAGACGACCATGGATCCGGAGAAGCGCTCGCTTCGCCGCATCACGCTGGGCGACGCCGTGAAGGCCGACGAGATATTTACCGTCCTCATGGGCGAAAACGTCGAGCCGCGCAAGGAATGGATAGAGGCCAACGCAAAATACGTTGTCAATCTGGATATTTGAGGAGTTAGCTTCAAATGGCACATAAGAGAGATTATAAACCCGAAGATATAGCCTTCCCGAATCAGGTCATAACCGAATCTGAGCTGGTTGGCGAAATGGAGGACAGCTACAGAGATTATGCCATGTCCGTCATCGTCGGCAGAGCGCTGCCCGATGTGCGCGACGGACTCAAGCCCGTGCACCGCCGCATTCTGTATGCGATGTATGAGGACAATCTCACCAGCGACAAGCCCTTCAAAAAGTCCGCGACCTGCGTCGGCGATGTGCTGGGGCGTTACCATCCGCACGGCGACGCGTCGGTTTACGACGCAATGGTGCGTCTGGCGCAGGACTTCTCGATGAGATATATGCTCGTTGACGGCCACGGCAACTTCGGTTCCGTAGACGGCGACCCCCCTGCCGCATACCGTTATACCGAGGCGAGACTATCAAAAATATCCAACGAGATGCTGCGCGACATCGACAAAGAGACCGTCGACTGGGATCCGAACTTTGACGAGAGCCGCAAGGAGCCGCGCGTCCTGCCCTCCCGATTCCCGAACCTGCTGGTCAACGGCTCCAGCGGTATCGCCGTCGGCATGGCGACGAATATCCCGCCGCACAACCTCACCGAGGTCATAAACGCCTGCGTCTGCGTGCTGGATAATCCGGAAGCGACGCTGCCCGACCTTATGCAGCACATCAAAGGCCCTGATTTCCCGACCAAGGGCATCATCATGGGGCGCAGCGGCATACGTCAGGCATACGCCACCGGCCGCGGCAGGGTCATTGTCCGCGCGCGCACGGAGTTTGAGGAGTTCGGGCGCGACCGCAGAACCAGAATAATCGTCAACGAGCTGCCGTATCAGGTCAATAAGCGCCAGCTCATCAAGAATATCGCAGATCAGGTGCGCGAAAAGCGCCTTGAGGGCATTTCCGACCTGCGCGACGAGAGCGACCGCAACGGTATGCGCATGGTCATTGAGCTCAAGCGCGACGCAAACCCGCAGGTCGTGCTGAACCGGCTGTTCGCGCAGACTGCGCTGCAGTCCAGCTTCTCGATAAATATGCTGGCGCTCGTGAATAATCAGCGTCAGCCGAAGATATTGTCCCTGCGCCACATTATCGACGAGTACCTGACCTTCCAGGAGGACATCATCGTCCGCCGCACGCGCTACGATCTGCGCAAGGCTGAGGAGCGCGCTCATCTGTTGGAAGGCCTGCTCATCGCGCAGGACAATATCGACGAGGTCATCCACATCATCCGCACCAGCTACGACGACGCGAAGCAGAATTTGATGAAGCGCTTCGGCCTGAGCGACGTTCAGGCGCAGGCGATATGTGATATGCGCCTTATCTCGCTTCAGGGACTCAACCGCGAGAAGCTGGAGCTTGAGTACAAGGAGCTTGAAGAGAAGATCACTTATCTCAAGAGCCTGCTTGCCGACCCCGAGCTTATCAAGGGCGTTCTGAAAGATGAGCTTATCGCGCTGCGCGATAAGTACGGCGACAAGCGCCGCACCGAGATACAGGACGTTGTCGATGAGATCGACATGGAGGATCTTATCGAAGAGGAGCAGTGCGTCTTTACGCTGACCCACGGCGGCTATATCAAGCGCCTGCCCGTCAGTGAGTACCGCGCCCAGGGGCGCGGCGGCAAGGGCGTCCGCGCGATGGCGACGAAGGACGAGGACTTCGTGGAGACCGTGTTCACTGCGTCCACGCACGATAATATTCTGTTCTTCACCAAGGCCGGCCGCGTATATATCAAGAAGGGCTATAATATTCCTGAGGCCGGCCGCACCGCGCGCGGCACGAATCTGGTGAATATAATCCAGATGGACAACAGCGCCGAGAATCAGGAGAAGATCGCCGCAATGATCGGCGGCCGCGGACTGGATGAGGACAGCTACCTTGTCTTTGTCACGCGCAACGGCACCGTCAAGCGCATGAGCCAGGCCGCGCTGAAGAACATCCGCGCAAACGGCATAAGAGCGTTGAATCTTGACGAGGGCGACGAGCTTATCTCCGTCATCCAGACCGGCGGCGACGAGAACATCCTCATCGCAACGCACGACGGTATGTCCGTCTGCTTCAACGAGCAGGATGCGCGCCCAATGGGCAGAACCGCCGTCGGCGTGCGCGGCATAAAGCTGCGCGGGGACGACTATGTCATTGGCGCGGGCAGCACCAGCGCAGGCTCGGCGCTGCTGACAATAACCGAGAAGGGCTACGGCAAGCGTACCCCGGTCGAGGAATACTCCGTCCATGGCCGCGGCGGACTTGGCATAAAGAACTACAACGTCACCGATAAGACCGGCAAAATCGCCGACGTCAAGGTCGTGAACGATGAGGACGATATCCTTGTCATCACCGACGACGGCACGATAATCAGAATGTCGGCGGCGAATATCTCGCTGCTCAGCCGCGCCACTCAGGGTGTGCGCATCATGCGCATTATGGATGGCAGCCGCGTTATCTGCATCGAAAAGACCGACCGCGAGGAAGAATCCGCGGAAGAGACCGAAGCCGAAACGGACGGCGAATAATTCAAAATCGACAGTGATCTCTCAGCGCGGTCTGCGGATCGGCGCTGAGACGGACTGCCGGAAAAACAAAAGGAGGACATTAAATGAGTAAGAAGGACAAGAATAAGAAAGATTTGTCCGTATGGGGTACCATAGCAGTAGTATTTGCGCTTTTGTCCTCTTTTTCGGATATTATGGACGATTCGGCGTTTGTAATACTCGTAGCGATAGCTGTGTTCATAGTAATAGCCGTGGCTCTTGCCAAGGCGGCGAAGAAGGCGGGCGCGTCCGCAGAGCGCGGCGGATTCGGATCGAATAAGCCGGCGGACGCTGTGCCGCAGAGTGCGGCGCCGAAAAATTCCGTAGTCGTCGCTCCGGGGCGGCATGTGCCGAAGATAAGCTTCACGCATGAGAAGAATGCCTATACGCCTGATAACGGCGACAAGTACATAGCACAGCTCAACGGATTTTTGAAAAACGGGATTATCGAGCGCAGCGAATATAACTACCTGCTCAAAAAATACAGGAATAACTATACCAAATGAAAACAGTCATAATTTATACTGACGGCGCTTGCAGCGGCAATCCGGGGCCGGGGGGCTGGGGAGCGATACTCAGCTACAACGGCATGGAGAAGGAGCTGTCGGGCGGCGAAAAGCAGACGACGAACAACCGCATGGAGCTTATGGGCGTGATATCCGCACTTCAGGCGCTGAAGGAGCCGTGCATAGTCGAGCTGTACTCAGACTCAAAATACGTCATCGACGCGCTTAGCAAAGGCTGGGCGGTGTCGTGGCGAAGCAAGGGCTGGGTAAAGGCCGACAAAAAGCCCGCGCTTAACAGCGATTTATGGAAAACTTTACTCGAATTGACCGAAAAGCATGAGCTTCATTATCACTGGGTCAAGGGTCATGCGGAAAATGTTCATAACAACCGCTGTGACGCGCTGGCCGTCGCCGAGCGGGACAAATTTGCAGAATAAAACGGAAACAGAGATGAACAAGAAAAACTATAACGCGAAACCTTTCAGTATCTTCATGTCATACATCGCGGGGCATAAAAAGCTGTTCGGGATAGATATGCTCTGCGCGCTCCTTGTAGCGCTCATAGACCTCATCTTTCCCTATGTCTCGCGGTACTCCATGAAGGTCATGCTCCCGAATAAGCTCTACGCCACTTTCTTCACGGTAATGGCCGTGATGGTACTGGCATATGTGCTGAAAGCGGGGCTGTATTATGTGATAACGGTCATAGGGCACAAGATGGGCGTGCTCGTCGAGTCCGATATGCGGCGCGACGTGTTCACGCACATGCAGAGCCTGTCGTTCAGCTACTATGACCATAACCGCACCGGCGTTCTTATGAGCCGCATCACGAGCGATCTTTTCGAGATAACGGAGCTTGCGCACCACGGGCCGGAAAACATCGTGATATGCACGCTGACGATAGTGGGCGCGCTAGCGGTGATGTTTGCGATGCAGTGGCAGCTCGCGCTTGTCATCACGCTGGCGCTGCCGCTCTGCGCGTGGTTCACGATAAAGCAGCGCATCAAGATGAAGGAAGCCAACATTGAGGTTAAGCGCAAGACGGCGGAGATATATTCCGCCATCGAGAGCAGCATCTCCGGCATCCGCACCGCGAAAGCCTTTGCGAACGAGGATCAGGAAAGCGATAAGTTTGACCACGCAAACGAGCTGTTTCGCGGTTCAAAGGTTGAATACTACAAGTCGATGGGGCTGTTCAACAGCGGCATGGAATTCACCACCGGCATCGTGCAGGTGGTCGTCATCGCGGTCGGCGGCCTGCTCATAATGCGCGAAAAGATGAATTACATCGACCTTATCACATTCTCGCTCTATGTCTCCACCTTTGTCTCCCCGGTGCGGAAGCTTACGCAGTTTGCGGAGCTTTACATGCAGGGGACGGCGGGCTTTGCGCGCTTCCTTGAGGTCATGCGCACGGAGCCGACGATAAAGGACGCGCCGGACGCCGTGGAGCTAAAGACCACCGAGGGCAAGATAGATTATAATCACGTCAGCTTTAATTACGGCAACGGCATACCCGTTCTCAGCGACGTTGACCTGCACATCGCGGCGGGGCAGTGCCTTGCGGTCGTCGGCCCGTCCGGAGGCGGAAAGACGACGCTGTGCCAGCTGCTGCCGAGATTCTACGACGTGTGCGAAGGCAGCGTAACGGTGGACGGCATCGACGTGCGCCATGTGACGCAGGCAAGTCTCCGCCGCAATATCGGCGTCATTCAGCAGGATGTATTCATGTTCGCCGGTACGATACGCGAGAACATCCGCTACGGCCGTCCGGACGCGACCGACGAGGAGATCGTCGAGGCCGCGGTCAGGGCGCAGATACACTCCGAGATAATGGAGATGCCCGACGGCTACGACAGCTATATCGGAGAGCGCGGCGTGATGCTCTCCGGCGGACAGAAGCAGAGAATATCCATCGCGCGCGTATTCCTGAAAAACCCGAAGATACTTATTCTCGACGAGGCGACCTCAGCGCTCGACACCGTGACCGAGCAGCGCATTCAGGCGTCGCTTGACGAGCTGAGCGAGGGCAGGACAACGATAATCATCGCCCACCGGCTCTCCACCGTGAAAAACGCGGACGTTATAGCCGTTGTCGAGGGCGAGCATATCGTTGAGATGGGCAGCCACAGCGATCTGATGGCTAAAAACGGCGAGTACGCCGCGCTGTGCCGCGCACAGCAGATAGAGAAAGGGGAAGAGTCATGCTGAATCTGAGAAAATGCGGACATAAGGATCTTGAGAGGTATTACAGCCTTCTGGAGATGGATTTTGCGAAGGAGGAAATAATCTCCAAGCTCAGTCTTCACCGCGCGCTCCTGAACGGCAGCGCGGAGCTGCTGGTCGTGTATGACGAGGAATCCAGCCTTGAGGTTGCGTACGCGCTCGTGCTGACCAAAAATCTGTACGGCTATGTGCTGCTCAAGTACATGGCGGTGCTGCCGTGGTACCGCGGCAAAGGCGTCGGCATTGCGGCGATGCGCCTGATAAACAAGCGCTACGCCGACCGGCAGGGCATTATCGCGGAGCTTACGTCCTTCGAGGATGAGGACGGCAGCATGATAAAGGGACTGCGCAAGTTCTTTGCGCGCTTCGGCTACGTCGTTGTCGACAGCGATTATCGCATCGGCGGCGCGCCCGTTGAGCTGATGGTCAAGCCCATTAAGGGCACCTTTGAGATCGAGCCGGTCGAGCACCGGATAATCCGCGATTTCTACACGCGGATACTCAATCCCTTTGCAATGGACAAAATGATAGATATCCGTCCGGTAAGGAAGCCGGAGGAATAAGAGCGCAAAGTCATATCCTCCGGATACGGAAAATATAATTATATATGAAACTTCTTGTAAATCAGATTTTTGAAAACAAGGAAGCCGCCGCCCTCCCTGGTCTGCTGGAGAGCGGAGGGCTTCCTGCGCTCGTTTCCGGCCTTTCGGCGGTGCATCGGGCAAACCTCGCTGCCGGACTGCGCCTTAAAACCGGCGCGCCGCTGTTTGTGATCTGTCCGGATGACACGACGGCGGAGAATTTCGCAAACGACCTGCGCTCCATGCTGGGCGAGGAGGTCACATGCCTCGGTATGCGCGATTTCACATTCTATTCGACCGAGGCCGCCTCGCGTCAGGCGGAGCAGAAGCGGCTCGCCGCGCTGTTCACGCTCGCCGAGGGACGGAGCGCAGTCACAGTCGCGTCGATACCGGGGCTGCTTCAGCGCACGATCCCGCCGGAGACGCTGCGCCGCGCGGCATTTGAGATAGACGCGGGCGGCTCCTATCCAATAGAGGACGTGGAGGCGGCGCTGCTGCGCTGCGGCTATACGCGCACGGAGCAGGTCGAGGGCGCAGGCCAGTTCGCGCGGCGCGGGGGAATACTGGACTTTTTCTCCCCGTCGGAGCATGAGCCGGTGCGAATAGAGTTCTGGGGCGACGACGTGGACTCCATGGGTCATTTCGACGTGGCGAGCCAGCGCCGCACGGAACCGCTTGAAAGATGCGTGATACTTCCGGCGGCGGAGACTCTGCCGGAGATGACCGCCGGCGGGCGCGACGCGCTCTGCCGCG
>ULVI01026133.1_pt1 | contig 18645 bp, 16 predicted proteins | sample 1959331 | NCBI WGS metagenome assembly ULVI01 (sample SAMEA4835782, study PRJEB28245) | human gut metagenome | biome: gut microbiome; material: fecal sample | place: Denmark | collected 2008 | reverse complement strand
CAGTCCGCTTGTGGCTACGAGCAAGCCTGCCGCCAATAAAAATATTCTCTTCATTGTTGATAAATAAATTTTCGGGGTCAAAATTAGTCATTTCCACTGAATTGTGAAAGCAGATGGGCAAAGAGTGTCGTGTCGAAGCCGAAACAGACACGTTTTTTGAACCAATAAGCCATTATTTTACCATAATTAAAAATAAAAGAGACCAATTGTTGGCTGTGTATTGATTTAATTGATATATTTGCGAACTATTTAATCACTTATAAACAACTGACCTATTATTCTATGAGAAAATCAGCATTTTCAAAGATTATGCTTCCTTTGCTGGCGCTGTTGTTGCTCTGCGCGCCCAAGGCAAAGGCGGAGGGCGAATATGCCTGGCCTGCAAATTACGATGGCGTGATGCTGCAGGGCTTTTATTGGGACTCTTACAAGGATTCTAAATGGACTGTACTTAAGGCAAATGCCGCTGAACTGTCGTCTTATTTCAATTTGATCTGGGTGCCTAACGCAGGCAAATCGTCGGCAAATCCGTCAATGGGCTACGACCCTGTCTACTGGTTCAGCAACTTTAACTCTTCGTTTGGCAACGAGGCGGAGCTGCGCTCGATGATTTCCACATTCAAGCAGTTCGGCACCGGCATTATCGAAGACGTGGTGGTCAACCACCGCAACGGCGCCACCAACTGGTATGACTTCCCTGCAGAGACTTACAATGGAAAAACTTACAAACTCGGTCTTGACGCCATCTGCAAGAACGACGAGCTTGCCAACCAGACTGGTATGCCGCAGCCTACCGGCGCACGCGACACCGGCGACAACTTCGACGGCTGCCGCGACCTTGACCACACAAATCCTGCAGTGCAGGAGGCGGTGAAGGCTTATCTCGACTTTCTGAAGAACGACCTCGGCTTCACGGGTTGGCGCTATGACATGGTGAAGGGCTACGGCGCTGAGTATACCAAAATCTACAACGAATCGGCAAAAGCATCATACAGCGTGGGTGAGTACTGGGACAACTACGACAAGACAACATCGTGGATTGACCGTACGGGCCGCACATCGGCTGCCTTCGACTTTGAGTTCAAGTGGGCTCTCAACGCCGCTTTCCCGGGAATGAACTTCTCAAAACTCGTGTGGAAGCGCAACGGCTTGCTCAACCAGCCTGCCGGAATTATCCATATGGACACTTACCAGCGTTATGCTGTCACTTTCGTCGACAACCACGACACTTACAAGGAGTCGGACAAAATGTTTACCGGCGACGTTGAGGCTGCCAATGCCTTCATGCTCTGCTCACCGGGAACTCCGTGCGTGTTCTACAAGCACTGGCTCGACAAAAAGGACGCCATCAAGAAACTCATCGCCATCCGCAAGTCGGTCGGCTTGACAAACCAATGCACTGTCAATGTGCTTGAGACAACCAATAACCGCTATGTGGCTGAGGTGACAGGCAATAACGGCAAGCTGCTCATCAAGATTGGACGTGGCTCTTATGACCCTTCGGCGAAAGGCTACTCTACATCGGACAAGGTGGCTGGCAATGCACTCTACTCCATCTGGACAAAGGTGGCTATCAAGAATCTTGAAAGCCAGGTGGCTCAACTGTTATTCTCGCCCGACGGCGGCACTTATGTCGGCGGCGTCAAGGTGACAATGGACGTGGCAAACGCAAAGGATTTCAACAATCCTGAGGTTGTCTACACTACCGACGGCTCAATCCCTTCGCTCACCAACGGCACACATGCGGCTCCTGGCACAACACTTGACATCTCTACCAACACCAAACTCAAGGCAGTGGTGGTGGCCGACGGCAAAGTCGTGTCGGGCGTCAAGGAGGCAAACTACATCACATCGATAGAGCCTGTTGAAATCTACGTTGAGAAGCCGGAGTCGTGGAATAGCATCAACATCTACGCGTGGGTTTCAGAGCAGATAACCAGCGCTTGGCCAGGCGATGCCATGACAGAGACAGCAACCGTTGACGGCAAGACAATGTATTACCACAATTTCGGAACACAGTATCCTGAAGTCAGCATAATCTTCAACAACGGCACAGCGCAGACTGCCGACATCAGCGAAGTGGGCTACGGCAAGCATTATTTCCGTCTGAACAGCGACACTGGCAAAAGCATCTCGGTGACTGAGTTCAAGCCACAGAGCAGCGTTACGTCAGTGACCGGCGGTGAGCTGGTAGTTTATCCCAACCCTGCCACCGACGTGATAAATGTGAAATCAGACAAGGGTGTAGCGTCGGTTGAGGTTTACACACTCAGCGGTGCGAAAGTGGCAGAGAGCGACACCGACGCGGTGAGCGTTGCCTCTCTCCAGAACGGAATGTATATCTACTCAGCTACATTTGCCGACGGCACGAAAGTCAGAGGCAAGTTCTTGAAAAAGTAATTTATAATTGCTTCTATAAGCTACACCAAAGGGCTGACACTTCTTGCGAGGTGTCAGCCCTTTGTGTCTTTGTTTCCGTAAAAACTGGAATAAGTGTATTTTTTGAGGGTGTTTAAAATGGAATAAGTGTATTTTTTGAGGGTGCAAAAAATGGAATAAGTGTAGTTTTTTCTTGGTTTTTAAATGGAATAAGTGTACTTTTACGCCGTGTTTAAAATGGAATAAGTGTTATGCTGCGTAGAAAAATACAAAAAGAGATACACGATTACTATCGTTCAGAATCAAATAAAGTGTTGCTGCTTGATGGGGCAAGACAGATAGGAAAATCTTTCATTATCAGATATGAAGGACAGAAATTCTTCAAAAATTATATTGAGATTAATTTTCTGGAAGACAAAAATGGTGACAAATTATTTGAAGGAGTCTCTAACTCAAAAGATTTTTATCTCAGACTAAGCGCTTATGCAGGAGACAAAATGGGCTCAAAAGAAAATACGCTTGTCTTTCTTGATGAGATACAAGCGTATCCTGAACTTCTCACTCTGCTTAAGTTCTTGAAAGACGAGGACCGCTTTACATATATCGCAAGCGGTTCGCTTCTCGGCGTAACTCTTAACAAGACACTTTCAAAGCCGGGCGGGCGTATTATCAAAAAGAAAATGCATCCGCTTGATTTTGAAGAGTTTTTGTGGGCAAATGGCGTCGGAGAAGAAACAATAGCCTACGCGCGGGAGCAATTTGCCAAAGAGAAGTCGATAGAAGAAGCCATCCACAATAAATTTATCGACTTATTCAAGAAGTATCTTCTTATCGGGGGGCTGCCCGATGCTGTAAATACTTTTATTGAAACAAGCAATATTGTTGCCGTTCGTGCCGTTCACGATGAAATTTATGAATTATACAAAGGCGACGCCTCTCAATATGACAATGAAAACTCATTAAAAATAAAGCGAATTTATGAGATGATTCCATCTAATATGGAAAACAAAAAGAAGCGACTTTATTATAGTGAGATAGAGAACAAAAAAGGAAAAAGAAGCGCTGACTACGAGGCAGAATTGGAGTACCTGATAAGTTCCGGAATATCATTGGAGGTTCTTGCCGTTTCAAATCCAAAATTTCCTCTTAAAGAGTCGGTTCAAAAAACATTAATAAAGTTATACTTGAACGATGTCGGACTTCTGACAAACATCTTATATCGCTATAATGTCAATGCTGTAATCGGAGCGGAAAGCAATGTTAATCTTGGCGCTGTATACGAAACGGTAATTGCCCAAGAGTTAAGCGCGCACGGCTACTCTTTGCGTTATTACGACAATAAAACAAAAGGAGAAGTCGATTTTCTCGTGGATGACTATGACGCGCTCAGCGCAATGCCAATCGAAGTGAAGTCAGGAAAAGACTTCAAGCAGCACCGGGCGTTAGACAAGTTTGTTGAAAATGAGGATTATCACATCAAAAAAGCAATACTATTCTCAAACGACAGCAAGGTGGAACGAAGTGGAAAGGTGGTTTACATGCCGATATACTACGCAATGTTCCTAAAACCAAGCAATCCCGACAGCTTTATCATACCATAAATTGCTGTAACTCGCCGAAAATGAATGTTCGTTGTGCATTTCGCAAAACAAATACAACAAAAGCATTTTCGGCACTGCACAATAAAACTACGAGGGAAGGTTGATTATTTTGTCCGATAAAACGTTTATAAGCGACATAAATTAGGGCTGACTTGCGAGGTGTCAGCCCTAATTTATGTCTTTGTTTCCGGAAAACTGGAATAAGTGTGCTACTTGTTGCCTTTGGCGCGGTTGTGCGTTTTGCAGAGCATTTGGCAGTTGTCGATTGACGTTGCTCCGCCTTTGCTCCAGGCGGTAACGTGGTCGGCATCCATTTCGGATAGTTTGTAAATCCGTGTGCGGTTGTTTCCCGTGCCAATGGCACAAAGAGGGCAATTCGACGTTCCGTTGGCCCGCGCCTGTTCGGTTTGGCGGTTATACACGGTCTTTTTGGTTGATTCCTCAAAGATGCGTACCTCTAAAAGTTCGGGATGCTGCTCGCCGCCAAGCAGATACTCATAGATGTTGGCGCGTTTGCCTATGGATTCATCTTGCAGCAGTTCGGCGACGTGGGCATTGAGGACGGCGCGGTCGTATGGCGTTGTGTGGTAAAGTTCATAAAGTCGCCCCCATTCAAGACCCGCCATGCTCTCGGTGGTGTCAAACAATCCCGAAACCCAGTCGATGACAGAGTTAAAGTAGTTTTCAAGCTCGGATATTGAGGTGTCGAAGCGGTGTTGGCTCATATAGGCGTCGATGGTCTTGCCTTTGGCGCGGCTTATCCAGCCGAGGGCGCATTCAAGGTATTGCTGACGCTTTACGTCGCCCCTGACGTAGTGACTCCATTTCTGTATTGCGGCATTCTGCGAGTTGCTGAATACGGCTTTTGCCGCCGTGACAAACGGGCCGCTATGCACCGCATTGCGCCGTTCTTGGGAATTGAGTGGCACGCCAACGATATTGATGGTCTCAAACCACTCTTTAATCTCCGGCTCTGTGCCCTTACATACGAATACCACGAGGCGTGATTTCAGAATTTTCTCTTTCAGCACATCATCGAGCCCTGAAAAATAGGTTTCGCGTCCGTTATGAAGTATAGCGAATTTGTCGGTTACGAAGCGTCCGAAAGATGTGATGCGCTGTTGTCCGTCCAATACCTCAAGCTGTCCCGAAGGAGTCTGATTGAAGTAGATAAGCCCGAGTGGATAACCTTTGAGCAGGGAGTCGATAACAGCCACATCTTTCTTGCCGTCGTTGTAGATGTAATGGCGTTGGTATTCGGGCTGTATGGTGAGTTTACCATCGAGGCCAAACAAACCTTTGCCCTCGTATTCGTTGTAGACGAACCCCTGGCAAAGGTCGCCCACAGTCCAGTCTGTATGAAGTGTTGGTATCATTGTTTCTTTCGGATTAAAATTCGTGCGTAAACAGGTTGTACTTTTCCATTTGTGATAATTGTTGCTCTACAATTCCAATCGGAGTATTTGGGGGAGTCGGATTTAGTATAGACTTTGGTGCGATAGCCGTACTCGTTTCCTCTTTCGGTTATTCCTACAATTTCAAATTGTTCGGGGCAATATTTGTCAAGCCAAGAAATAGGCACACCCATCACACCGTCGTAGTCAGCAGGGATTGCGTCGGTAAAAGGCACCTCGATGGCGTCGTAATTGTCGTAGCGGTCGTAAGCAGTTTTGCCTCTCAGTTCCTTATGACGACTGAAACGCAGATTGTCGGCCATCGACATTAGCGCAAGTGGCTCATGCCGTCGTCCGTGGTCGATATTGGTAAACCAACGCACTCCTTTGACACGGATAAATTTGCGGCCAGATTCGTCTATACGCCAACCGGCAGCGTTTAAAGGGTATTCTTGTGGTACTTCAAACTCACGGTCGCCGCTGTGGATTGTAGAACCCATCCACATCTTATCCGTCATAATCAAAGGAAAGGTTTCTTTATAGGTTATGGCATTTATATTGCCGATGATGATAAACTGCTTGTCGGCTTCGGTTATCCATGCGAGAAAATCGCGGAAAAGAGAGAACGGCGGATTGGTAATGATAATGTCGGCCTCGTCGCGCAAGGCTGTGACTTCATCGCTCTTAAAATCGCCGTCGCCATCAAGATAATCCCACGGTAGGTCGTCGATGTTAATATGGCCATCGCCTGTAATATCGCTATCAAGAATGAAAATTTTGCCATTCGTCTTTGATTTGTCAGCGTTGAATTGCGGCGATGATTGTTCGTATTTGGAGAATACGCCGCCCAAAAACATTTTTTTGCTTTCAGGGGCATAGCTTGTCGAAATCAGTTTTTTCAAGCCAAGGACATCAAACTTGGCTGCAAAATATTTTGTAAAGTTGCTCCATTCGGGATCGTCGCATGGCAATAGTATTATCTTGCCTCTGAACACATCGGGATTGTATTCAAGGTAAGCGTTCATTTCTACCTCAATATCATGATATTGGGTGTAAAATTCATCATTTTTTCCGGCTTGCGCTGTTCGGAGGTTTTCGTTTGCCATCGGCCATAAGTGATGCCACAAGCTCCGAATGGCATAGAGTTTATAAAAAGAAAAGCGGGAGCCTTGTGTTGCTCACTCCGCTTTCAGAGGCATTTGGCCTGGCCCATCACAGTGGATTGAGCAACGAAGACTCCACGCCGTATATGAGAATACCTCAAACTCATTTCAAGTGTAAAGACTTGAAATGAGCCGGATAGGTATAAACATACCCGTGGCGTCCACCGCTGCACTATCCTTGACTGTGATTCTGAAAATGGCCAAATTTTCTGAAAGCCAAGAATAAGCGTTGATGTACGCTTTCCTATGTAAGACCTCCCAGCCGCCGTTACTCTTAACGGTACAAAGCGTGGAAGTCTAAATGCAAAGTTACGAATTTTCATTGGATAATCGGATTTCTGGAAATAATAATCGGTAAAGCGGACTTGAAATTCGCAGATTTTCAATGTGATTCCCGCAAGAAATATCAAAACGGTGAGAAAGACGTCGATGTGAAGCAAAAAATAGATCAGCAATTTAAAGATTGGAAATCTGCCGGGCATGCGGGAATGTGGATAAAAAAAGGTAGTCAGCGAAGCTAACTACCTTCTGTTGTGTGGTCCCACTTGGGCTTGAACCAAGGACCCCCTGATTATGAGTCAGATGCTCTAACCAACTGAGCTATAGGACCTGCTGCGGCTTTATTGCCTGAAGCGAGTGCAAAGATACATCTAAGTTGCGGAAATTGCAAATGTATGGTGCTATTTTTTTTGCCGAAAATCTTGTTTAGGTCTTATTTTCGCTGTAATTTCGCCACACTATGGAAGATTCTATTAAAATCAATAAAGTGTTGATTCGCAATCTTCAAATGGAGGATTACGAACAGCTGTCGCAGTCGTTCACGCGCGTATACGCCGACGGCAGCGATGTGTTTTGGACCCGTGGACAAATACAGAAATTGATCGACATTTTTCCGGAGGGTCAGATTGTAACGGTTGTCGACGACAAGATTGTGGGCTGCGCCCTGTCGCTGATTGTTGACTACAACCTTGTCAAAAACGACCACACTTACGCACAGGTGACGGGCAACGAGACATTCAGCACCCACAATCCCAACGGCAATATTCTCTATGGCATAGAGGTGTTTATCCATCCGCAATACCGCGGACTGCGCCTCGCCCGCCGTATGTATGAATACCGCAAGGACTTGTGCGAGTCGCTGAACCTGAAAGCCATCATGTTTGGCGGACGCATACCGAACTATCATAAGTATGCCGACAAGCTGCGCCCGAAGGAATATATCACGAAGGTGCGTCAGAAAGAGATTTTCGACCCTGTGCTGACGTTCCAGCTGAGCAACGATTTCCACGTGCGCAAGGTGATGCGCAACTATCTGCCCAACGACGAGGAGTCGAAACACTATGCCTGCCTGTTGCAATGGGACAATATCTACTATCAGGCGCCGTCGCAGGATGTGGTGAGCAAGAAGACCACCGTGCGCGTGGGGCTGGTGCAATGGCAGATGCGCTCATACCGCACTATCGACGACCTTTTCGAACAGGTGGAGTTTTTCGTCGACGCGGTGTCGGGCTATCAAAGCGACTTTGTGTTGTTTCCTGAATACTTCAACGCTCCGCTGATGGCGCGGTTCAACGACGACAGCGAGGCGGAGGCAATCCGCGGACTGGCGCAGTACACCACCGAAATCCGCGACCGCTTCGTGAAACTTGCCATCAGCTACAACATCAACATCATCACCGGCTCGATGCCTCAGGTGAAAGAAGACGGACGCCTGTACAACGTGGGCTTCCTGTGCCGCCGCGACGGCTCGTATGAGTCGTATGAGAAGATTCATGTCACCCCCGACGAGATAAAGAGCTGGGGCTTGTGCGGAGGCAGCAAGATTCAGACGTTTGAAACCGACTGCGCGCGCATCGGCATCCTGATTTGCTACGACGTCGAGTTTCCCGAGCTGTCGCGTCTGATGGCCGACGAGGGAATGCAGATTCTCTTTGTGCCATTTCTCACCGACACTCAGAACGCATATTCACGCGTAAAGGTATGCGCACATGCGCGAGCCATCGAAAACGAGTGCTACGTAGTGATTGCCGGCAGCGTGGGCAACCTTCCGAGAGTCCACAATATGGATATCCAGTATGCACAGTCGGGCGTGTTCACGCCTTGCGACTTTGAATTCCCTACCGACGGCACACGTGCAGAGGCTACGCCAAACACCGAGATGATTCTTGTCAGCGACGTAGACCTCGACCGGCTCAACCACCTCCACACCTACGGAAGCGTGAAGAATCTCAGAGACCGCCGCAACGACCTCTACGAAGTGAGGTTGAAGAAATAGCGTAGGCCACACATGACAAACCGGAGGCGCATCACCCAACAAGCGATGCGCCTCCGGCATTTCTTTATACAAAAATCACGTCAGTCTTCCTCGGGGAAGAGCGATTTGCCATAGTCGCTCATAAATTCGCGCACCTCATGGATAGGCAGCGCCACTCTGATGTCGCCGGCAGCATAGCATGCAACGTCATACGGGTTGTAGAAGAACGTGATCAACGCCCCTTCAATGTAGAAGTTGCCCACAGTAGGCACCTTGTCGACAAGCAGACTTCCGGCATACTCCGGCTTCAGCTGAAGCTCGCGCATGATTGCAGTCTTCAACCCCTGCACGTCGGCAAACACGCGTCCCACGGTCAGCACCTGACCCTTCTCCACGTCGTAGTTGACATAGGTTGTCGCATAGTTGCCGTGAGCTCCGCCGAGGAATGCGTAGGAATACACACTGTAGGTCACAAGACGCTTGCCTATGCTCGTAGGCGTAACCGTAAGTTGGGCGCTGTGGCGGTGCACAGTCTCCGACAGCTCCGGCAGTTTGTCAACGTCTTTTTGTGTGATGCCCTTTTCTCCCTCAAAGCCAAGAGGCTCAGCAAGCATCGCCTCCAGCGATTCTTTGAGCGTGGCGCGCTTGCTTGTGCCGAAGGCTATCGAGAGGATGCTGTCCTGCAGCTCTTTCGGCTCCTTGCCTCCAAGCGTTTCAGGCCAGCATACAGAAACCTTTGTCTCTGTAAACACTTTTGCGTCCTTGCCATAAAAGTTCAGACTGTCGGGCAACGACAATTGCTTCTTGGCAACAACTTCTTCCGTGCGAAACATGCTTACGTTTTTGTCTGCTTCCGCGTCTTTATTTCCTGTCTTTCCGCAGCCGGCAAGTGTCAATGCCACTGCTGCCGCCAATAATACTTTCTTCATATTTTTGATTGTTTTTGTTGATTCGTACCGAGAAGTTACTAAAAGAGTGTAAACCACTGGAAATGAGCGTAGGTTGATTGCTCATCATGGTAATAGGTTACGAATTAGCAAGTTATCTACTGCATTATTCTTCTGCGCGTTGCGTAACCTTCAAAGAACTCTTCGTATGCAAAGGTAGCAATTTTGTTGGGACTTTTGATGTTATCTGTCTGATTTTTCACTCTTATTTTCCGTAAAAGCGATTACATGTGTCGGCGCACCATCGTACAAAACAGGTTTTGAACGAACGTGTGCCGACTATTGCATAAGCGGTGAGAAAAGGGTTCTGCCTCACGCCTAAACAACAGTTTAGACAGATGAGGCAAGGCCCATTTCTTTTATGCTTATGCCAAAGAGGTGCTTTTATGGCTTTTTCAGATGATTTTTCATTGTGAGATTGTCGTGGATGCCAAGAAGGTGAAGCGCGAAGAGAAAGCCTACAAGAAGATACCCGTCATTACCGACTTTACGGACGGGGACGGCAACGACCGCATGAAGGAAACGGTTCAGGCGAATTACAGGCGCATCAAGGAGGAAGTGAAGCAGATTGTTCAAGAGGAAATGGAACGTATCGCAAATGATGAAAACTTGAAACACCTGTTGCAGCAGAAGGGGTAATTAGGCATAAACCGGAAACGGTTGATTATTGAATATCAACTGTTTTTGGTTGATTTTGAAAAATCAACCGTTTTCGGTTAATTATTGAGAGAATAATCGTACCTTTGCAGGTGATTAAAACATTCTATGAATATGGATAAGATCAAAGGAGTTATAACAGGAGATATAATAGATTCTTCTGCCATACAGATAGAATATCGGGACTTCTTACTGAAGTCCATACAAAAGATTGCCGAAGAACTGAATGTAATTGAACCTCTAAAAATAGAGTTTTTTAGAGGGGATAGTTTCCAGATGGTTATCAATAACCCGGAAAACGCAATGCAAATCGCAATACTGCTGCGTGCCGGATTAAAAAGCCATACACCAAAGGGGTGCGAAAAACCGTGGGATGCCCGTCTTTCTTTGGGAGTGGGAACCATATCATACCATGCAGACAATGTTGTACTTTCTGACGGAGAGGCGTTCCAATACTCGGGAAGAGAACTTGACGAGATGGGCAAACGGCGGCTCATCGTCAAAACAAGATGGTCGGACGTGAATGACGAATTACTGGTAAGTACGGCATTTGCGGATGACGTTATTTCCTCGTGGAGCGTATCACAATCGCAAGCCGCTTATCATGCATTGCTATGTAATACGGCTCAAAAAGATATTGCTAAGAAACTTCATAAGTCTGCACAGAATATAAGCAAACTATTGAGCGCGGCGAAAGTGAATCTTGTTCAGATGTATCTTGACCGGTATCATAATTTGATTTCAAACTTATTAAAATAATGATTATGGCCATATTGCTAAGACTTTTATTTGCCCATATCCTTTCCGATTTTGTCTTTCAGAATGATAAAATATGCGAAGGCAAACAAGAAAAGACCTCAAAGAAGTATGTTTATCAACTATTACATAGTCTCATTCATGCTTTAATAGCATATCTTTTTGTTGCAGACTGGAGCAACTGGATTATTCCATTGGTTATTTTTGTGTCACACACACTGATGGATTACATAAAGGTTGAATATATGAAGAAGGATGTCGCATCGTTCACCATAGACCAGCTTGTGCATATTGCCGTTATTGTAATCTTATGGCTATCGCTGTTTGACCATTGCGGAGATTTTTGTCAAGAGCTTTTCAAAACCGAATGGAACAATATAAATATCTGGGCTGTTGTCACCGCCTACTTTTTGATACTAAAACCGACTTCTGTGTTTTTGAACCTCTTCATAAAAAGATGGACACCTTCGGCTACAGCGGAAAAGAGCCTGCCAAATGCCGGAAAATGGATTGGTTATTTTGAGCGCATACTGATATTGACTTTCATACTGACCGGAACGACTGAAGGTATAGGCTTTTTACTGGCGGCCAAATCTATTTTCCGTTTTGGAGAATTGAGCAAGGCGCAGGAGATAAAAACTACGGAGTATGTACTGATAGGTACTCTTGCAAGTTTTACAATCGCGATAATAATAGGACTTACGGTATTGCAGATTATAAAATAGAAGCAATATATTATTTATAAACGAGCAAACACGTTTTTTTGTTTCATTCATCCCGAAATAAATTGTTTTTCAGCAATTTCTTGCTACCTTTGCGGTTTATTATCAACAAATAAATCATATATGAGAAATCTTCTGCTCACAATCGCGGCAGCCGTCACCGCTCTGTTTGCCAGCGCCGGCGCGCCAAATGGTTACTACAACGGAATCTCTGGACTGAAAGACGCAGCCCTGAAGAACAAACTATATGAAATTGTAAGCAAGCATTCGACAAACAGCTACAGCGGACTGTTCAAAGAATCGTTCTGCTATACCGACGTGCGTCCCGACGGAACGTGGTGGGACATGTATTCCAACATCAAGCGCTACGTGAGAAGTGGATGGAGCGGAATGAACCGTGAGCACAGTTTCCCGAAAAGCTGGTGGGGCGGCGATACGGAAGTGGGCGCATACACCGACTTGAACCACCTTTATCCTTCCGATGCCACCGCCAACTCAGCGAAATTGAACTATCCGCTCGGAGAGGTGTCGCCGTCGGGAATCACTTTCGACAACGATCTTGTGCTGGTGGGAAACCCTGTCAGCGGACAGGGCGGTGGCTCTAAATACGTGTTTGAGCCTGCCGATGAATACAAAGGCGACTTTGCCCGCACTTATTTCTATATGGTGACATGCTATCAGAACCTGGACTGGAAATACGAATATATGGCGCAAAAAGGTTCTTATCCGTCGATGCAGGGCTGGGCGGTGGAAATGCTCTTGAAGTGGCACCGACAGGACCCTGTGAGCGACAAGGAGCGCAACCGAAACGACGAGGTCTACAAGCTGCAGAGCAACCGCAACCCATTTATCGACTATCCTGACCTTGTGGAATATATCTGGGGCTCGATGAAGGGCAAACCTTACACCGACGAAGACCTTCCGCCTATCGGCGACGGCTCGCTGATTGCGCCCGTAAACAACTCGACCGTGAACTTCGGCGAGGTGGTCTACGGCGACCGGGTGACCCTGGAAATGCCTATCCGCGGAAATCTTTCCGCAAATCTGTCGATGACAGTCTACGGCAACAATGCTGCCGATTTCTCAATCCCGTCGACTTCCGCTTCTTGGAGCGAGGTGAACGCTGGAAACTACAATCTGAAAATCACTTTCGAGCCTAAGGGACTCGGTGAGCGCACCACCAAACTGCTGCTCTACGACGGAGGTCTGACAGGCGTTACAAGCTATGTGGTCAACCTTGTGGGAACTGCCGTCGAAGCGCCGGTGTTTGACCGCGTGGAAGCCACGGCGGCCACAAACATCTCATCAACCGGATTCCGCATCAACTGGATTATGCCGTCGCGACCAGCCTCAATCGACTGCTTCCGCATAAACTTGACCGAGTACGTCAACGGCACACCGACTTGCATGACTCTCTACACCGATGGTAGCGAGGATTCTTTCTACGATTTCGGGGAAGCAAAATCGGGTGCCACCTACAGTTATACCATACAGACGGTAAGACTGAACCGCATGTCGGACGAATCAAACGTCATCACTGTCGACCCAGCCGGCGTCAACGGCATTGAGGCTACTGAACCGCTCGCCGTGCTCCCTATCGGCAACGGCATTTATTTCCGTTGCGCTGTAGCCCACACCAACGTGCGCATCATCGACATGACAGGACGCGTGATAAAGGTTATCGACTCAGTGAGCGAAGGCCACTGCGAACTGTTGCCTTACGGTGCCTACATGGTCTACAGCGACCAATGCCGCCGTCCTATCAAGGTGCTTGTCAAAGACTAAGCGTCAGCGACATGACATATCGACAAAAAGTAATCCCGCACTGTTGTTGACAATGCGGGATTACTTTTTGTGATTCTATGTTTCTTGCACTACACTTCCAGATCGGAATTGAAGATTTCGTGCCAAGGCAGACCCTGCTTGTTGAGCTGCTCCATGAATGGATCCGGATCAAACTCCTCAACGTTCCACACGCCCGGACGTTTCCAAATGCCTTTAAGATACATCATCGCGCCAATCATCGCCGGCACACCGGTGGTGTAGCTGACAGCCTGCATACCGGTTTCGAGGTAGGCGGCATGGTGAGAGCAGTTGTTGTAGACATAGTAGGTCATCTCTTTGCCTTCCTTGTCCTTACCGCTGATGCGGCAGCCAATCGATGTCTCGCCGGTATAGTTTTCGCCAAGCTCTTTAGGGTTTGGCAAAACAGCCTTGAGAAATTGGATAGGCACGATTTCCATGCCATTGTAATTGATAGGCTCGATGCTTGCCATTCCGATGTTCTGAATCACGCGCAGGTGTGTCAGATACTCCTGGCCGAACGTCATCCAGAAACGTGCGCGCTTGATTGACGGATAGTTCTTTACCAGACTCTCAAGCTCTTCGTGATACATCAGATACGACTCGCGGGCTCCGATGTTTGGATAGTTCAGCGCCTTATGAACCGACAGCGGGTCGGTTTCGTGCCACTCCCCGTTCTCATAAAACTTTCCGCGCTGTGTAATCTCGCGGATGTTGATTTCAGGGTTGAAGTTGGTGGCGAAAGCCTTGCCGTGGTTTCCGGCGTTGCAGTCCACGATGTCGAGATGCTCCATCTCTGAGAAATAGTGCTTTGCAGCGTAGGCAGTGAAAATGCCCGACACTCCAGGGTCGAAACCGCAACCGAGAATTGCAGTCAGTCCGGCTTTCTCAAAGCGGTCCTTGTATGCCCATTGCCATGAGTATTGATATTTCGCCTCGTCGAGAGGCTCATAATTGGCGGTGTCAAGATAACTTACTCCACACTCGAGGCAGGCATCCATTATCGTAAGATCCTGATATGGTAACGCAAGGTTTACCACCAAGTCGGGTTTGTGCTTCTTGAACAAAGCCACCAGTTCCGGCACCTTGTCGGCATCAACCTGGTCGGTTGTGACATTGTCTTTGCCGATGGCTTTAGCCAAGGCGTCACACTTGCTCTTCGTGCGCGATGCGATAACGATTTCGCTGAACACATCGGAATTCTGGGCGCACTTGTGGGCTGCCACCGTAGCGACGCCGCCGGCTCCGATAATTAATACTTTTGACATTGCTTTTCTAAGTTTTATAGGATTATTTTGTTTTTGATTCTATTGCAACAGCATCATGCACACTGTCATGTAGATCATCATGCCGATAATGTCGTTGGTTATGGTGATAAACGGGCCTGTGGCTATCGCCGGGTCCACCTTCATCTTCTCAAGTGTCAGTGGCACGAACGTGCCAAACGTAGCGGCGAACAGCACTACGGCAAACAACGACGCCGACACGGCTATCGTAATCTTGAAATCGGGATGGAAAATGAAGAAGTTGTAGGCAAACACAAGCAGCGAGATGATGCTTGCGTTGATCAGCGCAAGTCCAAGCTCCTTGACAATCTGCGACAACGACTTCCTAAGGTCGAGCGAGCCGTTGGCAAGTCCCTGTACAACGATTGCCGACGATTGGATTCCCACGTTTCCGCCAGTGCCGCCGATAAGCGGGATGAAAAGCGCGATGGCGGGATTGTTGGCAAAATTGCCCTCGAAATTGCCGAGAATACAAGAGTTCGACAGTCCGCCTATCATTCCGATGATCAGCCACGGCAGGCGTGCTTTTGCCTGGTCGAGAATCTTGTCGTCGGTCTCCACGTCGGTGGAAAGACCGGAAGCCAACTGATAGTCGCGCTCGGTCTGCTCACGAGCCTCGTCCATCACATCGTCGAAGGTGATGCGTCCCACAAGACGTCCGATGCCGTCGACAACCGGCATGACCGCCAAGTCGTATTTCTCAAACGTGAGCACCACGTCGTCGAGCGGCTCGTCGGCCTTCACGGAGTAGGGATCGGGCTCCATCACATGTTTTATCTTTGACGCCGAAGGGTTGGTTATCAGCGTTTTCAACGGCAGGATGCCTTTCAGTTTGCGGTCGTCGTCGACAACATAGACATAGAAAATCTCATCCATGTCCTCTGCCTGCTCACGCATCCGCTTCACGCATTCCGGCATACTCCAGTTCTCGTTGACCACAATCATCTCCGTACCCATCAGAGAGCCGGCGGTGTCCTCAGGATATTTCAGCAGGTCGATAATCGAGCCTGCCTGCTCAACGTCGTCGACATGCGACAACACTTCCTCCTGGTCTTCTTTGTCAAGTTCCTGGATAAGGTCGACGGCATCGTCGGTGTCAAGGTGCTCCACGAATTGCTTGGCAATGTCCTTGTTGGGCATATTCTCAAGCAGGCGGTGGCGGTCGTCCTCATCAAGTTCCATCAAGGTGTCGGCAGCAGCGTCACTGTCAAGGTGCGACACCACATACTCCGCCTCCTCAAGGTCCATCTTCTGTATAAGTTCGGCAATGTCGGCAGGGTGCAGCTCCTTGAGTTCTGCCATCACCTGCGTCTCGTTGTTTTCCTGTATGAGATGTCTGAGTTCATCCAAAAATTCCTCTGAAAATTCTCTCATGCCGTTCTACTCGTTTAAAAGGTTCGTAAGTCTTACAAATTCAGCCACCGACAGCTGTTCCGGACGCTTGTTGAAAATCTCTTCCTGCAGCACTTCCGGACGGCGAGCCATTGAGCGCAACGAATTGCGCAGCGTCTTGCGGCGCTGTCCGAACGATGTCTTGACCACCGCTTTCAGCCGCTTTTCATCGCAGTCGAGAGTCTTTACACCGTTGCGGCGCAGACGGATTACGCCCGACTTCACCTTTGGCGGCGGATTGAACACATGCTCATCGACGGTAAACAGATATTCGATGTCGTACCACGCCTGCAGAAGCACCGACAGGATGCCGTAGGTCTTCGACCCCGGCTTGGCGGCTATGCGCTCTGCCACCTCTTTCTGCAGCATTCCGCTGCAGCACGTGATGCGGTCGCGCCAGTCGAGCACCTTAAAGAATATCTGCGACGAGATATTGTATGGATAATTGCCTATCACACAGAAGTCGCCTTCAAACATCGAGCCGAGGTCGAGCTCCAGGAAGTCCTCGCCGATGATGCGCCCGTCAAGTTGCGGAAAGTTGTGCTCCAGATACTCGACCGACTCACGGTCGAGTTCCACGACAGTCACATCATGTCCGCGTTCGAGCAGGAACTGCGTAAGCACGCCCATTCCCGGTCCCACTTCGAGCACCGGCATTCCTCGATAATCGTCGAGCGTGGCAGCTATACGGTCTGCCACGTGAAGGTCGGTCAGAAAATGCTGCCCGAGAAATTTCTTTGGTTTTACTTTCTGCATAATTGAGCAATTGCTATTCGGTTATACAATGCCTTGCAAAATTACAAAAAATCCTCCGAAAATCCGGTGTTTGCAAAAAATTCCTACCTCATTTGAGCCTAAAGGCTCTCTCGCGTACCCACGCCCGACAGCACCTATTATCCCATTCCCCATTACGCTGCGCTGTTCAAAGGAAAATGGTACAATATCAAACAACTCATCGGCATCGCCAAAGAAGCCAAGCTAAAGAACTCTGTTCCAATAAAGTACCACATCGAGGTCAGTGCCAAATATTGGGAGGGCATATTCCGTGCCGAGGGCATCACCGACCGCCGCAACATCCGAGGCGAATTGTCCGACACCGACAAGCCGCTCGTTCAAGCCGTCAAGTCGCAGATTGTCGCCTATCTGCGCGACGGCTCGTTCTCGGCTCGACGTTGGCAGGACATAGTGAACTACATCCGCCAACGCCACGAAGCCTATCCCGAATGGCACAACTCAGCCACCGCCCAACTATTCTCACCACCCGTATTCAAAAACAAGAAAAACGCCGCAGGCTATTTCTTTCAACTCGTTAGTGTTTTTTAACAACTGGGGGGGGTAGAAAATAAATAATTGCTATATTTGCATAATATTTTATCACTTCATCAGTTACAATATGAACATCAAACTCTATATAACTGTTATTGCGTTTATTTTCCTTTCCTCATTTGTTGTAAACGCACAATATACATACTTTGCAGAAACTCAAAATGGACAACCAAGTTCTGGAGTCTATATTATCGTTGATTGGGATCACCCGTATACAGCGCAGTTGCCTTGGCAACCAATGGGCGGAACTCATAGATTACAGTGGGAAGAGGAGGATGAAACACGTACAGTTTATGAAATATTAGGTGCAGCATCTAATGGGGGAAGGTTTTTCATCTCCATTCCCAAAAATGATAGTGGGGATGAAGATTATAACTACTGTTTGGTTGAATATTTTGCGCCTATGGGATATTCATACTCTAAACTATTGTCAACTTGGTGTTCCACTACACCTTCTGCAAATACCAACAATGGGGGCGGATATATTGAAGATTATGGAACTCCATCACCTTCATCAACTTATACAACATGTCGTACTTGTGGCGGTTCTGGAGTATGTACAAGTTGTGGCGGTAAAGGTGGAGAATGGAGAGATACAGGATATTATACCGGCAGTGGTAGCAAATCTTGGATTGCCTGCCCAAGCTGTAATGGTAACAAGCGATGCTTTAATTGCCATGGAACAGGAAGATATTAGTTTGATGTCTTTTACTGCACAATCGGTTGGTTGTAGCTTCGCGCTATAATCAACCGATTTTTGTATGCAACAATTCTAAATCAACTTCGCCGTGCCGGAGGGCTGGCACGAGCTCGGCGGCAAGCAGCTCCGCTACGTCTACCAACTCTTCGCCGACGGCAACGATGCCGACACGCTCAAAACGCTATGCTTGCTCCAATGGGGTTGCGCCCGCGTTGTCGGTCGGCAAATCAACGGCTCATATCTTCTCAAAAGGGCAGCTTTTTGT
>ULVI01064476.1_pt1 | contig 18707 bp, 17 predicted proteins | sample 1959331 | NCBI WGS metagenome assembly ULVI01 (sample SAMEA4835782, study PRJEB28245) | human gut metagenome | biome: gut microbiome; material: fecal sample | place: Denmark | collected 2008 | reverse complement strand
AAATTATACTATGTTAGAAACACGTTTTCAAGGGTTTAAGAAAGATATTTACATATAAATTTACATTTATGTATATTTTTCATGAACAAAACAAAGCATTTTGTCTTTATATCAAGCATTTTCATTGTATCCGCTTTCATTTGGCTTTTCGTATTTCATTCACAAACATTTGTCTATATACACTAGATTTTTATGTAAATCATGAAAATTAAGTTCAATTTTAAATCCAATCCTCATTTATTCATATCTCTCTTTTAAAAATAATAATAAACAAAAAGAAACCATTCTAGATGCCTACACTAGAATGGTTTTCTTAATTTATGATAAAATAGGCAAGAAAGAAGTGAATTTATGAATAAAGCATTATCTCATTTACATACGATCAACAAGCACAAGTTAAAAGTTACTTGGCTTTGTTTTCGTTGTCACCTATATAAACAAGGTTTACTCCATGATTTAAGCAAATACTCTTATATCGAATTAAAGACAGGTTTTCATTATTATCAAGGATTCCGCTCTCCTATAGATGCCGAGAAAGAAGAAAAAGGCTATTCATTAGGTTGGTTACATCATAAAGGAAGAAACAAACATCATTGGGAATATTGGCTTGATTTTGGAGTAGCTGGCATTTATGCATGTAAGATGCCTACAAACTATGTCATTGAAATGTTTTGTGATCGAGTCGCTGCAAGTATGATCTATCAAAAAGAAAAGTACACAGACTCTAGTGCACTTGAATATTATGAAAATGGACGAGGTAAAATTCTGATTCATCCTGAAACAGACGCCCTCATCCATCATTTATTAAAATATTTATCTGAGCATGGTTTAGATCAAACCATTCACTATATCATCACTGAAATTAAAGAATAATTATTCTACAGTTACACTTTTCGCAAGGTTACGAGGTTTATCTACATCGCAACCTTTTTCTTTTGCGACATAGTAAGCTAATTCCTGCAATAAAACTGTTGCCGGAATACAACTTAGTAATGGATCTACATCTGGAATGCGAATCACATACTCAAAGCCTTCCGTATTTTGGCTTTGTGAAGCAATCAAAATGACCTTGGCTCCTCGAGCAACCGTTTCCAAAATATTCGAAATTGTCTTCTGTACAACACTAGGCTGCGTAGCTAGCGCAATCACAACTGTATCTTTTTCTATCAATGCGATTGGACCATGTTTCAATTCACCAGCCATATATGCATCGGCATGCACATACGAAACTTCTTTTAGTTTTAACGCACCTTCTAAAACACTTAAATAATCCAGTTGTCTACCAATAAAGTAGGCATCTTTTTGATTCGTTAACAGTTTAGCAAATTCAGCCATTTTTTCTTCTTGTGCAAGCATTTGTTCAACTACATCTGGCATTTGTTTCAACTGATTGATCATATGATTTTTACATGCCACACCCTTATTAAATAAAGACGCTAACTTTAAACATAGACATGCCAACAACACAAGTTGTGTTGTATAAGCTTTTGTACTTGCGACCGCGATTTCTGGTCCAGCACAAGTATATAAAACGTAATCAGATAATCGAGCTAAACTAGAACCTAACACATTTGTCACAGATAGCGTTTGGGCTTTGTTTTCTTTCGAAAGTTTTAATGCTGCCAAAGTATCGGCTGTTTCTCCAGATTGTGAAACAAAGATACATAAAGTGTTTTCATCAATTCGATAATTTCCATATCTAAACTCACTTGCACTAATGCAGTAAATTGGTAAATCAATCCATGTGCGCAATAAGTATTGAGCATACAAACTCGCATGGTAAGCAGTTCCACACGCAACATAATAAATTTGATTGATTTTTGAAACATCTAAACCAAATAATTCTGGCATAGCCAAATTATTTTCAATATGAGCTCTCAATGTTTCTTTGATCACATACGGTTGTTCATGCATTTCCTTCTGCATAAAAGTATCATATCCACCTTTTTGAGCTGCACAAGCATCATATGAGATATGCATCCAAGTTGTTGAAACGGGATCCCCAAAGAAATCATAGACTTCAATACTTCCGGGTCTTAATACGGCCATCTGTCCATCTTCTAAAGCACAAATATCTTTTGTGTAATCTAACACAGCTGGAATATCACTTGCACAAAATGCAGATGTATCTGTTTTTCCTAAAATCATTGGACTTTCTTTTTTTGCGACAAAAACGCAGTCAGGATAATCTGTACAAACTACACATAGCGCAAAACTACCTTGAAGATATTGCACACATTTTTTTAAAGCGTACATCATATCGCCTTGATAATAGTAATCCAACATATGAACGATAACTTCACTATCCGTCTGTGACTGGAATGTATATCCTTGTTCTAATAAACATTCCTTGATTGATGCATAGTTTTCAATGATTCCATTGTGCACGATTGAAATTGTTTCACTCTCATTTGTATGAGGATGTGAATTCATATTACTTGGAACACCATGTGTTGCCCAACGTGTATGTCCAATTCCTGTATGTTCAGGATGTTCTTTTTCATTCAACAATTCCTTTAAATTTGTTAGACGCCCCTTCGCCTTATACGTTTCTAGATGGTGATTCGAAACTAGAGTCACGCCTGCAGAGTCGTATCCTCGATATTCGAGTTTTTCTAAACCCTGCAATAAAAATGGTAAAGCACTCTCTTTACCTGCGTACGCTGTGATTCCACACATTATAAAAAATCCTCCTATAAATTATTATCATGGAGGATACCAAATGGCTTTGTTCAATGTTCACACATTGGTTTTGTCCATCGTTAAAGGTTGTATCAACCTCCAGACTACCCGCCGAATCTTTCGATAAGTCTGGTCCTCGTCAACTAAACACTTAGTCCTGGCGCTATTTTTTTACTACATCTCCATGAATAATGAATATTATACAAAAAACAGAACATTTGTCAAAAAAAGAAGACTTATTCTTCTTCAACTAGGTTCAATAATTCTAGTATTCGATTTAAGTCTTCTTTATTTTCATAATGAATAGAAATGGCATTTTTACTGATAGATACCGATGTTTGGAAGAATTCCTGAAGCTTTTCTTTAGCTGCCTTCACATAAATATCTTCTTTTGGCTTTTCTATCGTTTTTTTATTGTTTGTATCTTTTACAATTTGTTCTACTTTACGAACAGATAAACCTTGATCAATAGCCTGTTTAGCGACTTTACGCATACTTGCCTCTGTCTTAAGACCAAGTAAAGCTCGTACATGCCCCATACTTAATTGTTTACTCACAACGTATTCCTGGACATCTTCTGGAAGTTTTAACAATCGCAATAAGTTTGTGATATGTTCACGTGATTTTCCGACACGATGAGCTAACTGTTCTTGTGTATATCCTAATCGTTGAATTAATTTTTCATACGCTTTTGCTTCTTCTATTACATTTAGATCTTCACGCTGAATATTCTCCAACAAAGCAATTTCCATCATTTCCTGATCATCAAAATCAACAATGATAGCTGGAATATCTTTTAATCCGGCAAGTTTTGAAGCTCTTAATCTTCTTTCACCGGCAATCAAATCATATCCTTGAATGCTTTTTTTAACTAGAATCGGCGTAAACACACCATGTTGCTTAATTGATGAACTTAATTCTTTTAAAGCTTCATCATTAAATACTTTACGAGGCTGATATGGATTTGGACGAATCTCATCCACAGGAATTTTTGACTGTTCCTGTCTTTCAACTTCCATATCTCCATTTTGAATATCATCTAATACTTTAGAAACATCTTGCCCAAAAATACTGGACAATCCTTTTCCTAAACGAGCATTATTTTTGTTATCCATAGCTATGCCTCCTTTGAATTACGTTTTAGTACTTCTTCAGTTAAACCAGCATATGCCTTGGCTCCTGTACTTTTTGGATCATATTCAAAAATAGACATGCCGCGGCTAGGTGCTTCCGATAATTTTACATTTCTCGGAATAGAATTTTGATATACAAGCTTACCAAAAGTTTGACGCACATCCTGCGAAACTTCTACACTTAATCTTGTTCGAATATCAAACATTGTTAATAAAATACCTTCAATTTTTAAATTTCGGTTACTTGTTCTTTGGACAAGACGAATTGTGATCAACAACTGCGTAACTCCTTCCAATGCATAATATTCACACTGTACTGGAATCAAAATACTGTCAGCTGCTGTCAATGCATTGGTATTCAATAATCCAAGTGATGGTGGACAATCAATAATAATGTAATCATATTGATCTCGAATAGGTGCAATGGCTTTTTTTAATAATTCTTCTTTGCCGGCTTCCATTTTATCCATATCTAAATCAGCTCCAGCTAAATTAATGTTGGCTGGAACAATATCAATTCTTGGATTCATTTTAGGTACGATGGCCTGCTGAATAGGAACTCCCTCCATTAATACGGAGTGAATCGTTGCTTGTGAATTATTTTGACTCGCATTTAATCCTTGTGTTGCATTTCCCTGCGAATCGAAATCAATCAACAATACTTTTTTTCCTACATGTGCAAGTCCGCTTGCTAAATTTATAGATGTCGTAGTTTTTCCTACTCCACCTTTTTGATTCGAAATTGCAATAACTTTTCCCATACTCAACCCTCCAAAGGTTTTTTCTTGATTTGCCCATACGCTCTAGGATATTTATTTGGCGTATGTTTTACCTTTTTAAAATATAAATTAATGCGTGTTGCATCCTCTTCAATCATAAATTTTTCTTCATCAATCAATTCAACACCTAATGTATCAATTGCCTTTTGCGCATTGATCAACTCTTCGTGACCATTCTTACCTTTTAAAGCCACCATAGTATGATCCATCTTCACAAAAGGAACACAAAGTTCTAATAAAATAGATAGTTTAGCAACCGCACGCGCACTGACCACGTCGAAACATTCACGTTTTTCTTTTGCCAAATCTTCAGCTCGAACATTTAATATATCGAGATTATCCAAGTTCAATTGAGTTTTCACTTCATTTAAAAAACGACAACGCTTTTGTAATGGCTCCACCAAAGTCATATGAACATGTGGAAATGCAATTTTTACAGGGATACCTGGAAATCCTGCGCCTGAGCCAATATCACACATTGTTTCAAATTTAATATTTGAAAACGGCATGATTGAATCATAAAAATGTTTCTCCCATACTTCTTCTTCCTGTGTGATTGCCGTTAAGTTCATCTTCTCATTCCATTCAACAAGAAGCTGCATATATTTTTCAAATTGATTCATTTGTTCTTCATTTAATTGGATGCCGGCTTCTAAACAAGCCTTCTGAAATTCTACTTTAGTCATGAAAACCCTCCACGCTATCCATTATAACATATAATCGTTTCCGTCGTGTTTTTACTATACTCAATAATTTGACACTATGCATGTCGGTTTATTTACTTTATTCATTTATGATACAATTTTAATGAGGAGGTCACTTATGAAAAATTTAAAGAAAGTTTTATTTGTTGTTGTCTTTATCTTAATTGCCTTTGTAGGCGGTATGTTCTTTGCGAATAAACAAACGGAACCTGAAATCACATCGACATTAATTCAAAATCGAATTGAACAGGCAAGTGATTTGGTAACCACAAAATATCATTATGCGAAAGTAGGAAAATTTGAAAATTCTTTAAGTCTGAATGGCTGGTCCATTCCTTTGACAAACAAATACTTCATACTAACATTTGAAGGGGAAATTCAATTAGGTACAGATTTATCTAAGGCAAATATAGAAATCAACGATTCTACTATTCATGTGACAGTTAATAAGCCTACTGTTCTTTCAAATTCAATCGATGAATCAAGTATTGAAGTCTATGATGAAACAAAAAATATTTTTAATCCAATCAGTGTGAGTGACTATAAAGCTTTTACGGTTGAGCAAAAAGATAAGGCTTTATCTGAAGCCAAGAAAAAGGGATTAATGAAAACGGCTCAAAAGAATACAGAAAAAAGTATTAAAGAGATCATTTCCATTATCCCAGATACAGATGATTATACGATTGAAGTCACATTCAAGGAGTAATTATGGCAAATTTGAAATTAGTTGATGCTTTTACGGATTTTGTAGAAGAAAGTACTCTTCCCTATCGTCAAATGATGACCTATTATAATTGCGCGTTAATGGAAGTGGAAACTAAATTTAAAGTTCTTAATGAACAATTCTCCCTATTCTATGATCGCAATCCCATTGAATCGATTCATACGCGTATTAAATCGCAATCCAGCATTCTTAAAAAGCTTCAAAAAAAGAATCTTGCTTTAACCATCCCAAACATTGAAAACAACCTATTTGATATTGCTGGTGTTCGAGTTGTTTGCTCTTTTACAGAAGATATTTATTCTTTGGCCAACTCTTTTCTTAGCCAAGATGATGTGCGCTTGATTGAAAAAAAAGATTATATTCAAAATCCTAAAGAAAATGGATATCGTAGTCTTCACCTAATTGTAGAAATCCCTATCTTTTTATCAGATGAGAAAAAATGGGTTAAGGTGGAAGTACAATTTAGAACCATTGCGATGGATTTCTGGGCAAGTCTAGAACACAAGATTCGCTACAAGAAAAACTTATCAAAAGAGCGCTTAGATGAAATCGATAAAGAATTATTAGAGTGTGCCAAGATTTGTAAGACACTTGATGAGAAAATGGAAGAAATTAAGACGGGAAATTGATTTCCCGTCTAATTTTTTTCGTATGCTTCTTCAAAAGAAACTTTTGCGTCTTGTGAGTTTTCTTTCATGAATTTACGATTCTTATAGAATCCTACTGTCAACAATGGAACGATGATGATGGCGATACCTAGATATCCACAATATCCATAGCCATACTTAACAACGTTTGTTAGTCCTACAAATGAGATTCCCATAGAAACTACCATGATAAATGCAGAAACTAAAGCTCTACGTACAGGTACATTTTCAACTTTTTGAAGGAATTTCACATTTTCAAAGCGATTCACAAATCCAAAGATGACACAAACTGCACTTGAGATCAAACATAAGAATAATACCAATCCATATAGTGCTACAAGCCAATTTGCTCCAAATGATTTTAATGTTGTTAACGTTGGTAGAGTTGTTCCGTTTGGCTGAGTCAAATAATAGTGTTGCCAACAAAGTAACATTAATACGGCTAGACCTAATCCTAACATATTTAATGTGAATGTTAATGCCATTGAGCGATCACAATCTTGTTTTGTTTTTAAAACACTTGTTCCACAAACTAAGATAGCTGGTACTGTCACCCATTGAAAAGCTGAGTAAGTAACACCGTTCCAAACTGCTTTTGGAAGTTGACTCCATCCATGTACTGAAAAATCAACACGCATAACATCTAATAAATTGTGTCCATTTAATAAACCTACTGTATAAATAGAAACAGCTAGAACTAAGATTACTACACCCATATATGTACTTGCTCTACGAATCAAATCTACGCCAAAAATTGTTAAGAATAATACAACAAGGCCAATCACAAATGTTCCTAGATAGTAATTCAATCCAAAGTATTGTGTTAATGCACTGGCTGCACCAGAGATACATGATGCAACAACCATTAAAACCATGATATTAAAGAATAATTCAAATAATAATTCTAATTTATCAAATGGATGATATAAACATTCAAATAGTTCTTTATACGTTTTTAATCCTCTTGAATTCATCATAATCTGACCTTCACGAATTGTCATAGATAAAAGTAACATCGCAACGGCAACCCCAACAATAGCTGGCCACCCTAAACTAACAAACCATGTGTTTTCCTGATTTCCTGTCGCAAATCCTCCGCCTGCGTGTGCTGCAAATGCGGTTGTGGCCACTGAAAATGCAGCCATCCATGATCGATTCAATTTTGTGTTCTCTTTCTTTTTCATTCTCAAATTCTCCCTTTCTGCAACAAAAAAACCTTCCGTCTCTTGTTGCCTAATTAACAACTTCAGAGACGAAAGGTAATAATAGTCTTATCCTTCCGCGGTACCACTCTAATTCATTCTAATGAATGCCCTCATCGATGCTATCACATCTAGTCTTTATATCGTAAGACATACGTCTATAACTACATTATCGCTATAGCCACTCCATGGTGATTTTCATTCTCTAGCTTTACGATATTTTCCACCAAACAATATCTCTCTAGGCTAAAACGTAGTGAATTACTCTTCCATATCAATGTGTTGACTGTATAATACTATAATTTACATTTGCTTTCAAGCACTTTTGTAAATATTTTTCATTATTTAATGTAAAAAAGAAGAGGGATTATACCTCTTCCATAATCTGATTAATTGTATCAATGACTCGACTTGTATTTTTTCCATCCGTATATACCATGTACTTTATTTGGAAATAAGACAATTTATCATAATCGTAATCTTTAAATTCTAACGCCTTGACTAGTTGATCTTCATCTGTACATACTGGTCCTGGAAAATCATCAAAATCAATGTTCAATCCAATATTATGTTTATATTCTTTTACATCAGGAATGTAACTAATCATTGGTTTATTTAATAAAGAGTAATCAAATATTACGCTTGAATAATCCGAAATCAAACAATCACTCACTTGCATCAATGTATACAAGTCTTCCTTATTCATGTTCACTCCACCATTACATTGAATATCTCCAAGTAATGGATGAAATTTATATAGAACCACGTAATCTTTTACTTTTGTGAAATCAAAAGACTGAATTTTAAAACCATCGATAATGTTACCCCTAAAAGTAGGTGCATACAAACATAATTTCTTATCTTTTAATTCTGGATATTTCAAAAAGAACTCATCTCTTTCATTTCTATTTAATAAAGTATCAATTCTTGGCATTCCAGTCACTAACACTTGATTTGTATTTACCCCAAAAGCTTGTGAATATGGTTCCTTCCAATATTCAGCATTACATAGAACATAATCATAATTACGTACAGGATATTGTCTTTTGATTTGATTACCAAATTTTTTCACGGCTCCACACGCGTGCCAAACTTGTAGCACTTTGACATTGGTTGGTTTCATATGACTAATCACATAGTTATTGTCGTTTAAAATCACAAGACTTGATTTTTTTATTTCAACTAACTGTTTTAAACAATTCAAGAAATATTTAAAATCACCCCATAGATTTTTTTCAAACTTTAATAATATATAATGAATATCATACTTATTCTCGTGACGTAATTGTTTATCAATGAGTTTAAAATCACCTGACAATTCACTTTGTGTTAAACTAATAAAAGTAATTCGATTCTTTTTAGGATGCACACAAAATGTTAAAACGTCCACGACCCATAAGGCAACATTTAAGATTATTTTGCTTAATCCCATTTTATTGCACCGCCTTATATAAGATATCTACTACTCTTTTAGAAGCATTTCCATCTTCATGGTTATTAAAATAAAGATTAAAATCATTCAATTTAGAATAGTCATAAACTTCATTTTTAATATCCATCAACAATGTTTCTTCATCCATATAGATTTTGCCTGGAATGTCCTTATGAATATCTAAATAGAATCCTCTTAAGTCTGTCGCATATTCTTTTAAATCATACATATAGAAATAGATGGGTCTTTTCAATATCGCATAATCAAAGAAGACGCTTGAATAGTCCGTAATCAATACATCACTAATCACATACAATTCATTGATTTCTGCTTGAGCAGGAATGGAATACAAAAATCCATCTAATTCTGGATCATCTTTGAAGGTATTAATGATTAGATAGTGTGGCTTAAATACAACAATTGTATCTTCACCTAAAATTTCTTTCCATTTTCTAAAGTTTGCCTTCAATTCAAAAGTATATCCTGCAGAAACATAAGAATTATCTCTCCATGTTGGTGCATACAATACAATTTTTTTATCTATAGGCAAATGATACTTATTCTTGATCGAATCACATTCTTCTTTTGTCGCATTCGAAATAAAATCATTTCTAGGATATCCTGTTTCAATCAATCTTTCTCTATTGATTTTAAAAGATGTTTGAAAAACTTTCGTACAGAAGGCATTTGGACTGATCATATAATTGTATCTTGCGACATCTACATCATAGGAATGGCACATCTGTTCATAACTGACACCTGAACGATAAAATGTAGTATCTTCACTCACATCAATATCATGAGCTAATCGCTTTAATGGTGTTCCATGCCATGTTTGTAGGTAAACCTGATTTTCCTTTTTAAAGATATATGTAGGTAATTTGCAGTTCACTACCCATAATTTTGCCTTCGATAAATAATAGAAATAAGGAATGCTGAAATATTCCTTTATTTCAGCCCCCTCAATATGCAATTTTTTTTCTTTATGATTCTTTATAAACCAAATAAAACGATATCCATCAAATCTTGGATCTTGTCTCATCTGTTCATAAATAGCTTTAGGATTATCCGAATAGCCACGACCATGGAACGATATAAATATGGCAAGCTTATCATCTACTTTAAATAAACGATAGGTTAATTTATATGCCAAGCGAATGCACTTTCCTGCAAACTTTTTAAATGGTCTTAAAAGCTTTATCAACATGGCTATCCTCTCCTTTTTTACTTAAATACTTCTTCTGCAATATGCTTTGACGCATTTCCATCGTCGTAGCAACAGAAACGTTTGTAGAATTCTTCGTAACGTTCTTTATATTCTTCATTTATTTGATCAATATTCAAAATCGCATCCACGACTTCTTCACTCGTATACAATAGTGGACCAGGAACTTCTGTATTCATATCAATATAGAATCCACGTAACTGATTCTTATACTTTTCAATATCATATGTATAGAAAAGTACTGGTCGTTTCAAGTTCGCAAAGTCAAAGAATACACTTGAGTAATCCGTGATACAAATATCACTGATCAAATAGATTTCACTGATATCATCGTATTTACTTAAATTGTACACAAAGCCTTCAAGACCTGTTGTATCAATGTTATCTGCGATATAGTGGTGTGTTCTTAATAAAACAACATATTCATCCGATAATTTTTCCATCATCAACTTCAAATCTAAAGCCAACGTAAATTTGTACTCCCCTTTTCCATAGTGCTCATCATCACGCCATGTCGGAGCATATAAAATTGTTTTCTTATCTTCTGGAATACCTAGTTTCTTTCTTAGGTCTTTCGCAATTTCATCTTTGTTTGGCCAATATAAAATATCATTTCTTGGATATCCATATTCAAGCATCTTGCCTTCATACATAAAACAGCTTCTAAATGTTTTCGTACTAAAAGGATTGGCACTCACCAAATAATCCCATTCTTGTCTTTGACGATAGAACTGCTGTTTATATTTTGGTGATGCAGAAGTTACTTCTTCTTGATCAAATACAAGACGTTTCAATGGTGTGCCATGCCAAGTTTCAACAAATACTTGTCCTTCTCTTTTGCGATACCACAATGGTTGTCTTACATTAAATACAAAATATTTACTTACAGCTAAATAATAAGCATATTTGAATGAAAAACGTTTTACGACTTCCGCTCCATAAGGAACTTCATGACCATCATTCAATGCCCATACACATTTGTATTTTCCTGGATAATTTTTGGCAATGTATTCATAAATATATTTTGGGCTGTCCGAATAGTTTTTAGCCATAAATGTCTCAAACAGAATCACATTATCTTGAATTGGTTTTTTTGAATAAATGTGATAATAAGCTAATTTAAATAATACATTCTTATTTTTGAAGACTCTAAAGAATTTTTTAATTCCTAATTTTCTTCGAACGCAGCTTTGTACTCCCTTTAAATCACGATTCTGTAAACAAGCCACCATCTTTTTCGAATTACGCTTATATCGATTCATCACTTCTGGACGAATGCCATCGATTGTTTTAGCAATTCTTTCAAAATAGTCTGTACGCCATAGATCATCTTGGCTGCGACGGATTCGTTTAGACATTTTAGATACAAAGTAAGATACAATTTTACGATCTAAACAAAAACGCACAACACCCTCTTCTTTTAAAAGTGTACGTGTATATTCAACCGCATCACATCTTTCATTAAAACGATTGTCATTTTCTTCCTGACTCAAAGCAGGTTCATTAATTGGATCATTGTGTTTACGTTTTACATAAACCGCATCTTCCACTCTTAAAAATGTATTTAACTTTTCTAATAGCGGACACATAAATGTCATATCGCTGTAATATCTGAAGTTCTCGTTAAATTTAAAATTGTTTCGAACGACAAAATCACGATTATACAAATTACCTAATACAGTAAAAGTTCGGATGCCTCTACGATTATCCATTGTATAGAAAATAGCCTGAGCTTGCTGCTCATCTTTTTCATAGGATGCGAATGAAACAAAATTAGAAAGCTTATTTAAGCGACGCTGTTCTCTTTCTTCTTGATCTTCTTCATCTACTTCCTTATTTTCTACTTTATGAAGATAATTGGCCTTGTTGTTCCAAGTATGATTCAATACACCATTAACCATATCTACATCATGATCCATAGCTTTGATCATGTTTTGTAGAGTATCTTCTAAAACATAGTCATCGCTATCTAAAAAGTAAAGGTAGGCACCTTTAGCTTGTTGAATTCCAACATTTCGACATGCAGCTACACCTGTTACACCTTCTGGCAATGTATAAATGCGCATATCAAAAATAGAATTATATTCTTCTAATAAATCGTCAATATCTTCAGTTGGATGATCTAATACGACAATCAATTCAAAATCTTTAAATGTACTTTGTGCTAAGTTTTGTAGACATTCTTTAAAGTAATGTTTGTACTTAAAAAAAGGAAGGATAATACTGATAGTACGCATATTAACCCTTCAATTCCTCTTTCAGCTGTGTTGTACTGATACCCTCAGTTCTTGGCAAATAAACAACTTCACAATAATCCTTTAAGAAATCAAATTTTCCTTTCCAATCATCACCCATGACGAATACATCTACATTATATTTTTTAACATCTTCGATTTTTTGTTCCCAGCTTGTTTCTGGGATTACCTTATCGACATATTTAATAGCTTCTACAATCTTCATACGATCTGTATCTTTGATCTTACAAACTTTATTTTTACCCAAATTAAACTCATCACTACTTACCGCTACAATTAAATAATCCCCTAATTCTTTTGCACGGCGTAATAAATTTAAATGACCTACATGAAATAAATCAAAAGTTCCATATGTTATTACTGTTTTCATGAGTTATAAACCTCCCTATATAAACACTGTAATTGTAAACTATTTTTGATAAATTGAAAAGGAGTCACTAAAACTCCTTTATTAACCAAATAATTTTGCGATGCCCTTCTTTTCTTTTTTAGGTAATAATCGCTTCTCAAATTTTTCATCCAAGAATTTTTTCTTTTCTTTTTTACTCATAGCCTCTAACTTATCCACATAAACCGAATAATCATCACAAACCTTGTCAATATCTCCCATTTCAACAAGTTGCCCACCTTCGATCCACATTCCTGTTTTACAGAATTCACGAACCTGACTTAACGAGTGAGAAATAAAGAAGATTGTTTTTCCTTCTTCATCTCTTAATTTCATCATTCGTTTCATACATTTCTTTGCAAAACCTTTATCACCAACACTTAATGCTTCATCGACAATAAAGATATCTGGATTTAATGCGAGTGAAATGGAGAAGCCTAAACGTGATTTCATACCTGATGAATATTTTTTAACTGGTTGATATAAGAAATCACCTAATTCTGCAAAATCAATGACATCATTCGTGATTTCCTGGATACGTTTCTTTCTTAATCCCATCAAAGCTCCTTTAACGTTGATGTTTTCAAGTCCTGTTAATTGTTGGTTCAATCCTGTGTTAATAGCAATCAATGCTTGTTCTCCATTAATTTTCATCGTACCACTATTGATTTCAGAAATTCCTGACAACAATAAAGATAAAGTTGATTTACCAGAACCATTGGTTCCCAAAATTCCAACAACATCACCTTTTTTTACTTTGAAAGATACATCTTTTAAGGCATAGAACTCTTTTTTATCTGTTTTATATTGATTGTTTTTATTTCTTAAAGTATAGATTTTTGAAATATTTTCGACTTCGACAGCATATTCTTCTTTAGACATAAAAGCCTCCTTAAATCATATCAATGAATTTCTTTTTGAAGGTATACATCAAAAAGCATCCTAGCGCAAAAATTGCAAAAACTAAACACCAGAAATAAAGTGTAATTACAGGATGATCAAAAACATTTCTTCCATAGAATACGGCATCTCTATATCCTTGAATAATATAATAAACTGGATTTACCTTTACAAGCTTATTTAGAATACTCGCAAATGGAACATCCGGTTTAAAATGACAATCCCATAAGATTGGAGAAAAATACATCAACATACGCATGATTGAAGAAATAAATTTCTTTACATCACGCCACAACATAGTAAGCACAGATAATACAAGTGAAATTGCTTCTCCAAGCATAAATGCACAGAACATATAATAGATGATCCATAACCAATTTAGATTTGGATACCACCCACTTAAAATTAAAGTGACAAATGTGATAATCAACATCACAAAGTGATTAAACAATTCTTTTAAACAAACGGTTGCCGGTAAAACAGATACAGGAAACTTCATTCTTGTGATGACATTTGTTTTTGAGAATACTGCAGAACACCCATCTACAATGCATGGACGGATATACCACCATACACTAAATGCCACAACAAGCCATGGTAAATATTCTACAGTGATGCCTCTGTATGTCTGAGCTTTTCTTCCCCAGGCAATACCAAACACTAGCCAATATGTGAAAACTTGGATAGCGGGAGAGGCAAAGTTCCAAAAAATACCAAATTTTGAATCTCGCATATCTGACAACAATTCATATTTTGCAATACAGAAAATACGATAAACATTTGAAAAATTCTCTTTTATAACATATGAAATGCTTTTAAACATATAAAAATTCTCCTTAACAACTTCTAGTTTATCAAATTTTTCATAGAAAAAAAATCTGCACGACGCAGATTTTCTTGCATTCCTTCTCCTTTCCACTTTAATTCTAACAATTCAATGTGAATTTATTGTGAAAAGGGCGCTTTTTATTCGTTTTCTTCTTCGTCCATTTCTTTTTCTACTTCGTCTAATTCATCTTCAATCAATTCTGAATCTTCTTCATCCTCATCATCTTCATCGATTGCGATAGAATCTGTATCCATAACACTTTCTGAATACGTGTGACGTGAACGCAAATCCCAAGTATTTTGTGACATGTTCAAGAAACGTCCGTCTAAAGATAAATCTGTATAAAATTGAGCAATATTATCTTCAAACTGCGTTTGATTAAATCCCATTTCCTGACTTACATCTTTCCAAAGATCAACAAATGGCATAGATCCATTATTATTTGTCAATACTTGATATGCAACTTCAATCATAGACTTTTTCATAATTCAATAAAACTCCTCTTAATACTTACATTGATTCAACGGCTTCAACACCAATACATTCTAATGCGTTGGCCAAAACAATTTGTGTTGCCTTTACTAAGGCTAGACGTTGTGCGCTTAGTTCTAAATTATCACGATCTACAACTTTACATGCGTTATAGAAACTGTGGAACTTACTAGCTAAATTTTGAATATAGTGACACATTTTGTGAACTTGACGAGATTGAGCAGTTTCAACGATTACTTTATTGAATTCTTGTAAAGACTTCATTAATTCAATTTCTTTTTCGTTTGTCAAATCTTCAAAACTTGTTGCCAATTCAATATCCTGTGCCTGTTTTTGAATAGAACACATACGAGCATGAGCATATTGTGCATAGTAAACTGGGTTTTCATTTGATTTCTTAGTTGCTAATTCAATATCGAAATCTAAATGTGAATCCAATGCACGTTGTACAAAGAAATAACGAGCTGCATCAACACCTACTTTATCGCATAGTTCATTAATTGTTGTTGCGTTTCCTAAACGTTTTGACATCTTCATTTCTTCACCATTTGATACTAAACGAACCATCTGGATAATATCAACATGCAATTTATCTGCATCATTTCCTAATGCTGTCATACTTGCTTTTAAACGAGGAATGTATCCATGGTGATCTGCTCCAAAGAAGTCAACCAACATGTCAAATCCACGTTGACATTTATCATTGTGATATGCGATATCTGGAACTAAATATGTTAATGAACCATCTTGTTTTCTTAAAACACGATCTTTGTCATCTCCAAATTTTGTAGTTTCAAACCACAATGCTCCATCTTTTTCGTATACATATCCTTTTTTGTTTAATTCATTGATAGCTGCTTCTACTTTACCAGCATCACGAATGCTTTGTTCACTTGACCAAACATCAAAGTGTACACGATAACGATCTAAGTCTTTTCTAATTTTATCTAATTCAAATTTGATTCCTTCTTTTCTGAAGAATTTCAAATTCTCTTCTGTTGGTTCTAAGTATGTTTGTGGATATTCTTTCGCCAATTCATATCCTTTTTCTTCAACATCCTTACCCATGTATCCGTCCTGACCAATTTCAGTTGGAATTCCTTGTGCCTGACGATAACGAGCATTTAATGATAATGCTAAGTTTGTGATCTGATTACCAGCATCATTCACATAGTATTCACGAGTTACATCGTATCCAGCTTTTTTCATGATACGAGCACAACTATCTCCCCATGCAGCTCCACGAGCATGTCCTAAGTGTAATGATCCAGTTGGATTGGCACTAACATATTCCAAATCCACTTTAATGCCGTTAGCTGGCTGTTGTCCATAGTTTTCTTTCTGAGCTAACACTTCAGAAATAACTGTACTAAAACGGTCTTTTGATAATGTAAAGTTCAAGAAGCCAGGTCCTGCAATTTCTACATTAGAAACCATTTCCAATGAGAATGCATCTAATATACTTTGTGCAATCATTCTTGGATTCTGGTGTAATTGACGAGTTAATTGCATCGCAACATTACTTGAGAAATCACCGTGATCTTTATTTTTTGGTGTTTCAACCACAATGTTTTGTACATCTAAATCTAAATCAAATGCTTTTTTTACTGCATTTTGAATGGCCTGCTTTAATTCAACTTCAATTGACTGCATATGTATCCTCCTTATTTATATATAGTACAAAGTGAAATTCTTGTTTTTCATTCCCTTGTATAAGACTGTATTTAACTTCTACACAATTTTCATCTACATCATAATGACTTGTATGACAATCCAAATCTATTTTTCCAAATTCAGTTTCTATGTGACCTTTTGTTTGACTATTTAAACGCAGTGTCAAATTCACAATAATATCCGATTCACTACGAATTACCAATCCTTTTTTCCAAATTCTCCATTCGAAATGATGTGTATCATTATTAAAAGAAACTAATAGACCTTCATTACCAGAAAAGTCAATCTTAGCCTCTCCTTTATACAATGTTTGATTCGAAATTTTATCAAATAAATGTACCTGATTTGTCATAGCTAGTGCATAATATCACACTCTGATTTTTTTGCAAGAAAATTTATTAAAAAACATAACAATTTAATGAAAATATATCAAAATTAATCTAAAATTCTCCTTTTTTTATAAAATTATACTATTTTTTCACAAGTGAAAACGGTAACACATCACATGTTACCGTAGTTTTTAAAGTATTTCTTTTGGAAAATAAATACGCTTATTTGTTTGATTTTTCATCTTTAATAATGCCTTAACAATCTGTGAACAACTCGATAAAGATACCAGTTCTTTTTTAGAATCTAACATCCATATTATTTGATTCTCATCATTTTCTGTATAAGGCAAATATGCTTTAGAATGTGAAATAGCTTCATAATAGTAATAATCTAAGTCATATCCGGAAACCACCAATTTATTCTTGATTTCTTGAATTTGTTGGTGACTTGGATCTTCTATCCACTCAAACAAATGACGATTCAAAATTCGATTTGCGAAATCCTTTAGAATTTCATCTTCACATTCTAGAGCTTGTTGAAAACCATAGAACATTCGATGTTCATCCATTAAATAAAAATCCTTATTCGATAACTCGCCATTCAATAATGGTTCAAATACTTCTATGTTTCGTACTTGTGCATATCGTTTAAAGAATTGTTGAATCATAATTTCATATGATTTGGCATCTGGATGAAGGTAAACCTGCCAATACATGTGGTATCTTGCCATAATATAGTCTTCGATACTGTGCATTCCACTCATTTTCACACATAGAGAATCATTTTTTACTCGTAAAGTACGTAAGATTCTTTCCAAATCAAAATTTCCATAGCTTGTACCTGTTTCGTAGGCATCTCTTAATAGATAATCCATTCGATCCGCATCCAGTTGTGAACTAATCATTTGATACATCATTGGTTTTGCATGTTGATGTGTTAGAATCAACATAATATTTTGTGGAAGAGCCTCATCCTCTTTAATTATTGCTTTATGAATTTCTGTTTCTGGATCCAAAATTAAATCACAAGTCATTTGTTCATGATGTTTCTTGTGAAGTGTTTCAAAGAAGTGAGAAAATGGTCCATGTCCTAAATCATGCAACAAAGCAGCACATAAAACCTGAATTTTTTCATATTCACTTAAAGTAGCCGCAATTGAATCCACTTCTTCACACATCCGTCTTGTGATTTCATATACACCTAAACTATGAGAAAACCGGGAATGCTCCGCCGTATGATAGATTTGAAAATCTCCACCCAATTGATGGATGCGATGCAATCTTTGAAATTCTTTTGCGTTGATACAATCCC
>ULVI01004639.1_pt1 | contig 19001 bp, 16 predicted proteins | sample 1959331 | NCBI WGS metagenome assembly ULVI01 (sample SAMEA4835782, study PRJEB28245) | human gut metagenome | biome: gut microbiome; material: fecal sample | place: Denmark | collected 2008 | reverse complement strand
CCGCTCCTGCCCGGGAGGACGGCAAGAAGGGCGGCGCCCTGGCGGAGTTCACCCGGGATCTGACGGAGGCCGCCCGCAGCGGCAAGCTGGACCCGGTCATCGGCCGGGAGAAGGAGATTGCCCGGGTCATCCAGATTCTGTCCCGCCGCACCAAGAACAACCCCGTTCTGATCGGTGAGCCCGGCGTGGGCAAGACCGCCATTGCCGAGGGCCTGGCCCAGCGCATCGCCACCGCCGACGTGCCCGAGGAGCTGCTGGACAAGCGGGTCCTGTCCCTGGACCTGTCCGGTATGGTGGCCGGCACCAAATACCGGGGCGAATTTGAGGAGCGCATCAAGAACACCATCAACGAGGTGAAGAAGGCCGGCAACGTCATCCTGTTCATCGACGAGCTGCACACCATCGTGGGCGCAGGCTCCGCCGAGGGTGCGGTGGACGCCGCCAACATCCTCAAGCCCGCCCTGTCCCGGGGCGAGATCCGCGTCATTGGCGCCACCACCCTCAATGAGTACCGCAAGTACATTGAGAAGGACGCCGCTCTGGAGCGCCGCTTCCAGCCCGTCACCGTGGGAGAGCCCTCTCCCGAGGCTACGCTGGAGATCCTGAAGGGCCTGCGGGATAAGTACGAGGCCCACCATCACCTGACCATTACCGACGGAGCCCTGGAGGCCGCTGTGCGGCTGTCCCGCCGGTATATCAACGACCGGTTCCTGCCGGACAAGGCCATCGACCTGATGGACGAGGCCGCCAGCCAGGTGCGTATGGCTGCCGAGTCCGCCTCCCCCGATCTGAAGGACCTGGAGGAGAAGATCGCCGCCCTGCACCGGGAGAAGGAGGAGGCCGTCACCGCTCAGGACTTCGAGAAGGCCGCCCAGCTGCGGGATATCGAGAAGGACTATCAGGAGCAGGTGGAGATCGAGCGCGACAAGTGGCGCAAGCAGATGTCCGCCAATCGCGGCAGCGTCACCGAGGACGACATTGCCAAGGTAGTGGCCGGCTGGACCGGCATCCCTGTCACCCGGCTCACCCAGGACGAGAGCCAGCGGCTGCTGCAGCTGGAAAAGGTCCTGCATGAGCGCGTGGTGGGTCAGGACGAGGCTGTTACCGCCGTGGCCAAGGCCATTCGCCGCAGCCGTGTGGGCCTGAAGGACCCCAAGCGGCCCATCGGCTCCTTCCTGTTCCTGGGCCCCACCGGCGTCGGCAAGACCGAGCTGTGCAAGACCCTGGCCGAGGCCATGTTCGGCGACGAGAACGCCATGATCCGCATCGACATGTCCGAGTACATGGAGAAGCACACGGTGTCCCGTCTGGTGGGCTCGCCTCCCGGATATGTGGGCCACGAGGAGGGCGGCCAGCTCACGGAGAAGGTGCGCCGTAAGCCCTATTCCGTGGTGCTGTTCGACGAGATCGAAAAGGCCCACCCCGATGTGTGGAACATCCTGCTGCAAATCCTGGAGGACGGCATTGTCACCGACTCCCAGGGCCGCCGGGTGGACTTCAAGAACACCATCATCGTCATGACCTCCAATGTGGGGGCCAAGAACATCACCGCCGCCGACACGCCTCTGGGCTTTGACGGCAGCGGCGAGGCGGCCAAGCGCACCGAGGAGGAGCGGTTTGCACGCATCAAGGACGCCGTTATGGCGGAGCTGCGCCAGACCTTCCGTCCGGAGTTCCTGAACCGTATCGATGAGATCATCGTGTTCCACCAGCTGACGGAGGAGAACATCCGCAGCATTGCCCGCCGGATGCTGGATACCATCGGCAGCCGCATGGCCGCCCAGGGCATCACCCTCCAGGCGGATGACGATGCCGTGGCCGCTCTGGCCAAGGATGGCTTCGATCCCCGCTACGGCGCCCGTCCCCTGCGCCGTACCCTCCAGACTGAGGTGGAGGACGTGGTGGCCGAGCAGATGCTGGACGGTAAGCTCCAGTCCGGCGACACCGCCCACGTCCGTCTGAAGGACGACAAGGTGGTCATCGAAAAGTAAAATAATCCCCCAACCGGCGGCACCTCAAGCCGCCGGTCGGGGGATTTTACGTTCTGTCTTATGCCTTTACCAGCTCCACCAGCACCTGCACCATCTTTTCCATAGACGGCACGGGGACAAACTCATGCACGCCGTGGTAATTGGCGCCGCCGGTGCACAGGTTGGGGCAGGGGATATCCCGCTCCCAGGACAGGCGCGCTCCGTCGGTGCCGCCCCGGATGGGAACGATCACCGGCTCCACGCCCACGGCCTCCATGGCGGCCTTGGCGTTTTCGATCAGCTCCATATGGGGCCGGATCTTCTCCTTCATGTTGTAGTAGCTGTCCTTCATCTCCAGCCGGAAGGTACCCTGGCCCCACCGTGCGTTCAGATAGTCCACCAGCTGCTGCACGAAGGTCTTCCGGGCGTTGAACTTCTTCAGGTCGTGGTCCCGGATGATGGCGTGCAGCACCACCTGGCTCTCGTTTCCGGCCAGGTCCGTCACATGGTAGAAGCCCTCGTAGCCCTCCGTGTGGGCGGGAGCCTCCGCCGCAGGCAGCAGGGAGATGAACTGGTTGGCCAGCAGGATGGCATTTTTCATCTTGTTCTTGGCGGAGCCGGGATGGATGTTCACGCCCTCCACCGTCAGGGTCACGGCGGCGGCATTGAAGTTCTCATACTCGATCTCGCCCAGCTCGCCGCCGTCCACGGTGTAGGCCACCCGGGCGGGGAACTTTTCCGGATCAAAGTGATCGGCGCCCTTGCCCACCTCCTCGTCGGGGGTGAAGCACACGGCCACGGCCCGGTGCCGGATCTCCGGATGGGCCAGCAGGTATTCGCAGGCGGTGATGATCTCCGCCACGCCTGCCTTGTCGTCGGCCCCCAGCAGGGTGGTGCCGTCGGTGACGATCAGCTCCTGGCCGATGTACCGCTCCAGGAAGGGGAAGTCCTTCACCTTCAGGCTCCCGGCTTTCTTCAGGGGCAGGTCCCCGCCCTGATAGGTGACGATCTCCGGATGGATATCGGCCCCGCTGACGGCAGGGGAGGTGTCCATGTGGGCGATCAGGCCCAGAGCCGGCGCATCGCATCCGGGGGTGGCGGGCAGCACGGCGTACACATAGCCCTTGTCGTCCAGGTGGGCTCCCTCCAGGCCCAGGGCCGCCAGCTCATCGGCCAGATACTGGCCCAGCACCCGCTGGTGGGCGGTGGTGGGCACGGTGTCCGACGTCTCGCTGGAGGTGGTGTCGAAGGACACATATTTCAGAAAACGCTGGGTAACTTCCATGATGGTTTCCCTCCGTAAATTGGATTTGCCCCCAGTATAGCACACCTCCCGCCTCTCCGTCAATCCACTGAGAAATATGACGTTTTGCATAAACTTATTAAGAATTATGAACTATTGATATACATGTTGACATGAGAAAATAGAGATGATATGATTTTGTTAACGGGGTATTCGAATAATAAACCAGAAGAAGATATCAAATAACAAACAGCCATGTAAAAAAAGGAGATGACAACGTGAGAAAAAGAATTACCGCCGGCTTGCTGGCAGTTGTTTTCTGCATAATTGCCATCCTGCCTGCGGGGTGCTCCGCTCAAAAAGGGCCCTCTATGGTGAGCCGGGGCTTTGAGCGGGCGGTGATCGACGGCCGCCAGGCCACCCGGTTTGTGGACTCCGCCCTTGCGGCGGAGAGCGAGACATCGGGCTATTTGTTTTCGTATTATTGTGTGGATTCCAGCCGGATCGTCCAATACGACTCCAGGAATGTCAGCGATGCCAGACTTCTGCTCTCCCTTAGCAGAGGGCAGACCAAGAGCGCGCCCCATGGGGTCACCACAACGGGGACCATCGTCTTTTCCGGAGAGCCGGACGAGAAAATGAAGGATGCGGTCAGCGCATGGGCCGGAGCCGACGGGAGCTATGCGGTCCGGTCGCTTATGGGGAGGGGGACGTTTTCGTTCCCACAAGATGAACGAAGCGACCGGGTTTCCTATTTTATAGGTGTCGGGTTTGATGAGTACGCCTTCCGGCTTCAGCGGTATGACGTGTATCAGCCGCGGCAGGGGGCGGTCGGTCTTGCGGCGGAGCCGGAGTACCGCCAGGCTGGCACGGTCACCGTGCATGCGCACATCCCCAAGCAGGTGGTTTATTGCGCCGCCGGGAAAACGGCCAATGCATAAACGGCTCGGTTTTCTGTCCCGGGACAGGGCGGGACGTCCCGCTTTTGGGGCGGTTTTCGCCAGCCCTTCAACAAAAATCGCTTCGCCCATTTCTGAACCCTCCTGACAGCCCGCAGCTCGATATAGCCGCGCCCGCCACGGGGTTCGAGCTGGATGCGCGGGTTCTCATCATCCCAGCGGTAACCGAGATATGCCGGGTCGCAGCTGTCCATGAATACCTGCACGGTATGGATTGCCTCGCAATAGTCCTCCTCGCAGATGGGTTGACCTTGGAACTGGAGGTATTCCGCTTCCGGAAGATGAATCGTGTCAAAGCCCTCCAGGATCATCCCCATATAATCCAGCCCGACCTCTATGCCCTGCACATAGGTGGAGGTGTTCGGCTTTTTGTACTTTTCGGGCAGCCACATGGAAATAGGCTCTCCGCAGAGTGACTTCATGCTCATAAGGATTATATTTTGTACAGAGCCGCTATTTCAGCAGTTTTTCGTAAGTGAAGTTTCCAGCAGCCCCCTTCACAAGCAATATAGCAAGTGCTGCCAGAACAATGCCCACTCCCCAGAGAAGTCCCGCGCTGATTAGGATAATGCCCGTGAATTGTCCGATGAGCAAAGCAAGAATCGGGAAGATCAGGAATACTGCCCGCTGCTGTGCTTCTTCGATAGTCTGTGCCTTGGCAGAACTCCGCACGGTTACAGCAATTGCAACCAGAGAGATCGCCGGTGCGATCAGAAGCATGATCGCCAGCCAACTCGCTGCGGGAAGGAGCAGATTGCCGGTCAGGAAGAACACTTCCATCTCCACTACCAACAGCATGGCAGCAAACGAACTATAGGAAATCATCATTCCAACCGAAAGCCCGGCCAATATTTTGGATTGGAACAACTGCCGCAGGGACAGCGGTGAATACAGCAATGTTTCTAAGGTTTGCTTTTCTTTTTCGCCCACGAAGGAGCTTGCCGCCATGACAGACGATGCCATGATGGGGATGATCAGAAAGAAGGGCGGCATGATGTTATTCAATATAAGTCCCAATATCCTCTGCTGCTGACTGTACTCCCCATCTGGAACAGGCAGCATATCCAGCAGTTTTTGAAAATCTGAGGCAGCATCGGGTGCCTGTGTCAGAACAATCACAAAAATCGACGGCAGGACAATAGTTAGCACAAGCGGCACGATAAGCAGAACTGCGAAAACCTGCTTATTTGATGTAATGCCACGAATATCTTTCTTTATTAAGGCGAACTGTCCGCTATTCATATTTTTCACGCTCCGTTTCCGCATGTTCCCGGTCGATCAGCGAAAAGTAGATTTCTTCCAATGACATCTGCTGTTCCGATACATGGTACAAATCACCACCGGCCTCTACAATTCTTTTTACGATGAGCGGGATGTCATGCTCCGAGGCCACATCCACATCATAGATGTGATCGCCAACCTCTTTGTATACCATGTCCTTTGGCAAGCAGCTTGCTTTCACACGCACCCTACGATTTCTGCTTACCATAGCGCGTAGTTCGGTAATATTCCCCGTAGCGAACAAATGCCCTTTATCCATAAGTCCGTATGTCGTGCAGATCTCCTGCGCATACCGAAGCTGATGCGTACAGAGAAATACGGTAATTCCTTCGGCAGCCTGCTCCTGAATCAGAGAATTTACATTCTGAGCGCTTTCGGGGTCAAGGCCAGAGGTCGGCTCATCCAGAAACAAAATCTGTGGACGGTGAAGTAATGCTCTGGCCAAAGAAAGCCGCTGGCGCATACCGGTAGAATAAGTGGCCAGCTTGCGATCCATTACATCTGCCAGTTCCAGTCGATGTAGGAGCAGTTTTGCTCTATCTGCACATTCCGAACGGCTCATGCCAAAAAGAGTGCCGTAAAATTGCAGATTCTCCCAAGCCGTCATGTGGTCGTACATTTGGGCATATTCTGTTACTACGCCGACCTTTTCATGCAGCTGCTCCGGGTTTTGGGTGGGGTCAATTCCCAGCACCTGACATTTACCGCCCGATGGGGTCAGCATACCGCAAAGCAGTTTCACGGTCGTGGTTTTTCCCGCTCCGTTTGGCCCTAAGAACCCGAAAATCTCTCCCTGATTCAATGAGAACCTGATTCCATCAACCGCAACGGTTCCTCCAGAAAAGGTTTTTGATAATGCTTCGACGGTAATTGCTTTCATCTCATATTTCCCTCGATGCGGTCATCTGCTGTGTTCAGTTCGAGGTTCATCAGGTCAAAATCAATATATTCTCCATTGATTTTGAAAAAATGGGGAAACGTACACAGCTTCCGAAAGCCGTACTTTTCATAAAGCCTGATGGCGCGGGCGTTGCTGCTGCGTACTTCAAGATTTAACTGCTCGAAGCCGTTTTCCTTGGCAAAAGCAAGAACGGCTTCCATCAGAGCAGGTGCTGCGCCGCAGCCCCACCACGCTTTTTTCAGACTGATACCGAACTCTCCGCGATGGCTCATGCGCCGGGGCTTGCGGTTCAGGCTTGCCGTGCCGATGATCTCGCCGTCTACCTTGGCGAGATACTGCACATTGTCCGCTGATTCACACTGCGAACGCAGATAGTCTTGCTCCGTTTCAAGGTCGAGGGGCACGCCCTCCGCACCGAAGCTGAGATTTTCGGTTTCGCCGCCCACGATTTTCAGATAATCCAAGAGGGCCGCGGCATCCTCTGCCCGTGCGCGCTCTATGACAAACAAGCTGTTATTCAATTTCAAAACTTCCTTTCTTCGTATTTTCCCCTTTTGGCGATGCGCCCCAGTATCAAGCATCCATCCATCTGTCCGCAGTCGGCGCAGGTATCCAGTCCCTTTTCCCGGACGCAGTTATGTACGGGGCAGAGCCTGTCGCAGAACGGCGTTTTTACGCCCTCTATGCGGCAGCCGGTGCAGTTTATCATTTCAGGTAGGATCGTTACCCCGTTGAGCTTTGTCCACAGGGCAGCTGTTTTTTCGCGCAGGGCGTTGTCGTTTGTTATCGTTGCGATTCTGGCATCGCATTTTTCGCAGTCCAGTCCGCAGCAGCCGATCAGTTGATTCGTGCTTTTCATAATCCTACCTCCATACAATCTAAGCTTTCCTGACGGCAAGGCAGTTGTCTGCCAATGTGCCGGCAGCGTCTGCACATTCTTTCATGCCATTTCCTCCTGCGCTGCCAATATTGCACCTCTGTATGCCCGCTCCAAATGGGAATTGATCGTGTCCTCATCGTATTTCAGCTCATTGTTGGCAATCATGCTTGCATACCCGTGGGCAAACAGAAACACCGTGATAAAAACCGTTTTCGTCTGCTCCATGCCAATTCCTAAGGATCTCTGCATCGCTGAAAGAACGGGGATAAGCTCCTCCGCATCGATCAGTTCAAGCAAAGTCTTTCCGTTAAAATAATCCGACTGGAAAAGGAAGCGGAACAGGTGGGGTTCTTCGATGGCAAAGCGGATATAATTCATTCCGATTCCCAGCGCAGCACCCTTTGGCGGTTTCTTCATGGTCATAAGGTATTCCGAATGATAAAGGTCTGCCTTTGCATAGACTGTTCTTTTCAGTTCTTCCATCGTCGCAAAATGATACATGACGGGCTGCGTGGAGCAATGTAGCCTTTCGGAAACAGTCCTTGCGTTGATGCTTTCCGCTCCCGCTTCGCGGGCAATCGCAAAGGCTGCGTCAACGATCATTTCTTTTGTGACTTTTGCTTTTGCGGGCATACGCATACCTCCGTTTTATAACTCGCATTATGTATAATTGAGATTATACAACGCACAATGCACATTGTCAATCCGTCTGGAGTAAAATTTACAAATGGTCTTCCAATGGCAGTTTCATAGGTATAATCTGCCTTTCTGCGAAAGGCACCGACGGGGTTATGAAACCGAGGGGTGCTTAAGAATCGAGTTCAAGCCTCATAAGAACAAGCGTTTGCCAGCCGCTTCTTGCACGGAAACCTCTTGGATTGCGACCATATTCCTGAAATTCGACCGATTCATACAGCCGGACAGCAGATGCGTTCTCTGCTACGACCTCCAGCTCTATTTGCAGGTGTCCCGCTTGCTTCGCGCATTCGATGCACGCAAGCGTAAGAGCCTTCCCGATGCCGCGCCCCCAGTAGGCTTTTTCAATGGCGATACCGAAGTCCGTACGATGGCGAATCTTTTCCTTGTCATCAATCGGATCAATGCCCGCTGTTCCGGCAATCCTGCCGTCAACGAACGCCGCAATTTCGATGTCATTTTTTGCTTTCGCTGCGCGCCTTCAAAAATTTTGCTTCCTCTTGGACGGTGAACGAATTTTCCTCCGGATAGGTCAGAAGACAGTCCGTTTCTGCATGCGTGAGATCAAAAGTGCGGAGCACTTCGACGGCATCAGCTTCACCCGCTCCGCGAAGAAGGCATTTCGCGCCGTCCTTTAAGATAATTTCTTTTTCGTATTGCAATGGTTATTGCCTCCTGCTATCTTTTCGGCGGCATCGCATGCTTGCATTTCGCTGAAATCAGTTTTACAAGTTCGCCAGTGCCAGGAATTTTTTATCCGACTGAATACCCTGCGTCAGAAACTGACCGTCCCGGAACAGGGCATAGGTCGTGACCGGTGCAGGTACATTCTGCGCAGATTCTTTATCTGTGATGTGGACAGTCTTGAACTGGATACCATGTTCCTTCGCCACCTCCTGCACCCTTGGTACCCAATAATAGGTGTAGGGACATTGATCGGTGTAATACAGAACAAAACCGTTATCTTCAATCGCCGGATGCTTCGCGCCTTCCCGGAACTTTGGCATCTGTGCGGACGGTTCAAAGGGAAGGAACATGAGATTGATCCCGCAGTCGGATATGTCTGCCACACGGAACCCCTTGTGAGTAAGAAATTTCGGATCAGCGAGAAATTCCCGCTTCCGACCCTTTGCGCACAGAATACAAATGCCTTCCTTCCCCTGCGCCTTGGCATCACGGATGCATTCCTCCAGCAGATCGTTTGAGTATCCGTGTCCCTTCATGGAACCGGATACCCACAAGCAGTCAATGTAGAGATAGCCATCTGCCTCAATAGGCACCCATGCGTTTTCAGCCGGAATGTATTCGATAAAGCATTTACCGCGTTCTTCGCTGCGATAGAAAACAAGTCCATCATCAAAGCGCTGCCGCAGCCATTCTTTTTTTGCGACGCTTTGCTTGCCGGACATGGCGCAGCAGATATGTTCCTTGTCAATATTTTCTTTTGTGATCCGAATATAGTTCATCGGTTATTCCTCCAATGCTGCAATGTCACCCGACTGAATAGCTGGAATACTGCATTTGGCTTTTTCTTTGTCCCAATCCCACCGGCGCAGGGAAACCGTCTGCTGATCGTGCGGATGGGAACAACACTTATTTCTCATTGCCGCGATAGTCATTTTCCTTTTTTCCGCATTCGGCAGTGCGATCCGCTTGCCCTTTGCGCCGCCCGCTAACAGGAAAGCGCCGAAGCTCGCGGCCAGACCGATGCAGATGGTGGACACGTCGCACTTGAGATACTGCATGGTGTCGTAAATCGCAAACCCGGCCGTGACCGAGCCTCCGGGGCTGTTGATGTAAAACTGAATATCCTTGTCCGGATCCTGCGCCTCCAGAAACAGCATCTGCGCGACGATGGAACTGGCGGATGCGTCCGTTACTTCCTCACCGAGAAAGATGATTCGGTCGGAGAGCAGCCGGGAAAAAATATCATAGCTCCGTTCGCCGCGGCTGGTTTGTTCAATCACATAAGGAATGATGCTCATATAGGTTTATCGCTCCCTGTGCTTATCAAGTTTGGCTTTCCAAAAAGCACCGATAGGGCTGAAAGCCTGCTGCCGCATAGAATTTCTGCGCCGACTCATTGAATGTCCAGACATCCAGTGTCACCCGATCAAAACCCCGATGTTTTGCTTGCGCTTTGCAAAAGCACAACAACGCTGTCCCAATCCCGCACCTGCGATACCTCTCGTCCACACCGAACTCTTCAATGTGGTAAAAGTGCTGTGCGCGCATATAAGCCGATACCGGCTTGTCGATATACTGCACCACGGCAAAACCGCGAGGTTCATTTTCCACGCATGCCACAATCACATCGGCACCAGAAGACTCGAACGCTTGATAAACGCGGTGCTGCAATTCCTCGCAAAAACCGACGCGAAAAATATCCGGCCGTCCCTCTGCATGCAGCCCACTCACCATCATCCGAAGCTCATTTACGCGCGGCAGCTCAGACAGTTCCGCATATCTTACCGACATAGCCTGCGTTTTCTTTTTTTCAGCCAATGATCCAGAAACTGCATCTGTTCCTCGGTATGGAACCAATGCTCGCCACCGGGCATGACGGTGAGTTTTGCGTGGTGACGCTTGGCAAACGCAGATACGGTTTCCATGGAGGTCAGGTTGTCGTGTTCGCCGTACAAAATTTGCGTCGGAACATTCCATGAAATCGGATGCGCACGCACATAACAAAGATAACGCCATGACAGCGTTTCTCCGAAATCTGTGGCAATTTCCTTTTTCTCCGCAAGCTCCTGTTCCGTCACATTCGCCCACCGCATCATGTTGCCGATGAGATTTTCCATATCCACCACCGGAGAGATAAAGTAAGCTCTGTCTACCAGCGTTTCATCCAGTACGGACATGGAAAAGAACGCGCCGATGCTGCCCGCAATCAGTATAAGGCGATCACAGCGCTGCCGTTGCTGCGCAAAAAAAGCCAAGAATTCCTCTTTGGCCTCCCACGGCGTCTGGGAGCGGTAGTCGAAGCCGATGACTTCGCAATTCGGAAAAAAGGGCTTGTAATGGTCGGCTTCTTCCGCCGAGCCGCCCTTTCCGTGAACATAGATAATGGATTCTTTCATTTTTCTTGTCTCTCTTTCTCTGAACAACGGAATCTCACCGTCAAAATGCTTTACCCTTTCCCAAAGCGGGCCTTTTGCGCCCATGGTAAAGGCAATATCGCTGCTGCGGATGGAAAGAGGCTGCATTTGCGGCTTCAGATGAAGAAATTTCATCATTTCCTCTGTCAGCCTGATTTCACCCGACTCTGAAATTACAGTCCAACAATAGAAGCGCCCCTTGTATTGTAAGGAAGAAACGTCCCCATCGGCGCTTCATAATTCGACTTTAGTAATAAACTGCTCGATATGCGCGTCCAGCAGGGGAGCAACCGAGTCCTTATCTTTCGCCCCATCGTAGACGCTGTAGAGTAGGTACATTGGCCCATAGAATTCCAACGCCAGCTGCATGGCGGCTTCGTCAGTATCTGTCAGCTTACGAAAAATTGCGGCCATGTACTCCAGAGGCCCGCCCGCAAGATAGTCGTGATGGAGCTGCGCCAGCTTGGGGTCACGGTATTGCTCCAGGGTCAGCATCTTACGGAAATTAGAGGAAAACGGCTCCTTCGTCCAATGGTCAAACTGCGCCATGCTGTATGCGCGGATTTTTGAAATCGGCGTGTGCAGGTAAGTCTCCGCAAAGCCGTCCGGCTCCGTCTCCGGCATTTCATAGCTTTCCGCGCGTTCATAGTCCATCTCATTCATGCGCTCCACGATCCTGTCCAAAATCTCCTGTTTGCTGGTATAGTGCTTATACAAGGCGGCTTTCGTGAACCCCAACCGCCCCGCAATATCATTCATAGATGTCCCAAGGTAGCCGTTCTGCGCAAACAATTCCAACGCTGTTTCCAAAATTCGTTCTTTCGTATCTCCAGCCATAATATTCCTCCTTGCAGGTAACCACTCGGTAACCTCTATTATAGTTACCGAGTGGTTACTTATCAAGACCTGGTGAAAAATTTTTTAGAGCGTAGCGCACAACAAATGTCAGCGAAAGGATTGAATCGACACGGTGAGATGTGCCGCATGGGCAGCGCAAAGATCACAAGCCTAATCCATAAAAAGGACACTTTCAGATTCATAAAACAACACCGGCTTTCACAGCAAATTCAGGCAGCTTTGCGGGCTTTCCATAAATGGCAATCAGCGCGCGGAACTCCCGGCGGAACGCCTCACGCAACTCTGTTTCCGTCAGGTGCAGATGATCCGTATTGGCGAGGATCGCCAGTCCGTAGGTAAAGTAGATCATATCCTGATGAAAGCGGCGGGCCGTATCCTCCGCATATCCGAATTCATCGACGATCACGCCGATGACCTCCTGCATCAGAACATCGCTTTGATATGCCCCTGGCTGTTCGCCCTCCAGATAGAGCCAGCGGAACAGCTGCTTTTCCTCGGCGGCGAATTTGACGAAGCCCATGCCGTAACTGCTGTAGCGGCTGTCGCTCCCCTCGTGGGCACGCAGAGAATCCCGCACGCGCTGTGTGTGCAGTTCGATCGCACGCTGCGTCAGCGCGGCCTTCAGTTCGTCCATGTTCTTGAATGAAAAGTAGATCGGCTGCGTGGAGCAGCCCAGTTTTTTGGCGACGCTGCGGGCATTGATGGCAGAAAAACCGTCGTCACGCAATACCTCCACCGCAGCGTCGATGATCTGTTCCTTTGAAACTTTTCTGACTGCCGGCATAAGCACCATCCTTGTATAATAACACTGCGTTATATATAACGCAGTGTTATTATATCTTGTGGGATGTGATTTATCAAGCGGCATGTTATTCTCCTGTTTCAATGGAGAAAACCCGGAAGTTCCACCCGGCATAGCTTGACACCGTTGCGGTAAAGTGCTATAATAACGGCAGTCATCCCATGACCATAGAGCATTCATTGTCCTATAAAGAATGCAGCACATGGGAGTTCAACACAAGGGAGGAATGTATAACATGAAACGAGTGATCGCACTGCTGCTGACGCTGGTCATGCTGCTGGGCCTGGTGCCCACGGCTCTGGCCGCCGAAGCTGCCGCCCCCGACGGGACCGTGGTGAAGGCGGAGGAGGTCAGCGGCACCCCCCGGCTGGACGCCATGGCGGAGAACGACTCTGCGGCGGAAACCACCCAGCCCACCGGACATCAGCCCGATGATATGGTGACCATCCTCGTGGAGCTGGAGCGCGCTCCCGTGCTGGAGGGCTTTGCCGCGAAGAAAACGGCTTCCACCAGCTTTGCCGGTGCGGAGATCGCCGCCTATCTTGCCGGCGGCCGCGCGGAGAAACAGGATGCCGCCATTCGCCGGGATCAGAAAAAGGTCTTTGCCGAGATCCAGGCGGCCCAGCCCGCCGCTCTCCAGGCGGAGAGTACCCGCACTGCCGACGCCCCTGAGCTGATGGAGCAGTGGACGGTGCTCTTTAACGGCATGGCCGTCCGCGCCCCCTATGGCATGCTGGATACCATCCGCAGTCTGAAGGGCGTGAAGTCCGCCCATGTGCAGCATGTTTACAGTCAGCCCGCCTCTCCGGCCACCAATGCCGGTGTGGCAGGCTACAGCTATGACATGGTCCACCTGCAGGAGGTCTGGAACAAGGGCTACACCGGCAAGGGAATGCTGGTGGCCGTGGTGGATTCCGGCCTGGACATGGAGTATTCCAGCTGGTGGAGCGATGAGGAGGGCGCCAACGTCACCGGTCTGCGCCGGGTCCACGAGGCATTCCGGGACGACTCCTTCTACTCCCAGCTCAGCGACAGCGACCTGCGCTATACCAAGGAGTCCCTGCTGGCCTTCCTGAACGGCCGCCAGCTCAATGCCAATAGGTTGAGCCCCGCCTCCAACGAGGCCATGTACAAGACCCGCAAGGTCCCCTTCGCCTTTGACTACGCCGGAGACGCCGACCCCTATACCGGCGAGATCATCAGCGGCGACATCAACGTCCGCAACAGCGGCAGCAACCACGGCACCCACGTCTCCGGCACCGTGGCGGGCTTTGTCCAGAGCCAGGAGGGCGAGATCCTCTTTTCCGGCGTAGCCCCCGATGCCCAGCTGATGATGATGAAGGTCTTTGCCGACGGCGGCAACTCCGGCGCCACGGAAAGCGCCATTCTCAACGCCCTGGAGGACGCCATGACCCTGGGCGCCGACGCCGTGAACCTGTCTCTGGGCTCCGACAACGGCTTTGCCTATGACGACACCGCCATCCACGGCGTTTATGCCCGGCTGGAGCAGGCCAGCGTCATTCTGATGACCGCCGCCGGCAACAGCGAAAACTCCCCCGCCCAGGGCAATGAGCGGGGCGGCCTGAACCTGGCGGAGGACCCGGATATCTCCATGATGTCCTCTCCCGCCGTCTACCCCTCCAACCTGGCGGTGGCCTCCATCAACAGCACCATCAACATGCAGAGTGTGCTGAGCTGGACCGACGCCCAGGGCCAGAGCCATACCGTGCCCTTCTCCGACCCCAACGAAGTGGCCATGAAGGGGAAGTTCCCCGAGAGCCAGAGCTTCGTTGTGTATGACGCGGGCTACGGCACCTACATGGACTACTACAACGCCGGATTCAGCAACGGCTACAACGGCGGCAAGACGGGTATTGCCCTGGTCAAGCGCGGCAGCGCAGACGGCAGCACTCTCTCCTTCGCCGACAAGATCAACAATGCCAGCAGCTTCTCCGGCACCAACTACATGGGCGAGAGCTACGGCGTGCTGGCTGTGCTGGTTTATGACAGCGACCCCGCCGCCACCACGCTTATCAACATGAACACGGACAACACCTCGCTGACCTCCGCCTTTATTTCCGGCGTGGACGGCGCGGCCATGATCGATGCGCTGAACGCCGGGCAGGAGGTCCGCATCACCGTTCACCAGCAGGACCAGCTGTCCGGCTGGGAGGAGGGCGGCCAGATGTCCTCCTTCACCTCCTGGGGCAGCGGCTCCGGACTGGAGCTGAAGCCCGAGATCACCGCCCCCGGCGGCAACATCTGGTCCACCGTGATGGACAGCAGCTATGTGGAGGGCACCGGGAAGTACGATGACTATACCGGGTCTTACAGCCTGATGAGCGGCACCTCCATGGCGACGCCCCATATGTCGGGCCTGGCCGCGCTGGTGGAGCAGTATGTCAAGTCCCGGCATCCCCAGCAGGATGCCGCCGCCAGCGCCGACCTGACCAACCATCTGCTGGTGAGCACCGCCGTGCCCCAGCAGGAGAACGGCGTATACGTCTCTCCCCGCCGCCAGGGCGCCGGTCTTGTGAACGCAGCCGCGGCCATTTCCACCCCTGCCTACATCGATGTGGACGGCAAGCTGGTGGGCAAGCTGGAGCTGGGCGACGATCCCGGCTGGAGCGGCAGCTATGATCTGGACTTCCGGGTGGAGAACCTGGGCAGCGACACCCTGAGCTACAGCATGAAGGCCGTGCTTCTGCGGCCGGATACCGCAGAGCAGGACGGCAAGACCATGGTCCTTGCCAGCGATGTGCTGATCCGTGAGGTGGATCTGGGCAGCGTCAGCGTGCCCGCCGGCGGCACACAGGTCAGCCGGACCGTTTCCCTCACCGCTTCCGACATCGCCGCCATCCGCGACCTGTTCCCCAACGGCAGCTATGTGGAGGGCTTTGTGATCCTCAGCGCCGCCGACGGCTCCGCGCCTCAGATCGGCCTGCCCCTGCTGGCCTTCCTGGGCGACTGGACCTCTGCCCCCATCCTGGACCGCGCCAACTGGTTCGACGAGCCCCAGGACGGCGAAAACGTGATGAACAACGACTGTACCCTGGGCGTCAACGTGGTGGGCAGTACCATCCGCAGCGCCGGGGAAGTGGTGAACTTCCTGAACCTGGGCCAGAACATCTTTGATACCGACATTGCCGCCGGGAGCAAGCAGACAGTTTTCCACCAGGAGAACTTTGCCATCTCCCCGGACGGCAGCGGCTATTTCGACGCCATTGACGACTTTGAGCTCTATCAGCTGCGGGATGCCAAGCTCTTTGTCACCGAGGTCCGGAACAAAAACACCAACGAGCTCTATTTCCGCACCTTCAACACCTATGTGCCCCGCAGCGTCTATCAGGCCGGCTACGGCGTGGTCCTGCCTATGTCCCTTTACTACTTCACGGACGCCTGGAACGGAACGGATCTGAACGGCGACGTCCTGCCCAACGGCACCCAGTGTGTTTACACCATCACCGCCTATGGCGAGGGTGACTACGGCGACACCGTGGACAATGAGGAGCTGGGCCGCCCGGTGACGGACTTCGGGTCCTTCGTGGACGGCAAGGAGCCCACCTTCAACGGCCACAAAATGGACAAGACCGGCGACGTGCTCTCCTTCGATGTGCTGGTGGACACCCAGGCCCCCAAGCTGGAGAACAACGCCGTGACCTTCTATCAGAAGGATGGCCGCACCTACATGCAGGGCACCGTCTATGACGAGGACGGCTCCCTGGCCTCCGTGGCGGTCCACGCCCAGGTGAGCCGGACCTATACCGACTCCACCGGCCGGGAAATCACCGAGTACAACATCGATCTGCTGAATCCCCTGTATTCCCAGAGCATTTATGACGCCGGTACCCACACCTTCACCTTCACCGCAGATGTGACGGAGTATCGCGGCAGCTACAACTGGACCGGCAACGTGTATCTCTCCTGCGGCGACTATGCGGCCAATGACCGCACCTATGCCATCAAGGTGGACGCCTCTCAGGGCCTGACCCTGTCCCAGACCTCCGCCCGCCTGCACCCCGGCCAGAGCTTTGACCTCAGCGTGAACAACAACACCGGCTCCACGGCGCCCATCACCCGCACCTCCAGCAACCCCGAGGTGGCCACGGTGGATGAGTCCGGTCATGTGGTGGCTGTGGCTCCCGGCCAGGCCATCATCACCGTGTCCAACGGCACCTACTCCGCCCTGTGCGTCATAGCGGTGGAGGCCTCCTCCACGGAGGTGAAGGACTTCAAGCTGTCCATGGACCACTTCTCCGGCCTGAAGCCCAACGGCGCCATCACCGTCCGGGTGGTGGACCTGCAGCCCGCCGATGTGGAGATCTATCAGAATCAGTGGCTGGTATATGAGGACGACGAGGACTGGGCGGGCCTGGTCAGCGTCTCCCAGAACAGCAGCGACGCGCTGGAGGGCCTTATCGACCTGAACTATCAGGCCTCCGCGGACAAGATCCCCTCCGGAACCGGCCATCTGGACGTCACCATCAACGGTGTTACCCGGACCATGACCTTTGACTGGGAGGACGTCTATCAGACCTCCGACCAGGAGGACCTGCAGTCCGACGCCTACTACAACGAGCAGACCTATTACGTCACCGCCGGTGAGAGCGCCAGCCTCATCGCCCGGTACCGCCAGACCCACTCCTTCTCCGATGTGAAGCTGTACACGGCCCAGGGGTATGTTTCCGGCGGCAGCGACAATCCCACCACCGCCGCCACCGGCCTGGTGCTGGACGGCCCGGACTTTGTCCTCTCCGGCAGCGAGCCCTGGCGCGGCAGACTGGTGAACACCGAGGGCTATGCCCTGCCGGAGTCCATCCATGTGGTTTACCGCTATGATTACGGATATGAGTATGAGCTGACGGAAAACGCCATGTACAATGGCTATACCTATGACCGTACCACCGGCGATATCGTCGTGTCCGCCCCCTACGGCTCCTCCACCACGGTGGTGATCCGGGCAGACGGCACGGAGAAGGCCGGTAATCCGGCGGGTGCCCTCTCCGGCGTCACCTATGACCGTCCCGACAGCACCTACGGTCCCTTCAACTGGACGGTGACGGAGGGCGGCGGCAAGCTGGAGACCGCCGAGGACGTCAACGTTAACGGCACCCGCAAGAACGTTGCCTATTACACCCCCTCGGAGCCCGGCGTCAGCTATCTGACCGCCACCACCAAGGACGGGCAGTATCATGTGAACTTCGCCGTGGTCTGCCTGCCGGTGCAGGCCAATACCCTGCGCCTGGATGATACCCGGGCCACCCTGCATCCCCTGGAGACTCTGGCGCTGAACGCGACGCTGACTCCTACCCCCACCCGGGCGGAGGACGCCGCGCTGACCTGGACCTCCTTCAACCCCGAGGTAGCCACCGTGGATGAAAACGGCGTTGTCACCGCCCACAAGCCCGGCTACGCTTACATCAAGGTGTCCACCGATATCAACACCAGCGTCACCGCCTACTGCGTGGTGGAGGTATTGCCTGGTCAGGGCTATACCGTGACTCTGGACGCCAACGGCGGCACGGTGAAGCCCGACTCCGTCAGCGTCCAGTACGGCATGGCTGTGGGCCAGCTGCCTGTGCCCGTCCGTGAGGGCTATACCTTCGACGGCTGGTATGACGAAAACGGTGCGCAGTACACCGAGGACACCATATATGCCATCACCGGAGACGCCACCCTCACTGCCCGCTGGACCGCCAATATCTACGAGATCACCCTGGACGCCAACGGCGGCGTCACCGACGTGACCCTGGTCCAGGTGACCTTCGGCCAGGCTGTGGGCGCCCTGCCCACACCTACCCGGGAGGGCTATGTGTTCCTGGGCTGGTTCGACGAGGCGGGCAGCCGCTATGATGCCTCCACCGTGTACAGCACAGCCGATGGTGTGACCCTCACCGCCCGCTGGGGTCAGGAGGACAGCACCTTCACCATTACCCTGAACGCCAATGGCGGCAAGGTGGAGCCCTCTGCTCTGGCGGTGGTATACGGTCAGGCTGTGGGCGCCCTGCCCGTACCCACCCGGGAGGGCTATACCTTCGGCGGCTGGTACGACAAGGACGGCAACCGCTACGACGCCTCCAGCGTGTACAGCGTCAAGGGTGACACGACCCTGACGGCCCGCTGGATCGAAAACAGTGTCCAGACCGGCGACGGGTTCCCCATCTTCCTGCTGAGCGGCGCGATGATGGCGGCTGGCGCAGGCGCTGTGATGCTCTTGCTGAAGCGGCGGAAGCTCATGGGCGAATAAACAGACCGGAAGTGCTTCTGCACAGGCTGTTATAAAAGGCTCTCCGGCACATGTGCGCCGGAG
>ULVI01064590.1_pt1 | contig 19094 bp, 21 predicted proteins | sample 1959331 | NCBI WGS metagenome assembly ULVI01 (sample SAMEA4835782, study PRJEB28245) | human gut metagenome | biome: gut microbiome; material: fecal sample | place: Denmark | collected 2008 | reverse complement strand
TCAAGAAGGCCGGTACCATCATCCTGCTGTCCACCATCTTCGTATGGTTCACCACTTACTTCGGCTGGGTCGAGGGTCAGTTCCAGATGCTCTCTGAGGATCAGATCGACTCCTCCATCCTCGCAACCATCGGCAACGCAATCGCCTGGATCTTCACTCCGCTTGGCTGGGGCAACTGGCAGGCAACTGTCGCTTCCATCACCGGCCTTGTCGCTAAGGAGAACATTGTTGGTACTCTCGGTATCCTCTATGGCGGCGGCGACGGCACGGTTTACCAGAACATCGCCAGCGCGTTCACCGGCGTCACCGGCTACTCCTTCCTCGTGTTCAACCTCCTCTGCGCTCCCTGCTTCGCGGCTATCGGCGCAATCAAGCGTGAGATGAACAACCACAAGTGGACTTGGTTTGCAATCGGCTATCAGTGCGGCTTCGCTTACATCATCGCTCTGATGATCAACCAGTTCGGCGGCCTGTTTACCGGCAGCGTCAACGTCATCGGCCTGATCTTCGCGATCGCGGCTCTGGCACTCATCATCTACATGCTCGCTAAGCCCTACAAGGAAGCAACCAAGCTCAGCAGCGTCAAGTAATTTACCTCTAATAATATCGCAATCCCGCTGAAAGGAGAGATTTTCAATGTTGGCATGGTTATCAGCGAATATTGGCACGATACTCATAACGCTGGTTTTGATAGTCATAGTTGTTGGTATCAGCGTGTATCTCATCAAGCAGAAGAAACAGGGTAAATCCTCCTGCGGAGCAAATTGTGCACACTGCGCAATGCATGGCAACTGCCATAACCACTCGTAACACAGATATGGAGGGGCGGGGCGTGCTTCGCCCCTCCAATTTAAAAAGAAACGGAGGTCAGGGATGCCATATCAAGAAAACAGATTGTCGGCGTCGGCAATCAAGTATCTGCTTGCCATCTCGGGCCTTTGCAAGGACGGCAAGGGTGTGCGCTGCGTTGATGTTTCAACAGAGCTGAACGTTACCAAGCCGAGCGCTCATCACATGATACAGAGCCTGTGCGATGCAGGACTTGCCGAGCGCGAGCGCTATGGCGCTGTGTATCTCACCGATGAGGGCAGAGAAGCGGCGGCGCTTTACAGAACCTGCTATGACGCTTTGTTCATACAGATAAAAAAGGTCGTCAGCGTTGACGATACGGCCTGCCGCAATGCCGCCTGCGCGGCGCTTGAGCAGGTGGCCGATCAGATGCCGCAGCTTGCGGCACAGGAGGGAGCACAAAATGACTGAAACTGTTGTAATGATAGACGGAATGATGTGCGGAATGTGCGAGTCGCATATAAACGATGTCGTGCGTAAGAACTTCGATGTCAAGAAGGTCAGTTCTTCCCACAGCAAGGGACGCTGCGTGATCCTCTCCGAGCAGCCCATAGATGAGAGTGCGCTGCGCTCCGCGATAAACGCGACGGGCTACGAGGTCAAGGGCGTCACATCCGGCCCCGCACCTGAGAAGCACGGCCTTTTCGGAAGACGGTAATCAATCCTGTCTCCCCCTCAGGGGGGAGATTAAGATAAACATTGAAAATACACAGCGTCTGGAACGCTGTTATTTATAGAACACAAGTTAAAGTACTCTAACCCGAATGAGAAAGGAGCGACCAGTGAGCGTTGTAATTTTAGGCGGAAATGAGTGTATGGAGCGCAGATATATGGACCTCTGCAAGGCATATAGCTGCGACGCAAAGGTGTTTACCAAGCCCGGAGGAGGGCTTAAAAATAAACTCGGCCGTCCGGATCTGACGATATTTTTCACCAGCACCATGTCCCACAAGATGGTCCAGGGCGCGTTGAGCGAGCTGAAGGGACACAATACGATAATCGAGCGCTGCCACACCAGTTCTCTCTCCGCACTGCGTGGAATACTGGAAAAGCACACCGGATAAAATAATATCCAATAATAAAAAGGAGGACAGCCATGTCGGAGGAAATGTTTGTGCGCCAGTGCGCGCCCACCCTCGCCGGGGTCAAGACAGGCAGCCTGTTTTCATGTCCGTATGACACAAGGGAGGGCATGACCGAGGACGTCAGAAGGCTCAACCGTGTGCTCGTGCCGAAGGGGCTTCGGCTGCTGCCGCTGCGCTATTCCGAAAAGAGAGTGCTGCTGTACCTGTACAGACCGACGGAGCTGTGGCGCGACCTCAACGACGACAAGGCGGCTGAGATTCTTGACGCCGCAGGATATTCCTGCACCGACTGCGACCGCTGCGTTGTGAAGCTTATTCAGAGGCTGCGCGGCAACAAGGATTTTCCGCACGAGATCGGCCTGTTCCTGAGCTATCCTCCCGAAGACGTGAAAGGATTTATCGACAATAACGCCGCAAACTTCAAGTATTCCGGACTCTGGAAGGTGTACGGCGACGAGAAGCGCGCGAAAGCGATGTTCGAGAAATTCAAAAAGTGTACGGACATATATTGCCGCATGTGGCAGGCCGGAGTCAGTCTGGACAGGCTTGCGGTATCGGCATGAAATTGATTTGAAAGGAAGTAAAAAACATGAAGAAAACAGCTGTTATTTATTGGAGCGGCACCGGCAACACCGAGGCAATGGCGGAGGCTGTCCTCGCCGGCATGAAGGACGGAGGAGCGGACGCTGTCATGCTCACCCCCGATCAGGTTGACGCGGCTTCCGTCGGCAAGTACGACGCAATAGCGTTCGGCTGCCCGGCAATGGGTTCCGAGATGCTGGAAGAGAGCGAGTTCGAGCCGATGTTCTCGTCCGTAAAGGGCAGCCTCGGCGGCAAGAAGGTCGCACTCTTCGGTTCCTACGGCTGGGGCGACGGCGACTGGATGCGCATCTGGGAAGACGACTGCGGCGATGCCGGCATCACCCTCGCCTGCGAGAGCGTCATCTGCAATGAGGCACCCGACAACGGCGCGCTTGCGTCCTGCAAGGCCATGGGCAAGCAGCTCGCTGAGTAATAAAATGAACGCCGTTAAAATGCTGCTCGGCAAGCTATCGGCGATAGCTCTCGCGCTGGCGGTCATAGCGCTGATCGCGATGCCGCAGTGGATAAACGTATAATGTAACAACAAAAAAGACCGTGCAGGTGCGCGGTCTTTTTTATACGCTGATTATTATGTAAACTATAATATGTAAATCAAATTGCGGCGGATTCTGAATCTTTCCTCTTGACATATAAGTTAGTAAATGCTAACTTATATGTATACAAAGGTTAGAAACAACTAACTTTAGAGGGGATAGAAATATGACGCTCAATGAGCTGAAAATTGGAACTACGGCCGTTATTACAGCCGTAGGCGGCGACGGAGCACTGCGCTGCCGCCTGCTTGACATGGGGATCATTCCGAAAACGCGTGTTACGCTTCAGAAGGTCGCGCCGATGGGAGATCCGATAGAGATCCGCGTGCGCGGCTATGAATTGACGCTGCGCGTGGAAGAAGCGGAGAAGATAGAGGTGGAGGTCGGTGCGGAATGATATTTGCGCTTGTCGGCAACCAGAATTGCGGTAAGACCACGCTTTTTAACGCGCTCACCGGCTCCAATCAGCACGTCGGGAATTTTCCCGGTGTAACGGTCGATCAGAAGATCGGCGATATACGCGGGGAGAAGGACTGCTCCGTCGTTGACCTGCCCGGTATATATTCGCTCCGTCCGTATACGCAGGAGGAGATCGTCTCGCGCGACTTTATAATCAACCAGAAGCCGGACGGGATAATCAACATTGTTGATGCGACGAATATTGAGCGTAATCTCTATCTGACGCTCCAACTGCTTGAGCTTCGCGTACCGATGGTGCTGGCGCTAAATATGATGGACGAGGTGCGCGCCAACGGCGGGGCGATTGACGTTCGGAAAATGAGTGCCGCGCTGGGCATCCCAGTGGTGCCTATCGTGGCGGCGAAGGGCGAGGGCGTGTCGGAGCTCGTGGATCAGGCTATGGCGACTGCGCGCGGCAAAGTCATGCCGAAGGTAACAGACTTCTGCGGGGAGGATTCGGCCGTTCACCGCTGCATCCACGCCGTTGTTCATCTTATTGCCGACCATGCGGATCGCATAGGCGTTCCTGCCCGCTTCTGCGCGGCGAAGCTTATCGAGGGCGGGGACGGTCTTGCAGACGAACTGGGGCTTGACCAGAACGAAAAGGAGCTGCTTGAGCACTGCGTCGTGCAGATGGAGAATGAGGCGGGGCTGGACAGAAATGCGGCGCTTGCGGACATGCGCTATACGTTCATTGAGAACGTTGTGGAGCATTCCGTCATCAAATGCCATGAGAGCAAAGAACATGCGCGCTCCATACGTATAGATAAGGTACTCACTGGGCGCTACACAGCTATACCCGTCTTTCTCGGCATAATGCTGCTGACCTTTTATCTGACCTTCAACGTTATAGGCCAGCGGCTGTCGGACTGGCTTGAGCTTGGGATCGACGCACTGACGCGGATCGTTGACGCGGGGCTTACGGCTTACGGCATCAACCCCGTGGTACATAGCCTGATAATCGACGGCATTTTTGCGGGTGTCGGCAGCGTGCTTGTGTTCCTGCCGATAATCGTAACGCTGTTTTTCTTTCTCTCCATCCTGGAGGACACCGGCTATATGGCGCGCGTGGCCTTCGTGATGGATAAGCCGCTGCGAAAGATCGGCCTGTCCGGGCGCAGCATAGTTCCGATGCTCATCGGCTTCGGCTGCTCTGTACCGGCCATTATGGCGACGCGCACAGTCTCATCCGACCGTGACCGCAAGATGACCATTCTGCTTACGCCGTATATGAGCTGCTCGGCAAAAATATCAATATATGCGTTCTTTACCGCGGCCTTTTTCCCAAAATACCGCGCGCTGGTTATGATATCGCTCTATCTGCTGGGCATCCTTGTCGGCATTGCGGCGGCGCTCATTATGAATAAAACAGTCTTTCGCGGTAAGCCCGTACCATTTGTAATGGAGCTGCCGAATTACCGTATGCCAAGTCTGAAAAGTGTCGCGCTGCTGCTGTGGGAAAAGGCGCGCGACTTCCTGCAGCGTGCGTTTACGGTAATCTTCCTTGCAACTATCATAATCTGGTTCCTCCAGAGCTTTGACACACGGCTGAACGTTGTGGCGGACAGCTCGGCAAGCCTGCTGGCGCTCATAGGCCGCTGGATAGCCCCGCTGTTTGCACCGCTGGGCTTTGCGGATTGGCGCTGCGCCACAGCGCTAATTTCCGGCTTGATTGCAAAGGAGTCGGTTGTGAGTACGCTTGAAGTTCTGCTTGGCGGTGCCGCCATATCGTCCATGCTCTCAACGCGCGCGGCCATCGGTTTCCTCGTCTTTACGCTGCTTTATACTCCCTGCGTCGCTGCCATGGCGACGATACGCCGTGAGCTTAACTCGACAGTGAAAACGGCTGGTGTTGTGCTGATGCAGTGCGCGGTGGCGTGGTGCGCGGCGTTCATCGCCTACGCTGCGGCAGGGGGATTCGTGTGATGAGCTGGCCGGATTATGTGCTGCTGGCGCTGGTTGCCATATGCGCCGCGAGGGCGTTTGGAGTCTGGCGGCGCTCGATGAAGAGCGGAAACTGCTGCGGATGCAGCGGCGACTGCACACATTGTACCGCGCGGTGCGGCCGCTGCGAGGACAAAAACAAACCGGAACACCAATAGGTGTTCCGGTTTGTTTTTGCAGACTCAGACCTTGACTCCGAAGGCTTTCATTTCGCCGCGAAGCTCGTCCGCGTCGCCGTGAAAAACTATGCCCGGCATACCGGTGCGCTCCGCGCTCTCGATGTTCGGAGCGGAGTCATCGATAAACAGGCATTCGCCGGGGATGAGACCGAAGGTCGAATACAGCAGCTCGTATATCTCTGCGCATGGCTTGACGAGCTTGACGTCCGCCGATATCAGCGTCCCGTCAAAATACTCGCTGCCGGGAACGCGCGGCCAGTACTCATGCTGCCGGTAGCTGGCGTTGGAGAGCAGGTATACGCCGTAGCCCGCTTCCTTCAGCTCGCGTACAAGCTCCGCCATGCCGGGGACGGGCAGGATCGGCCTGTCCCAGCGGTCGACCAACAGGTGCGCCTGCTCGTGCAGCCGCTCGGGGAGGCGGCTGCACATGCTCGCGGCGGCTTCCTCCTCGGTCATGGAGCCGCGATCCATCTTCGCCCATTCGAGCGAGAGATAGACGTTGTTCATAAGCGTCCGCCTGTCCGCGGGCTTCACGCCGACGGCGTCAAGGAAATAGTTCCTGTCGAACTTCAGCAGGACATTGCCCATGTCAAAAATGATGTTTTTTATCATCAGACTATCTTCACCTTGCCCTTTGTGGCGCGGAACACGATGACGAGCGAGATTATCGTTGTGAGGGTGAGTATGGTCGCAAGCGCGGCGGCGGTGCCATCGCTCATGCGGACGACCTCCTGATAGATCGCAACGGCAATGGTCGAAGTCTTGCCGGAGTAGAGCATGATGGAACTGGACAGCTCGTTGATGCAGGTGATCCAGCTGAGCACAGCTCCGGACATGATGCCCGGCAGCATCATGCGTGCCGTGACGGTGAAGAAGGTCTTCATCGGGGACACGCCGAGGTTTATCGACGCCTCCTCAATAAACGGATCCATCTGATACAGGAATGCGCTGCCGGAGCGCACCGTGTATGGCAATTTTCTGATGATGTAGGAGATTATCATTATGGCCGCGGTGCCGACAAGGATGATGGGCTTGCGGTTGAATGCGACAATAAGGCCGATACCAAGGACGGAGCCGGGGATAACGTAGGGGAACATGATGAGCGTGTCGATGAGGTTTGCGACCTTGCCCTTCTTGCGCACAAGGATGTACGACACAAGGATGCCGATAATGATGATGAACACGATGGCGATTATCGAGAACACGTAGGTGTTGCGGATGTTGCGGCCGAGGCGGGACATTATCGTACGGTAGTTGTTGAAGTTGATGCCCTTGACCATGCCGGAGAAGCTACGCTCAACGAAGGACTGGCACACGACGACGATCTGCGGCAGGAACGCCAGTGCGACGACAATGTATATCGGCAGCGAGGCGAAGAAGCGCTTCCAGCCGCGGAGCTTCGTCTCCTGAGGGGGACGGAGCGAGCTCATCATGTAGTTGCGCTTGTCTACGACGAGCTTCTGGAAAGCGAGCATCGTCAGCGAGCAGACGACGATGATGACCGACAGCGCCGAGGCCATATAGGGGTCTGTCGCACTTTCGGACATGTACTCGTTGTAGACAAGCACCGGCAGCACGGTGTAGCCCTCGCCGAGGAGCATCGGGGTGCCGAAGTCGGCAAGGCAGGTCATGAACACCATGATGCAGCCCGCGAGTATCGACGGGAGGATGACTGGCAGAGTGACCGTCCAGATGCGGCGGAGCTTGCTCATGCCGAGGTTCTCGGACGCTTCCTCAAGCGAGGAGTCGATGCTGTTCATCGCACCCGAGGTGTAGAGGTAGATGTACGGGAATAGGTGCAGCGTAAAGACGAAGATTATGCCGCCGCGGCCGTATATCGTCGGCGCAACAAGGCCGATCTTTGCAAGCAGCTTTGCAAGCAGACCGGCGCGGCCGAGCAGGATTATCCACGAGTACGCGCCAATGAACGGGGGACTCATAAGGCTCATTATAATGAAGATGTGCAGGACCTTTTTGCCGGGGATGTTGTAGCGCGTCATAAGATACGCGATGGGAACGCCGACGATGGTGGTTGTAAGGACGGTGGCGAAGCACACGACCATGGAGCGGATGAGAGCCTGATAGTAGTAGGGCTTCGAGAAGAAGCGCTTGAAGTTATAGAGCGTTATGCCGTCGACCTTGTTGGAGAACACGCTCTTTGTGAGTATCGTGTAGAACGGGTACACGATGAACATGCACATGGCGAGGATCACGAATACCTTTGTGAAAAACCAGAAATCCGGTCTCCAGCGGGAACCGAGACGTTTGTTCACAGGCTGAGCACCTCCTCGTTCACGTCGTACAGGCTGATGCGCAGCGGGTCGAAGCTGAGATGCACCTTCTCGCCGTCGGTGTGCACCTCGGCGGTATCCTTGGTGTACTCGTTGACGATGAGGTTCTGACCGTCGTCAAGCTGCACTTCGTACTCGATGAAGTCGCCGAGGAAGGTGGAGAACAGAATAGTTCCGGGCATACCGTCGGCGGAGAAGAACAGCTGCTCCGGACGCGCGGATATCTTGCCATTGCCGGAATACTCGCGGCGGACGGGAACCTGAATGTTCAGCTCGCCCTTGATGCTGACGTCCGCGACGCCGCCACCGGGAGCGGAGACCTCGCAGTCGAGGAAGTTGCTGACGCCGATGAAGCCTGCGACGAACGGATTCTGCGGCTTGGCGTATATCTCGTTCGGGGTGCCGATCTGCATGATGTGGCCGTCCTTCATAACGGCGATACGGTCGGAGATGGCGAGTGCCTCCTCCTGATCGTGCGTGACGTATATGGTGGTGATGCCGAGGCGGCGCTGGAGCTTCTTGATGACGGAGCGCATCTGCACGCGCAGCTTCGCGTCAAGGTTGCTCAGCGGCTCGTCCATCAGCAGGACGCTCGGCTCGATGACGAATGCGCGCGCCAGCGCGACGCGCTGCTGCTGGCCGCCGGACAGCTCGTTCGGCTTGCGGTCGGCAAGGTGGGATATCTGCACCAGCTCCAGCGCCTCGTCCACACGGGGCTTTATCTCTCTGGCCGGAACCTTGCGCGCCTTGAGACCGTAGGCGACGTTATCGCGCACGCTCAGGTGCGGGAAGATGGCGTAGTTCTGGAACACCATGCCGATGTCGCGCTTATGAGCGGGCACGTCGTTGATGCGCTTGTCGCCGAAATAGAAGTCGCCGCCCTCGATGGAGTTAAAGCCCGCTATCATGCGCAGAAGCGTGGTCTTGCCGCAGCCGGACGGGCCGAGCAGCGTGAAGAATTCGCCCTCGCGGATGTCCAGCGAAACGCCGTTGAGTGCGGTGAAGTCGCCGTAGCGCTTGACGGCGTCCTTGATGATTACCTGATTGCTCATGTGGTCTCCTCCGTATATGTGTAAAGTTTTATATTACGCAGATTCAAAAATATTCCGGAGCCGTGCCGTAGCATTTTTCAGTCCGCGCATAATACCGCAAGAGGGCACCATTGGAAGGTGCCCTCCGGGTAAGCTTGGATCAAAGAAAATCAGCCTGCAATGAGGTCGTTGAACTTCTCCTTGATGGAATCTCTGTTGGCGGCGGCGTAGTCGAAGTCGTAGTTGCCGACGTTGCAGTCGTCGAGAGAGCAGAGACCCTGAGGAGCGACGTCAGAGCGGACGGGGCGGCGTGCCCAGTCGGCGTTCTGAGCGGTCTGGCACTCAGCGCTGGTGACGAAGTCGATGAACAGCTTTGCGTTCTCTTCATTGGGGCAGCCCTTGATGAGAGCAACACCGTCGGGAACGGCGGAGTTCTTCTCAGGATAGACATAGCCGATGTCGGGGTTGTCGTTGTAGAGGACTGCGGACTTCTCGATGGTCACGCCGAGGGCGTACTCACCGGAAGCAACGAGCTTGTGGCAGTTGCCGGAGCTGTCCTGAAGCTTGCCGTCGAGGTTGGCGATGAACTTCTCAACGAGCGCCCAGCCTTCATCGATGGTGGGCTGGCTGAACAGCATGGTGCACAGCTGTGTGTAAGCGGAGCCGGACTTGGAGGGAGAGCAGTAAGCGATCTTGCCCTTCAGGTTCTCGTCGCACAGACCTTCCCAAGTGGTGGGGACTTCATCCTCGGAGAGCATGGTCTTGTTGTAGATGAAGACCATGGGCAGCGGGGACTCGCCTATCCAGTAGCCGTTGGGATCCTTGTATGCTGCGCCGATGAACTCGTCGTTTGCGCAGACGTACGGCTCAAAGTAATCGTTGTAGGCCGCGAGGGTGTCAGCACCGCCGCCCCACAGAACGTCGCCCTGAGGATTGGCAGCCTCGGCAACGAGACGCTGGCACAGCTCGCCGGTACCGGCGGCGATGACTTCAACTTGGATGTTGGGATACTTCTCCATGAACTGGGCAACGCCGGCGTTCAGAGGATCGGCATCGTGGGGAGAGTAGACAACGAGCTTGCCGGTGTAGTCTTCCGGAGCCTTCTCGGTGTTCTCTGCGGGAGTGTTTTCTGCGGGGGTCTCTGCTTCGGGAGCCTTGGATTCCTCAGGCTGGGAAGCGGCCTGCTGGCCGCAAGCGCACAGCACGAATACCATGCACAGAGCCAGAAGCAGTGCGAAGAGCTTCTTCATTTGATTTCCTCCTGTAAAATTTATACTTCGTGGGATCGTCATATTGGCTATGGATCCCTAGGATGTAATAGATTATAACATCGGGATTGTGAGAATTCAACAAAAATTATGAAATAATGAAAATTTTGTTAACAGTAAACTAAAAAGCTCCCGCGGGGCATTTCAGACCCAGCGGGAGCTTTTTGCTTATCTTACAAATCTGATTTATCTAAGCGATAGAAGAACCGGTAATCCGAACGCAGGATGTTCCGTATGAACGGGACGGACAGCACCGCGTCCGCGGACATCCACGCCACGGGGTCGGCGGCGCACATCGCGTAGAAAGCGAGCATGGGCGCGGCCGCGCTGACGGCTCCGCCCGCTATCGCAGGGGGCAGCAGCAGGCACACGGTGACGCGTGCGGCAAGCTCCGCGGTGCCAGCGCCGAGGATGAACTGCGGGCGGCCTATGCCTTGTACGCAGTTTCGCATGACGAAGATGAACGCGAGGAAGGGGTACATCGCAAGGTCAATATGCAGATATGCGTTGCCATAGCGGATGGTCTCTGGCGTGACCTTGTCGGCGCTGAGGAAGATATGCAGATACGCGCCGTTTATCGTCAGCAGCAGGCCGGTACCGACCATAACGGCGGTTATGACGGCGGCGATGATGAGCGCCTGCAGCGTGCCCTTGCGGATGCGCGCGTAGTCGCCGGCGCCGAGGTTCTGCGCGGCGAAGCTCGTCATGGCGGAGCCGAGGCCGTTGAACGGTGTCATAAGCAGGTTGTTGAGCTTGTGCGCTGCGCCGAAGCCGTTCTGCGCAGCGTTCGAGACCATGACACCGTCGAGTATATCGAACTGCACCACGACGCCCTGCATCACAATGATGCCGATTGACAGCACGGAGAACTGGAGGCCGAGCGGCACGCCCTGTATCAGGTGACGCGAGACGTCGCGCCATGTGATGCGCCAGTCCTCGCGGCCGAGGCGGAGCTGCGGATATTTTGAGAACGCGTAGAAGAAACAGGCAAAGGTGCTTATCAGCTGCGCGGCGACGGTCGCTATCGCGGCGCCCGCGACGCCCCAATGGAACGCGAGGATGAACAGCAGGTCAAGCCCGACGTTCAGGACGGTCGAGAACAGCAGGAAGAGCAGCGGCGTTGCCGAGTCGCCCATGCTGCGCAGGAACGAGCAGATGAAGTTATAAAAAAGCTGCGCGCCGATACCGGAGAAGATGATCATGCAGTAGGCGTGCGCTGCGTTATAGACTGCGGGGCTGTCCGGCGTGACGTTTATCCACGCGAGCATCGGGTTCAGAAGCGCAAGCGCGAGTGCGGTGAGGACGACGGTCAGCACGGTGGAGAGCACAAACTGCGTCGCAAGTGAGCGGCGCACGCCCTGATCGTCATGCGTACCGACGCGGCAGGAGGTCACGGCGCAGAAACCGGCGCTGGAACCGAAGGCGAATTGCAGGAAAACGAAGACGAGCGGGGTGGTGTCGGTAACGCCTGCTACCTCGTCGGCGGTCAGTGTCTGGCCGACTATCGCCGCGTCGCTTATGGAGTAGACCTGCTGCAGAAGATAGGAGACTATTATGGGCAGCGAAAACAGCAGGATGGTTTTCCAACAGGAGCCGAGTGTTAGCTGCACAGGATGAAAAATGGCTTTGAGATCAAACGCTTTTTTCATTGGAATCCCTGACTTTTCTCTGATAATTATGCTTCCGGAAACTCATGGCTTTACTCCGGAAGAGCTGTGATTATAGCTTTACCGCAGTTACTTGTCAAGGGGCAAAATGTTAATATTTTATGACCGGCTCACGGGGCCGAAAACCGCGAGCAGAAGCCGTCGATATAGTCCTCAAGCAGCGGCAGAACGGCACACTTTTCGGCGGCTCCGTCATACATGCTGTACAGCAGATGCATGGGCGCGTAAAACTCCAGCGCGCGCAGCCGCGCAGCGCGGGGATCGCCGCATAGCGGCAGGAAAACCTCGCACATATATTCAAGCGGCCCCGCCGCAAGGTACTGCTGATAAAGCGCGCTCATCTCGGCACTGCGGTACTGCTCCAGCGTCAGCATACGCCGGAAGCAGGACGGAAACTCATCCTCAGTCCAGTACCTGAACATGGCGACACTGTACTGCCGTATGCGTTCAAGCGGGGTAAGCTCTGCCGCGGCGCGCTCATTGCTGTCCGGCATCCGGTGCTCGCCGGCCTTATCGGCATCGCCCTCCTGCATACGCAGGACGATGTGGTCAAAGATATCCCGCTTGCTCTTGTAGTGCTTGTAGAGCGATGGGGCTTTTATCCCGACAGCTGCGGATATCTGCTCCACGGTGACGGCTTCGTAGCCGCTGACGGCGAAGAGCCGCAGCGCCTCGGTAAGTATCCGTGTTTTGGTGTCGGTGTTTCTCATGGCGCGTTCCTCCTAGCTGCGTTGATGCCGCTATTATACAGCTAACGCATGTTAGCTGTCAATCATCACGGGGCGGAGAAAAATACTGCGGCTTGACCGGTAAATAACATGTATGATACTATGGGCACAAAGTGGAGGAGAGATATATGGCGTTTGATTACAAAAAGGAATATAAAGAATACTATATGCCCAAGGCAAAGCCGGAGATCATCGAGATACCGCCGATGAATTACATTGCTGTGCGCGGTGTGGGTGACCCAAACGAGGAGGGCGGCGCGTACAAGGCGGCCATCGGGCAGCTTTATGGCATTGCTTTCACTCTGAAGATGAGCAAGAAGGGTTCCCATCAAATCGAAGGATATTTTGATTATGTCGTGCCGCCGCTGGAGGGCTTCTGGTGGCAGCCGGGTGTGGACGGCATTGACTATAAGAACAAGCAGAATTTCCACTGGATATCCGTTATCCGCCTCCCGGACTTTGTGACACGGCAGGATTTCGAGTGGGCCGTCGCGGAGGCGGAAAAGAAGAAAAAGACCAGCTTCGCGGACGTTGAGTTCATAACGGTCGAAGAGGGGCTGTGCGTGCAGATGATGCATGTCGGGGCGTATGACGACGAGCCTGCGAGCGTCGCGCTCATGGACGCGTTCCTCGCGGAAAATGGCTATGCCAGCGACTTTTCCGACACCCGCCTGCACCATGAGATATATCTGTCCGACGCGCGCAAGACCGCGCCGGAAAAGCTGAAAACCGTTATAAGGCATCCCGTGAAAAAGATCTGAGCGGGACAACGATAAAACCGGACGGAGACCCCGTCCGGTTTCGCTTTTCGGAAATTCCTGAAAATTAACGAATTAAATTAACGAATTATCTATGATTTTTCATAGCGCTCGTGTTATTATATAATTTACGATTACAGACCTCTATGCACGGCGCGGTGCATAAAATCAGACCGGAAAATCCCGTTAGGACTTTCCGGCCGGACATGGCACTCCCGGCGCGATTCGAACGCGCGACCTTCCGCTTAGGAGGCGGATGCTCTATCCTGCTGAGCTACGGAAGCGTATATGCACAACGCTGGTATTCTATCGCACAATTGCCGCCGTGTCAAGGTCAAGCCGTTTTATTGGAAGGGAACAGAATGCTGAAACTCGTAGACATCAAAAAAGATTATACCGTGGGCGATACCGTCGTCCACGCGCTGAAGGGCGTGAACCTTGAGTTCCGCGAGCATGAATTCGTCGCAATATTGGGTCATTCCGGCTGCGGCAAGACCACACTCTTGAACATCATCGGCGGGCTTGACCAGTACAGCTCCGGCGACCTGATCATAAACGGGCGCTCCACAAAGAATTATACCGACGCCGACTGGGACAGCTACCGCAACCACTCGATAGGCTTCGTGTTCCAGTCGTATAACCTCATCCCGCACCAGACGGTGCTCGCAAACGTCGAGCTGGCGCTCACGCTCTCCGGCGTTGCACCCGAGGAGCGCCGCCGCCGCGCGGCTGAGGCGCTGGAAAAGGTCGGCCTCGGCGATCAGCTTCAGAAGAAGCCGAACCAGATGTCCGGCGGTCAGATGCAGCGCGTTGCCATTGCCCGTGCGCTCGTTAATGATCCGGATATTCTCCTGGCCGATGAGCCTACCGGCGCGCTCGACTCCGATACCTCCGTGCAGATAATGGACATTCTCAAGGAGATATCGAAGGATAAGCTCATCATTATGGTCACGCATAATCCGGAGCTTGCCGCGGATTACGCCAGCCGCACCATCCGCCTCAAGGACGGCGTCATCACGGCCGACAGCGCGCCGTATTCCTCCGTGGAGTGCGAGCCGTCCGCGCCCGCGGGGAAGAAGACCTCTATGAGCTTCCTGACGGCGCTCGGCCTCTCCACAAACAATCTGCTGACCAAAAAGACCCGCACCATTCTCACTGCCTTTGCCGGCAGCATCGGTATCATCGGCATCGCGCTCATCATGTCGCTTTCAAACGGCATACAGAACTATATCGACAAGGTGCAGGAGGATACGCTCTCCAGCTACCCGATAACCATACAGGCCGAGTCCGTTGACATGACGGGGCTTATGACCTCTCTCATGGGCGTGAACGCCGGTACGGAGAAGCAGAAGCATGCGAAGGACGCCGTCTATTCCAGCACCGTCATGTACGACATGATGAACTCCATGGTCTCCGCCGACATCGAGACGAACAACCTCAAGCCCTTCAAGGAGTATATCGAGAGCAGCGACAGCGAGATATCCCAGTATATCAGCGCCCTGCAGTATTCCTATGATATAGATATGAACCTCTACGCGAAGGACAAGGACGGCAACATCGGAAAAACGGACGTCGTGGGACTGCTTCAGGATGCCATGAGCGCCACCTACGGCGGCGATTACAGCTCGTTCTTCTCGACCTACGGTTCGTTCTATTCGGCGATGGATGTGTGGCAGGAGCTGCTGCCCGGCGCGAACGGCGAGCCGATCAATGCGCTTCTGAAGCAGCAGTACGACGTGCTGTACGGCCACTGGCCGGAGAAGTACGACGAAGTAGTGCTGGTGGTCGACAGCAACAACGAGATATCCGACCTAGTGCTCTATGCGCTGGGGCTGAAGTCCAAGAGCAGCATCACGGAGGATATGCAGTCGTTCATGTCGCAGGAATCCGTCGAGACGAAGGCGGAGAGCTGGAGCTATGAAGAGCTGTGCGGCATGAGCTTCCGGTACATCTACCCCGCCGACCTGTATCAGTACGACGAGGAGAGCGGCACATATATCGACCTCTCGGACGACGAGCTCGGCCTGAAAACGCTCTACAACAACGGCCTTGAGGTCAGGATAACCGGTATAATCCGCCAGAATAAGGACGCGACCTCCGGCATGATGACCGGCGCGATAGGCTACACGCACGACCTTGTGGAGTACGTCGTCGAGCAGGCCGCGACGCGCGAGATAGTGCAGAAGCAGCTCAATGATCCCGAGCATGACGTTTTCAGCGGCCTACCGTTCCTTGACCGCGAGGATGAGGCGCTGACGAACAGCCGCAAGGAGGACGCCGCGCGGGATTACATCGCAAACGCGACGGACGAAGAGCTTGCGGACGTATATATCGAATACATGTGCAACCCGACGGATGACTACGTACAGGGCATCGTTGACGAGCAGATGGAGTCCACAACGCGCAAGGACATCGAGAAGATGGTGCTGCAAAGCTATCCGGAGTATTCCTCGATGCTCGATAAGATGGACGACGACACGCTGTTTGACTATGTCCGGCAGATGATTGCCGATCAGGTTCGTGAGCAGTACGCCGCGCAGATGCGCAGCCTGTACTCCCGCCTGTCCGATTCCAAGCTGGCCTCAGATTTCCAGCTCCTTGCGCTGGAGGATTCCGACTACCTCTGGATATACGACAACGCGATGCCGCCGGTGTATTCCGAGTCGAGCCTCAAGGACGTGTATAAAAAGCTCGGCTACGTCGATCTGGATAACCCCAGCGAGATAAACATCTACGCCTCGACCTTCGAGAACAAGGACAAGATCGCAAAGGCCATAGAGAACTACAACGACTCCGTATCGAGCGACGATCAGATAAGCTACACCGACGTTGTGGCGCTGCTGATGAGCTCCATAACGAAGATAATAAACGTCATAAGCTATGTTCTCATAGCCTTCGTTGCGATATCGCTTGTCGTTTCTTCCATCATGATAGGCATCATCACATATATAAGCGTGCTTGAGCGCACAAAGGAGATAGGCATCCTCCGCGCTATCGGCGCGTCGAAGAAGGACGTCTCCCGCGTATTCAACGCCGAGACCATAATCATCGGCCTGACCGCAGGCGTCATCGGCATCGGCCTGACGCTGCTGATAAACATCCCGATAAACGTGATAGTGCACAATCTGACGGGGATATACTCCATCAATTCCACGCTTCCGGCGGTGGGCGGCATAGCGCTGGTGCTCATCAGCGTTGCGCTTACCTACATCGCGGGACTTATACCGGCGGGCATCGCCGCGAAGAAAGACCCTGTCGAGGCGCTCAGAACAGAATAACAGAGCTCAGGGCGCGTACGCCAAGGTCATAGGCCGGAGCGACGGACTGCCGGCGGCCTGCGAGGGGCTGCATTACGCGCTTGTCGCGCTGCATGTCCGAATCCAGACTGCGGCGGCTTATAAGATGCTGGGCAAGCATGATGAGGCGCGCGAACTGCTGGCGCGGGCGATTTCCGACGCCGAAGCGGACGACTTCGTGATGCCGTTTGCGGAAAACTTCCGTTACCTCAAGCCGCTGTTTTCTGAGCGGCCGCGGAGCGGGCTTACGGAAAAAATATTTGAGCTTGGCGAAGCTGCGGAGCGGCGGCTGAAAGAGAGCATCCGCCCCGCGGCGCTCGCCGCGCTGACGGAGCGTGAGTGCGAGACCGTGGGGCTGATGGCGCAGCGCCTGAGCAACCGCGAGATCGCGGAAAGGCTCTATCTCTCCGAGGGCAGCGTGAAGCAGTACATCAAGCAGATATATTCCAAGCTGCATATCGAGGGCGACACGCGCACGAAGCGCTCGCGGCTCTCCGAACTGCTGGCTGGAAAAAACTAACCATTGGTGAATAGTGTTATTTTATGATCCACCGTACAATGTGTACGGTGGATCTTTATGTATGAGAGGGGGAACCGTGTGGAACGGAGATACATTTTGGCGGTTAAGCCGCTGGACGGGTACATCCTGCAGGTCGATTTCGTGTCGGGGAGCAGGCTTCTGCTGGATATGAAGCCGCATCTGGATAAGATACGCTTCCGCCCGCTGGCAGACCCGCAGGTGTGGAACAGCGCCGTGATAAACGGCATCTTCGCCCGCTTCGGAAACGTTGAGCTGAGCCACGACGAGATACTCTGCATGGCGGAGCAGGAGATATGACAAGGAGGAGATTTATATGAAAAGAAGAATCATGCACATTCTGGCCGTGCTGATGCTGGCGCTGTACCTGCTGTGTACTGCCTGCGGTGGAACGGGGGAGACAGTCTCCACGCAGGACGACCCCAACGAGGGGCTGGGCGGCTTCGACGAGGACGCGGTCAACGATTTCAGCGAGTTTGAGGGAACATGGCTGGGCGAGGCGAACAACGATTATGATTACATCAACATCGACGCCGACGGGGATTGGACGCTCTGTGCCGGCGGGGATATCGCCGACTACGGATACCTCAGATACGAGCCGGAATGGGGCGGAGTGTACGCTTACAGCAGCGTGGACGATTCCGGCGGCCGCCTCGTGGTACAGGACGACGGCAGACTGTACAGCACCGTTTTCGGCTACTTCAACTACGGCGACGGGATGGAGTACATCTGGTATGAAAACGGCGGCCTGCTCCTGCCCGTGGAAAAGATTATGTCAACCGAACCGTATTTCTCGCGCTGCGGGCTTGAGATAAACGCCGAGATGGACATGGGCAGCTATCTGCTTGAAAACGGTGTGTGCTGCTATTCCGGACTTGGCGACGGGTACAGCACCGGCGACTGGGCGATGGTGTTCACTAAGAGCTACGTCGTATACATGCCGGAGGATTATGACGGCCTCGTCCTGGCTGCCGAACCGCAGCCGGACAATTACAGGGACACCGCCAAGCGTATGCAGCTCGACAGCATTTCCCCCGAGGGTCTCACCACGGAGCTTGACACGCTTGATCCGTACGCCTGCCTGTATTTCAGCGTCTGCTGCTGAGGTGAGAGCGAATGAATGATAAAATGACCGACGCGGAGCTGTCGAAGATACTGGGGCGGTATCAGGCCGCGGAGAGTATCGGCATATTTCTGGGCGCGCTCTGCGTCATTGCCGGCGCTGACTGACACCGTCAGTCAGGCGTGAGGAGGTGGACGTTATGCCGCTTTGTATGGCAATTGTTCTTCTCGTGCTGGCAGTGACGGGGATCGTCCTGAGCTGCAGGCTCATCCCGAGGAGCAGCAAAGCCCGCACGCCGTGCGTGCTGATCTGTGTGCTGCTGGCGCTGGTCTGCGCTGCGTATACAGGGCTGACGCTACTGTTTGTGGACGCGGTCAGCAATCAGCCGCCAACATTATAAAAATCAGCCCTCGCCGCTGAATCGCCGCGGCGGGGGCTGTGTGCTTATTGCGCGTCGGTTCAGTTCCCGAAAATGCGTTCGATCTCCGCGTTCGTGTAGTCCGTGAGCGCGGGGAAATCCATATATGGCCGGTACTGCAGTTCAAGCTCGTCGTGCAGCGCCTTTGCGCGGCTCAGCTTCTCGACAGCAAGATCGAGCAGCTTGCCGCGGAGCGATGCGACGGCCCTTGCTTCGGCCGCATGGCCGGAGCGCGGCGAGCAGGTGAGCATGGAATCCAGCCTTATGTGCCGCGCGGAGCCGGTGCCGTATGAGCCGTCGAAGAACGCGATATCGGCGGCGGGGAGCATCACGGCGTCAATGCGTTCTGGGTGCAGCGGCGACATGGAGAGCACCCGGCACAGG
>ULVI01019932.1_pt1 | contig 19111 bp, 15 predicted proteins | sample 1959331 | NCBI WGS metagenome assembly ULVI01 (sample SAMEA4835782, study PRJEB28245) | human gut metagenome | biome: gut microbiome; material: fecal sample | place: Denmark | collected 2008 | reverse complement strand
CAGGCCGCCAGCCAGGCGGGCCTGCGGGAGGAGCCGCTGGAAAAGTAAGCCCGAAGAAAACAGAATATACAGCACCGTCCGGAGGAGATCCGGGCGGTGCTTTTTTGCTGCAAAGAAGCGGAAAAACGGTACTTTGGAGTAGGGAAAAGCGTTCGACATTTTTAATCAAATTTTGGTGCTGTTTATGGGCAGAATCACCAAGAAACTGGGCATTATTAGGGAAATGCGGCCATTGGGGGCCAGAATGGACAAAAACCGCGCGTGTACGCCCTGCGCGAACAACAGTTTTGTGTTGCAATGTAGGCATTTTCGCTTTATAATCAGCTTGTAAGTGGTGAAAAGTGGGTAGGAGTGGAGCATCTACCCTGTTTCGCCATCATATCAAACCGGAAAGGGGGAAACGATCCGAGATGTTGATGGGACAGTACGAGCACAGCATTGACCCGAAAAACCGGATCAATTTCCCCGCCAAGTTCCGGGAACAGCTGGGCGAAAATTTTATTCTGACCGTAGGGCTGGATGAATGTATTGCGGTGTATTCCGCTGAGGAATGGGACAAGCTGGAGCAGAAGATCAACCAGCTGCCCATGAGCCGCGGACGCAGCGTGAAGCGGTACTTCTTCAGCAACGCGGTGACAGTAGAACCGGACAAGCAGGGACGCATCCTGCTGCCGCCCCACCTGCGGGAATACGCCCACCTGGAGAAGGATGTTATCGTAACCGGCGCTTCCGACCACGCGGAAATTTGGGATGTGGAACGCTGGCAGAGCTACATTGGCCACCTGACCAGCGAAAGCGTGGCCGAGGAGCTGGACTCCTTGGAATTCTAAGGAGGGGCCTATGGAATTTTCGCATTATTCGGTGATGCTGCCCCAGTGCATGGAGGGGCTGAATATCAAACCGGATGGCATTTATATTGATGGTACCGCAGGCGGCGCGGGACATTCCCGGGCCATTGCCGAGCGGCTGACCACCGGACAACTGCTGAGCTTTGACCGTGACCCCGATGCCGTAGCGGAAGCAACAAAACGATTGGCGCCCTACCCGGCCGCAGAGGTCATCCACAGCGAGTTCGCCCGCATCCCCGAGGTGTTGGCCGAAAAGGGCATCGAGGGCGTAGACGGCATCCTGCTGGATCTGGGCGTGTCCTCCTACCAGCTGGATAACCCGGAACGGGGCTTTGCGTACAGTGTGGATGCCCCGCTGGATATGCGGATGAGCCGGGTAGGCATGACAGCCGCCGATATCTTAAACACCTATGATGTGGACGCTATGGCCCGCATCTTTCGGGAATTTGGCGAAGAACGCTTTGCCTATCCCATTGCCAAACGAATTGCCGCACAGAGGGAAAAAGAGCCCTTTACCCATACCGGCCAGCTCGTCGAGCTCATCTACGCGACGATACCGGCCTCCGCCCGCCGCGAAGGCGGACACCCCGCCAAGCGGGTCTTCCAGGCGCTGCGCATTGCGGTGAACAGCGAATTGGACCAGCTTTCCCAATGCCTGGATACCGCCTTTGACTGCTTGAATCCCGGCGGACGCTTTGTGATTCTGACCTTTCACTCGCTGGAGGACCGGATGGTGAAGCAGAAATTTGCGGGATATTGCCAGGGCTGTACCTGCCCGCCGGAATTCCCGGTGTGTGTATGCGGCAAAAAGCCGAGAGCGAAGCTCATCAACCGAAAACCCATCGAAGCGGATGCCGAGGAGCTGGCACAGAACAGCCGCAGTAAATCCGCCAAGCTGAGAATACTGGAAAAACTGTAACACCGGCGCTGCCACCCACACCGGTGTGAAACGGAAAGGAGGGGCGGCAGATGAATTCCCGTTGGAACAGCACCGAAGCATACGACCTTTCACTATACGAAGTCCCGGCCGAGCCGGCCAAGCGTCCGCAGCCCGTCCCGGCGGCCAAGAATAAAGCCCAGAGCAGGAAAGCGGCCCAGAGAGGCGCGATGCGGCGCTTGACCGCCTGCGCCGTGCTGGTGGTGGTTTTCCTGGCGATGGTGCTGTATCAGAATGTTTCTACCATTGAGCTGGGGAATGAGATACAGACCCAGAACGACCTGTATGCCGCCCTGCAAGATGAATACAGCTATCTGAGCGGCAAACTGACTGCCAAGACCGCGCAGGAGGTGGACAGCTATGCCGCTGCCCAGGGCCTGTGCAAGGTGCAGGATTACCAGGTGAGCTACATCCGGCTGAATGATACCGATGTAGCGGTGCGCACCGAAGCGGCGCCTTCCGGTTCGGTGCTGGAGAGCCTGATGGACAGCATGGATACCGCGCTGGAATACCTGCGGATCAAATAAAATAGACTGTAACGGTGGTGCAGATTCCAAGAGGTAAGATCCTGTCTTACCTCTTTCGCCACATTTTACGGGAGAACGACAAATTCTCCTATTTTCCTCATTTTAGCGGAAAGGAGACCCCGAATGGCCTCGATCCCCAATAAAAAAATGCGCGGACGCGCCATACTGGTGGCGGCATTGCTTATCATCGTCGGTTTTGGGCTGATCCTCCACCAGCTGTACCGGGTGCAGCTGGTGGAGGGAGAATCCTATAAGCAGGAGGCCATGAGCCGCCAGCTGCGGGCCACCACCATCAATGCCAACCGGGGGACCATTTACTCCGCCGATGGACAGATATTAGCCGCTTCCGCCACCTCCTGGCGAGTCATCTTTTCCCCGGCGGATATCACCGACGAGCAGGCAACGCTGCTGGCCGATGGTATGAGCGAAATCCTGGGCGTGGATCGGGAGTTTATCCTGGAGCGCGCCGGCAACAAAAAGAGCTTTTATCAGGTCATCAAAAGACAGGTGGATAAGGAAACCGCCGATGCGGCGTATCAGTTTGCCCTGGATAATAAAATAAACGGCGTGACGCTGCTGCCGGATACCACCCGCTACTACCCTTACGGCACCATGGCCTCCACCGTGCTGGGCTTTGTAAATGCCGATAACGAGGGCGCCTACGGGCTGGAGGCCTACTACAACAGCACCCTAAGCGGCACTCCCGGCAAGGTAGTGACTGCCAAGAACGCCTGGGGCACCGATATGCCATATACCTACCAGGATATCACCAAGGCGGAGGATGGCAATAGCCTAGTGCTGACGCTGGATAGCAATATTCAATCGGTGATAGAAAAGCACCTGGCCACCGCTCTGACCGAGCACGCGGTACAGAACCGCGCGACAGTCATTGTGCAGGATGTGAACACCGGGGCGATCCTGGGCATGACCACCATGCCGGACTATGATCCCAATAATCCGCAGGCCATCGTTTCGGAGATCTCCCTGCAAAAGCTGGCCCAATACGAGGAGGGCAGCGATGAGTATAAGGAGGCCTTTGCCTACGAGCAGCAAATCCAGTGGAGCAATAAGGCAGTGAATGAGGCCTACGAGCCGGGCTCGGTATTTAAGGTCATCACCACGGCCACGGCGCTGGAAACCGGTGCGGTGACGATGCAATCCAGCTTTAACTGTACCGGCAGCTATGTGGCGGGCGGTATAGTAAAGCACTGCTGGAAGCATGCCGGCCATGGCCTGCAAACACTGGCGCAGGCTATGCAGAACAGCTGTAACCCCGCCTATATGCAGATTGGTGAGCGGATAGGCGGAACCAATTTCTATAATTTCTTTACCTCCTTCGGACTCACCGAGACCACCGGTATTGACCTGCCGGGCGAAGAGAGCGGTTATTTTTACAGCGAAGCACAGCTCAATTCCACCCAGGGCAACCTGGAAACGGCCTCCTTTGGCCAGAGCTTTAAGGTGACGCCCATTCAGCTCATCACCGCTATCTCCGCTTCGGTAAACGGCGGCTACCTGTATGAGCCCTATGTGGTGGATAAGGTATTGGATAGCGAAGGCAATGTGGTTTCGGTCACCGAACCGACCATCCGCCGCCAGGTCATCAGCGAGGAAACCAGCCGCCAGGTGTGCAAACTGATGGAAGGTGTTGTGACCTATGGCTCCGGTAAAAACGCGGCCGTACCGGGATACAGCATCGGCGGCAAGACCGGCACCAGTGAAAAGCTGGATTCCGATCGCGGCTACTACACCTACTCCTTTGTAGGTGTGGCCCCGATGGATGACCCCAAGGTGGCGGTGCTGCTCATTCTGGATGAACCCTATGAGACCGACCTGTACGGCTCTACCGTGGCGGCCCCTGTGGTGGGCGCTATCCTTTCCGAGATCCTGCCCTATATGGGGGTAGAAACCAACTATACCGCCGCGGAACTGGCGACTATCAATGTGACGGTGCCCAATGCCGTAGGCCAGAGTGCCCATATGGGCATGGCGGCCATGACCCAAAAGCAGCTTTCCGCTGTTATCGTAGGCGGCGGCGATACCGTTATCGCCCAGGTGCCGGCTTCCGGTTCCGTCATTCAAAAGGGCAGCACCGTCATCCTGTATACCGATCAGGAATCGCAGGAGCAAAAGGCGATCGTGCCCGATGTGCGCGGCAAAACCGGGCAGGTGGTCAATACCATCCTGACCAACGCCGGGCTGAACCTGGATGCCGATGGCATCGGCAGGATAAGCGATCCCGCGGTAGCCATAGAGCAAAGCATAGAGCCCGGTACCGAGGTGCCGAGAGGTACCCTCATCACCGTGAAATTTTCTAACAGCGTAAAACAGGAAGCATCACCATAACATCCCACAGGAGGACACCATGCCGAACCGACCCGACCGGGAGGTTCAATGCGAAGGACTGCTGCAAGCGCTGCCACCGGAGATGGAACCCATCTGCGATAGCCGCGGGGAAGTAAAAGATAAAATCTTTGTCTGCATCAAGGGAGACCGCCACGATGGCCACACCGATGCCGCGGGAGTGCTGCGGCGGGGGGCTGCCGCCATAGTGACCCAAAAGAAGCTGGGCCTGCCCCGGGAATATACCGTCCCGGATACCCGCGCGGCGCTGGCTCGTCTGTGCGCCCGTTATTGGGGTGAGCCGGCCAAAGAACTGCGAATCATCGGCATTACCGGCACCAACGGCAAGACCACTACCGCCCACCTGCTGTGCCACTTGCTGCAAAGCGCCGGGACTAAGACCGGGCGCATTGGGACGGACGGCATAGTGTGGGGAGAGAAAACACAGCCCAACCCCTATACCACCCCACCACCTACCGAACTGCATCGCATCCTGCACCAGATGGTGGAGGACGGCATCACCACAGTGGTGATGGAGGTAAGCAGCCAGGCGTTGGAACAGCAGCGAGTGGAAGGGATCACCTTCGCGGCTGCCGTGTTTACCAATCTTTCGCCCGAGCATTTGGATTATCATGGGGATATGGAGCGATACTTTGCCTCCAAGGCAAAGATCTTTAGCCAATGCCGCTGCGCGGTCATCAATACCGCCGACCCCTATGGGCGTCGCCTGCTGGACAGGGCCAATGTGCCGATCTCCGGTTACCACCTGCCGTGGCAATACCGCTGCGAACCGGGCAGGAGCATTCTTCCGTGGCGGGGCGGGCAGCTTATCGTTCCTTTGACGGGAGAAGTCTTTCTCCCCGATGCGCTGGCTGCGGCGGAAACGGCGTTGGTGCTGGGGCTAACTTCCCGGCAGGTGATGGCGGCGATGCCGCAGTGTCCACCCGTACCGGGCAGAGCCGAACTGCTGTGGCAAGGCATGGGGAGAACCATCCTGCGGGACTATGCCCACACCCCCGATGCGCTGGAACGCATCCTGTGCAGCCTGCGGCGGGTGCATAAGGGCCGGCTGCTAGTGCTCTTTGGTTGCGGTGGCGACCGTGACCGCCAAAAACGCCCGCTGATGGCAAAAGCCGCGGCCCGCTGGGCAGATGGCATCATCATTACCGATGACAACCCCCGGAATGAAGCGCCGGAGGCAATCCGACGGGAGATCGTAGTGGGGCTGCCGAAAAACACCCGCTGGCGGGAGGTGCCCGACCGGCGACAGGCCATAGAGCAGACCATTGCCATGATGCGGCAGGGCGATCTGCTGCTTTTGGCGGGGAAGGGCCACGAAGATTACCAGATCATACAGAATAAAACGATCCCCTTTGATGAAAGGGAGATTGTGACTGAGATACTAAAAAGCGGGAGGATCCCATGGAAAAACTGTCACTGCGAGAAATAGCCGCCCAGCTGGGCTGCCCCCAGCCTCCGGAGGGAGAGATCACCCGTGTGATCACCGATAGTCGGGAAGCCGGCCCCGGGACGCTTTTTGTTGCGCTGCCCGGGGAACGGGTGGATGGCCACGACTACATCAACCGGGCGCTGGCGGCAGGGGCCGAAGCGGCGGTGGCCGAGCATGACGGCGACTACACCCCAGCAGAGAAGGTACTGCGGGTAAAGAGCAGTTTGCGGGCGCTCCTGGAAATCTCCGCGCTGTACCGCGCCAAAATGCCGGCCCAGGTGATAGGCATCACCGGCAGCGTGGGCAAAACCACCACCAAGGAAATGGTAGCGGCAGTGATGGCCTCCTCCTTCCGCATTATCAAAACCGAGGGCAACCAAAATAACGAGATCGGCGCGCCCAAAACACTGATGAGCATTACCCCCGAAACTGAGGTAGCGGTGGTGGAAATGGGCATGAGCGCCCCGAATGAGATCAAGGACCTGTGCTACGCGGCAAAGCCGATGATGGGTATCATCACCAATATCGGCGTTTCCCACATCGAGCATCTGGGCAGCCGGGAAAATATCCTGAAGGCTAAGCTGGAGCTGGCCGACGCTTTACCGGATGGCGCCACACTGCTGCTGTGTGATGATAACGACCTGCTGCATACCGTTGACATCCCCCGCCTTCATGTAGTACGCTATGGCCTGAACAGCCCGCGGGCGGAGATCAAGGCGACCATCGTCAGTGCCACACCGCTTTCCACCAATTTTATGCTGCATGCCGAGGGCCAAAGCTGGCGCGCCACTATCCCCGGCACTGGGGAGCACCTGGTGCTGAACGCCCTGGCGGCATTTGGCGCGGGGCGGGCGATGGGTATTCCGGCGGAAACCGCCATAGAGGCCCTAAAAAACTACACCCCCAGCGGCCAGCGCCAAAAGATGGTGGAGCATGAGGGCATTACCATGGTGGAGGACTGCTACAATGCCAGTCCCGATTCCATGCGGGCGGCCATCAAGACACTGGGGCGTTTCCCCTGTGACGGCCGTCGCATCTTTGTAGCGGCAGATATGCTGGAGCTGGGCGATATCGCCGAAGAAAGCCACCGGGAGATCGGCGCCCTGTGTGCCCAAGAGGGGATAGACCTGCTGCTGACCTGGGGCCCCCTGGCACAGTATGCCACCCGGGCCGCCAAAGCCGCCGGGATGGAAGCTCATCACTTTGAGGAAAAGGAAGCGCTGACAAAATATCTGACCGCCACGGCGCACCGGGGCGATGTGATATGGTGCAAGGCCAGCCACGGCATGGCGCTGGAAGAGGTTATTGCCGCATTTTACCGGGATTACCACGCATAATATAACAGAACAGAAAAGGGAAGTGCATCATGAATATTACCGCTGTCATCGTGGCCGTACTGCTGGCCAGTGTTATTACCACTGTGGGGGGCTTTTGGCTGTTGCCCATGCTGCGCCGTCTGCATTTTGGGCAGACTATCTTAGAGATCGGCCCCAAGTGGCACCAGGGCAAGCAGGGTACCCCCACCATGGGCGGCCTTATGTTTATCATAGGCATTCCCATTGCGGTGGTGGTAGCCTATCTGTTCATGCATGCCTCTACCGTGGGCGATCCAATGTCGGCAATTATGCGGGCCCGTATGTTCTATGGCCTGGTGCTGGCGCTGCTATTCGGGGCCATCGGCTTCCTCGATGACTACCTGAAGGTCGTAAAAAAGCAGAATGAGGGCCTGACCGAAAAGCAGAAGATGGCGCTGCAGATTCTGTTTGGCGCGGTGTACCTGCTGCTTCTGCACATCAGCGGCACGCAGTCCACCATGGTAACCATTCCCTATATCGGCACCTACGATTTTGGGGTATTCTATTATGTGTTTGCCATGTTTGCCATCATTGCCCTTTCCAATGCTGTCAATTTCACCGATGGCCTGGATGGCCTGCTTTCCTCCGTGACGCTGGTATTGTCCATCGGCTATCTCATCTTCTGCTACCTGCTGGGCATGGGAGAAATGAGCATCATGGCGGGGGCATTGGGCGGCGGCTGCATCGGCTTCCTGTTCTGGAACCATTACCCCGCCAAGGTATTCATGGGCGATACCGGCTCCCTTTTTATGAGCGGTATGGTCATCGCGCTGGCCTTTGGCACCGGGCTGCCCTTCTTTGTGGTGCTGTTCGGCATTATTTATGTTATCGAGATCGGCTCGGTGGTGCTGCAGCGCTGCTACTTTAAGCTGACCCATGGCAAGCGCATCTTTAAGATGAGCCCCATTCACCATCACTTTGAGATGAGCGGCTACACCGAAAAACAGATTGTGGTGATGTTTGCCGTTATCACCGCCATCGGGAGTGCGCTGGGCATTCTAGCGCTCCGGTTTATCTGATGATTTAATTTAGAAAGCAACGGAAAGGGGGCGGAAAGCCATGGCAGAAAGTAGGCGCAGAGCGCGCCCCAAATCACAGGAGGGATTCTTCCGCCGCCTGTTCCCCCGATATGAGAATACCAGTGTGGACCTCACCTTCTTGGTAATGGTCATTCTGCTGCTGGTATTTGGGCTTGTGATGATGTTTAGCGCCAGCTATGCGCAGGGCTATTACCGCGAAGGCAACAGCTACCACTACATTGTGCGGCAGCTGCTGTGGGCGGTCGTGGGCCTTGGGGCCATGTTTGTTTTTTCCCGCCTGGATTACCATGTGTGGCGCAAGCTGGCCTGGCCGCTGTTCCCGGTGGTCACCGCCATGCTTATCCTGTGCTACTTCATGCCGCCGGTCAATGACGCCCATCGCTGGATTTTCATCGGCAGTTTCCAGTTTCAGCCCTCGGAGCTGGCTAAATTCTCACTGGTGCTGCTGTTTTCGCACCTGCTTGTTTCCAATGAAAAAAAGCTGGGGCGGTTCCGCTACGGTATTTTCCCCTTTGCGGTGGTGCTGGGCGTTTATGCCGGCCTCATCGTAAAGGAACCCCACCTTTCCGCCACCATTCTGTTGGTGGTGATGGGCGGCATCATGCTGGTGGTGGGCGGCCTGCCTATGAAGTGGATCGCCGCCGCGGGAGGCATTGCCGCCGCGGGGGTCGCCGCCATTATGCTGGTGCCCTCGCTGCACGAGCGCGCCATGGAGCGTATCACCATCTGGAAGAATCCGGCCTCTGATCCCTTGGGCACCGGCTATCAGATCCTGCAGTCGCTGTATGCCATCGGCTCCGGCGGCCTGATGGGCTCCGGTATCGGCAACTCCAGGCAGAAGTACCTCTTCCTGCCGGAACCGCAGAATGACTATGTGTTCTCGGTCGTCTGTGAGGAGCTGGGCTTCATTGGGGCACTGGTGGTCATTGTGCTGTTCGCCCTTCTCACCTGGCGGGGCTTTACCATTGTTATTAAGGCCCGCGATCGCTTCGGCGCCATGCTGGTCACCGGCTTCATTGCCCAGGTGGGGGTGCAGGCCATCCTTAATATGGCGGTCGTCACCAATACCATTCCCTCCACCGGCATCAGCCTGCCGTTCTTTTCCTACGGCGGCACGGCGCTGGCCATTCTGTTGGGAGAAATGGGCATCGTGCTTTCAGTCTCCCGCCAAACGACAGTAGAAAAGGAGTAACATCCGTATGAAAGTTCTGTTTGCCTGCGGCGGTACCGCCGGTCATATCAATCCCGCGCTGGCGGTGGCCACCGAGCTGCGCCGCCGGGTGCCGGATTGCGAGATCCTTTTTGTAGGCAACCCCGGTGGCATGGAGGCGACCCTGGTGCCGCGGGCGGGCTTTCGCTTTGCCCCCTATCGCTCCATGGGCATCCAGCGCCGTTTTAGCTGGAATAACATCAAATATAACGCCAAAAGCGTATGTCTGCTGGTAACGGCCCGCAGCCGCGCCAAGAGAATTCTGCGGGATTTTGCGCCTGATGTGGTGATGGGTACCGGCAGCTATATTTCGGCCCCCATTCTGCTGGCCGCGGCGGCACTGCGCATCCCCTGCATGACCCACGAGGCCAATGCCCTGCCCGGTGTTTCCAACCGCATGGTGGCGCAGAAGGTGGATAAGTTCCTGCTGGCGGTGCCGGAAGCGGAAAAGCACCTGCCACAGCGCCAAGATTACATCGTCACCGGCAACCCCGTCCGTCCGGAGATCCTTGCGGCCGACCGGGCCGCCGCCCGCGCCCGTTTGGGGGTCCGCCCCGGGCAGCTGTGTCTGTTGTCCTTTGGCGGCAGTCTGGGGGCGCAGACCATCAATGAAGCCGTAGCGGCGCTGATGGCCTGGCATGTGCCGGAGGGAAAGCTGCACCACATCCACGCCACCGGCCGGTATGGGGTGGAGCTGCTGCCACGGCTGCTGCGGGAAAAGGGCGTCGCTTATGAGAATAACCCCAACCTGGATATCCGGGAATACATACATGATATGCCCGATTGTTTGGCGGCTGCCGATTTGGTCATAGCCAGGGCCGGTGCCATAACGCTGGCAGAGCTGACCGCAGTGGGGCGGGCCTCAGTGCTCATCCCTTCTCCCAATGTGGCGGAAAACCACCAGTACCACAATGCCATGGTGTTGGCCAATCATAAGGCTGCCGTGGTCATTGAGGAAAAAGATCTGACCGGTGAAAAGCTGGTGGCGGCTGTAAAGGAAATGACCGCCGACCCCGAAAAGCTGCGGGAGATCGGTCTGGCGGCCAAGGCACTGGGTGTCCCCAATGCATGCGGCCATATCACCGATGAACTGTTGGATCTTTATAAAACTCACAGAAAATAAGCTGTAAGGCCTGTTTTTTCACCCAATATTCCGTATAGGCATAGAATACCCCCGAAAGCCCAAGGGCAAATACAGGGGGGAGCGATGCCGTTTATGCGCGGATTGCGGATCACAGGAGGAAACAGACTAAGCGGGACCATAGCGGCGCACGGCGCCAAAAACGCGGTGCTGCCCATTCTGGCGGCTACCGTGCTGTGCAGTCGTTCAGAGATTAAAAACTGCCCTAACCTCAGCGATGTGGCGGTGAGCTGTCACATCCTGCGGCACCTGGGCTTTGCGGTAGAACGGGCGAGGGATACCCTGATCATTACCCGGGAGGATACCGGCTGCCGGGATGTTCCGTCGGAATGGATGCGGGCCATGAGGTCCTCTATTCTGTTCCTAGGCGGGATGCTGGCCCGCTGTGGGAGCGTGACCCTGTGCCCGCCCGGCGGGTGTGCCCTGGGCGGCCGTCCTATTGATTTGCATCTTTCCGCCCTGCGCCAAATGGGCGCGGTCATCAGCGAGGAGGGTGATACCCTGCGCTGTGCCGCTCCCGGCGGTCTGCATGGTGCCGCGGTGCAGCTGCCCTACCCCAGCGTGGGCGCTACCGAAAACCTGCTCATCGCGGCGGCGGGAACGCCTGCCGAAACCAAAATCACCGGTGCCGCCGCCGAACCGGAGATCTCCGATCTGCTGGCCTATCTGCGGGGCTGCGGCGCCCTAATAGAATCCCAGCCCGATGGCGCCATCCTGGTGCAGGGCAGGGAAGCGCTAACCGGCTGCTGCTATGCCATCCTCCCGGACCGTATCGAGGCGGCGACCTACCTTGCTGCCGCGGCCATTACCGGCGGAGAGATCACAGTGTACGCCAGCCCGGAACACTTGGCGGCGCCCCTGGCGGCGCTGCGGCGTATGGGGTGCCGTATCACCACCGGGGAGCAGAGCATCACCCTTACCGCTCCAGAACATTTACAGGGGGCCGGCAGCATCGTTACGCTGCCGTATCCCGGCTTTCCCACCGATCTGCAAGCCATCTTTATGGCGCTGGCCGCCGCGGCAGAGGGCTACACCGCCTTTACCGAAACGGTCTTTCCCCGGCGCTGGGCCCATGTGGAGGAACTGCGCCGCTTGGGTGCGGATATCACGGTGGTCGGCAGTCATGCAGTCATCCGGGGGGCGCCCCTTATCGGGTCAGCCCTCACCTGCACCGATCTGCGCGCCGGAGCCGCTGTGGTACTAGCAGCATTAGCGGCAAAGGGAGAAAGCAGCGTTACAGCTATCTCCCACATCGAACGCGGCTATGCCGATTTTGTTCCAACCCTGCGCCATCTGGGCGCGGATATTTGCCTGACGGAAGTCTAAACCAAAAGAAGGAGAACCAAAGCCCATGACTGCCAAGCCTACCCGTAAACAGCAGACCCGTCGCCGCCGCCGAGCGGTGTTTATCCTGCTGTTCGCGGCGGTGCTGTGCGGCGTGGGCTTTTACTGTGTCAGTGTATTTTGCCGGGCCACCCATATAGAAGTGACCGGCAGTACCCGCTATGCCGCCGAGGATATCATAGAAGCCGCCGACATAGGGGAGGAGCAGAATATCTTCACCATTTCCCAAAAGGCCCTGAACGAGCGAATTACCGCCCTGTGTCCTTATATCGAGTGTGTAACGCTGCACCGCCGCCTGCCCGATACCCTGGAACTGGAGCTGCACGAGTTCAATACCATTTACGCCTGTATTGGCAGTATGGGGCGGGTCACCACCCTTTCCGCCGATGGCAAAGTGCTGGAGCAATGCGCATCCCTGCCGGAGTATACCTGTCTGCTGCTTGGTGCCGATTTTTCCGGCTATACCACCGGGGAAAAGCTGCCGGAGGAATGGCAAAAGACCCTGGCCGGTGTGGATAAGGTGCGCGCGGCCCTGGAGGACGCCGGGATGCTCTCTGAGATCGGGTATATTGAGATCGGGGAGGAGCAGAGCTACAAGGCTGTCTATCAGGACCGCATCCAGCTGCGCCTGGGCAGCGAATACGATTTGGCCACCAAGCTGCTCACCGCCCAAAAGATCATCCAGGATGAGCTTCCCGCCGATTTTATCGGGTACCTTGATGTTTCGGTCAGCGGTCGGGCCTACACCCGGCAGCTGCCTCTTACCCAGGTGGCGGATGCACAATATCTGGCCATTTTGGGTGGAAAACAGTAGCAGATATACGCCTTTTGGGTTGCATTTTCATGATGTTTCTGTTATGATAGATTAGGAGAAAACTCTAAACAGGAGGCAATAGTGCTGATGATGAATATAGAGCTGGATAACGACTATGAAAAAATGGCTGCGATCAAGGTATTGGGCGTCGGCGGCGGCGGCGGAAATGCCGTCAACCGTATGATCCAATCCGGCATGAGCAGCGTGGAATTTATCTCGGTCAATACCGATAATCAGTCCCTGCGTTTTTCCAATGCCTCTTACAAGCTGCACATCGGTGATAAGCTGACCCGCGGGCAGGGTGCCGGCGGCGACCCCATGAAGGGCGAAAAGGCAGCGGAGGAAAGCGAAGATGAGATCACCTCGGTGCTGCGCGGTGCCGATATGGTATATATCACGGCCGGTATGGGCGGCGGCACCGGCACCGGTGCGGCTCCCGTTATTGCCCGCATCGCCCACGATATGGGTATCCTCACCGTCGGTGTGGTTACCAAGCCCTTCTCCTTTGAGGGCAAGCGCCGCATGGATCAGGCCACGGCCGGCATCGAGCGGCTGAAGGAGCATGTGGATGCTCTGCTCGTTATCCCCAATGAGCGCCTTCGCAGTATCTCGCAGGAAAAGATCACTCTGGCCAATGCCTTTGCCAAGGCGGATGAAGTGCTGCTGCAGGCGGTACAGAGCATCTCCGACCTCATCAATATTCCAGGTATCATCAATCTAGACTTCGCCGATGTCACCTCCATCATGAAGGACGCCGGCTATGCCCATATGGGCCTGGGCGCTGCCAGCGGCCCCAATAAGGCCGAGGAAGCCGCCCGCATGGCCATCGCCTCTCCGCTGCTGGAAACCTCCATCAACGGTGCCCGCGGCGTTATCGTCAACTTCCTCGTTCCGCCCGATGTCGATCTGGAGGACATCACCAATGCTTCCCAGATGATCCACGATGCCGCCCACCCGGATGTCAACCTCATTTGGGGTGTCGCCTTTGATGAAAAGCTGGAGGATGAGATCAAGATCGTCGTCATTGCCACCAACTTTGACCATGAATCCGGCTTCCGCATCCCCACTCCCCCGGTGGATACCGAGGTCCCGGAGGACAAGATCACTGAAGTGGAGCCGCAGACCGAGCAGGAGCCCATCAATGATGACCTGGATATCAGCGCCCTCATTGATATGCTCAATCACGATCGGGACAAGCGCTCCTGAGCTTTTATAACTTTATCCCCCTGTCACTTTTGGCAGGGGGATTGATTTTACTGGGCAGTCGATTATAATTAAGCTAAAAAAGAGGGGAGCGTGAACCCATGAATGTACTGTTGACCGGCGGGGCCGGTTATATTGGCAGCCACACCGCAGTAGAGCTGCTGAACCGGGGTTGTGATATTGTCATAGCGGATGATTATTCCAATAGCAGCCCCGTGGCAGTGGAACGCCTCCGGCAGATCACCGGCCGGGATTTTCCTGCCTACCATGTCGATGTAACCGACCGCGAAGCCGTCCGCCGCATCTTCCGTGAGAATAAAATCGACTGTGTCATTCACTTTGCCGGGAAAAAGGCGGTGGGGGAGTCTGTCGAAATTCCCCTTTCCTACTACCGTACCAATCTCGATGCCGCCCTGACGGTACTGGAGTGTATGAAGGAGGCCGGTGTCAGCCGGTTTATCTTCTCTTCCTCCGCTACCGTTTACGGCTCGCTCAATCCCATCCCTTACCGGGAGGATATGCCTCGTGGGGAGTGCTCCAGCCCCTACGGTACCACCAAGGCCATGATCGAAAAGATTCTGGAAGACGCTTGTCACGCTGATCCGACCCTTTCGGCGGTGCTGCTGCGGTATTTCAATCCCATCGGAGCGCACCCCTCTGGCCTCATCGGGGAGGACCCTCAGGGCATCCCCAATAACCTGCTGCCTTACATCGCACAGGTCGCGGTGGGCCGGCGGGAACGCCTTATGGTGTTCGGCGATGATTACCCCACCCCCGATGGCACCTGCCGCCGGGATTATCTCCATGTGATGGACCTGGCTGCGGGGCACCACCGGGCGGCCTGCTACACCATGGAACACCCTGGTGTCACGGCGGTCAACTTGGGCACCGGTACCCCGTACAGTGTGCTGGAGGTCATCAAAGCGTTCCGGAAAGCCAGCGGCCGGGAGGTCCCCTATGTCATTGGTCCCCGCCGGGCGGGCGATCTGCCGGAATACTGGGCTGATGCCGCCAAAGCAAAGGAGCTTTTCGGCTGGCAGGCACAGTATACTCTGCAGGATATGTGCCGGGATACCTGGGCCTGGCAAAGCAAAAACCCGCAGGGCTACCCCAAAGCCTAAGCTTGCCCCATCCGGGCGGCGGCGCTCCGCTCTCCGTCGGGGCGCCATCCCTTTGGGATAGGCAACCCTCCCTCGCTCCGCCCCGCCGCCCTGCCTTTATGCATGCCGCAAAAAAGAGACCCTTCGCAGGGTCTCTTTTCGCGTTTTATTGATTATTCCACCGTCACGCTCTTGGCTAGGTTGCGTGGTTTATCCACATCGCAGCCACGGGCATTGGCCGCTCCCAGCGCGATGAGCTGCAAGGTGACAACTAACAGCAGCGGCACATATTCGTCCTCCACTGCCGGTAGCCGGATAATCTCATCATAGCATTCGGGGTCGACTTCCAGCCCTTCCAGCGTAATGAGCAGCACATGCGCCCCACGGGCTTTTACTTCCTTCACATTGCTTATCATCTTGCCCAGCGTCTTGCGCTGGGTCGCCAATGCTATCACCGGGGTGCCGTCGGTAATCAGGGAAATAGTCCCGTGCTTCAGCTCTCCGGCGGCGTAGGCCTCGCAGTGAATGTAGCTGATCTCCTTGAGCTTCAGGGAGCCCTCCATCGCCAGCGAGTAATCCAACCCCCGCCCGAGGTAGAAGAGATGCTCGGCATTTTTCAGTCCCTCGGCATACCGGAAAAATTCCGGTTCCATGGCCAATACATGCGGCAGGTAGCTGACAGCATTCAGCAGCTTCGGCAGCTGGCGGCAGCACCAGTCCATCGGGGCGCCCTTATCCGCCGCAATGCGGAAGCCCAGCAGATACATCATTGCCACCTGCACCGAATAGGCCTTGGTGCTGGCCACCGCAATTTCCGGCCCGGCGTAGGTGTACAGGCAGTAGTCGGCCTCCCGCGCAATGGAGGAGCCTACCACATTCACGATACCTATAACGGGGATATGGTTTTCCTTAAAGAGCCGCAGCGCCGCCAGGGTATCTGCGGTTTCGCCGCTTTGGCTCACCACCACCGCCGCGCACCCTGGGGTAAAGATGGGATCGCGGTAGCGCAGCTCGCTGGCAACCTCCACCTCTACCGGCAGCCGCGCCAGCTTTTCTATGATCGCCTTACCTACCATACCGCTGTACATGGCGGTACCGCAGGCGGAAATATACAGCTTGGTCACATCCCGAAAGAAGCCATCCGGCAGGCCATCACCCTCAAAAGTCACAAACCCATCCTCGGTGCGTCCATCAATGGTATCGGCCAGGGCGCGGGGCTGCTCGTGAATCTCCTTCTGCATAAAGCAGGGATAGCCGCCCTTTTGTGCCTGCTCCACCGACCAGTTGGCGATCTTGGCTTCTTTTTCGATGGGGGTCCCGTCCGGGGCGTAAAAACGCAGCTCCCCGTAATGGGCCACCACCACTTCTTCCTCCTCCAGCAGGTAATACTGCCGGGTATATTCTATAATGGCAGGTACATCGGAGGCCACATAGCTACCGGTCTCATCCTTGGCCGCAATCAGCGGGCTGCCCCGGCGGATGCCGTAAACGGTATCTGGTTCCCCTTCCAGCAGCATACAGAAGCCGTAAGCTCCCTCCATCTCCGCCGTAGCGGCATGGATGGCTGCCACAGGGCTCTCGTGCAGCTTCATATGGTGGTCCAGCAGTGCCGCCGCTATTTCGGTATCGGTTTGGGTCAGGAAGTGATATCCTTCACGCTCCAGCCGCTCCCGCAGCGCCCGGTAGTTTTCTATAATGCCGTTATGCACCAGCGTCACACGGCCTTGCCGGTGGGGGTGGGCATTCACATCATTGGGCACGCCATGGGTGGCCCAGCGGGTGTGCCCGATGCCGCAGTGGCTGGCAAGGCACTGGTCGCCGCAGGCGGCCCGCAGGTTGCTCAGCCGCCCTGCCGCCTTGATGACCTCTATTTTTCCCTCGTCCCACAGGGCAATACCGGCGCTATCATAGCCGCGGTATTCCAGGTTTTCCAGCCCATGCAGCAGCTTTTCCCGGGCGTATTCCGCCCCCGAATAACCAATGATTCCACACATAAATAATAAGGCTCCTTTCCCGCAGATATCCATGGCGCGGGAGAGAAACCTTCGCTAAAAGTGCTTTTACCCTATGGCACGGCGGGCCGGTACAGCAGCTGCGCCGGCAGGATAACGAAAACCAAAGGGGAGAATACAGGCTGTTTCTCTCCGCGGAGTCCCGCAGGGATGCCAAAAAACATTCCCCGCATGGGATATCTGTTTTGTTCGTTATCCATGGCCGGCTCTTTGTTGCACGGTCGCCCGTGTTTTTGCGCCGGCCTGCGCTGTGGCAGCAGCGGGAGGGCATCCGCCGAATTTTCGATACTCCCTCCACCTCGTCATCCGCCCGCGGTACACAAACCGGGCGGTACTGGCGCTTTGACCATGTGATATTATAGCAAAATTCCGGTGTCTTGTAAAGAAAAAAGAGGAAAGAGCCTGCCGGTCCTTTCCTCCCATATTATGCAGCCTTATGCCGGAATATGCGGAGTCGCGGCTTGTTCGGCCTCCAGCTGGGCCAGGTGGGTCTGGTATCGGTCCAGGATCGCCTCTTCCAGGGTATGCCGCGCCTCCGGCGTGATGGGGTGGGCAATATCACGGAATGTCCCATTCTCATCCTTGCGGCTGGGCATCGCCACAAAGAGCCGCTCCGGCCCCTCAATGACCTTGATATCGTGTACAGCCAGGTCGCCGTCTATGGTGACCGAAACCAACGCCTTCAGCCGTGCGTCCTCGTAAATTTTGCGGATCCGAATATCGGTGATATTCATGCCTGTTTCTCCTTTCAGATGCCTTTTATTGTTGTTGGGCGCAGGCAGCGAACGGAATGATCGGCGAGGGCTGTGTCAGGGCCTCGACAGGCGCCAGCCCGTCTTCACCGGGCGCCAGCCTGCCTTCGCCCCCTCCTTGCCCTCATCCGATCCTGCCGCCCGCCGCCTGCGCCTGCGGGCTTCGCTTGCCATTAGCCTTGTCCGCCGCCTGGCAAATTATGCACTTCCCGCCGCTTTTTGTATTAAAATGCCCGTCGCTATTGTCAAAAGCCCTACTAATGGGGTATAATATACCATGTATGAAATTCTTAAAGGTGGCGGTCACAGTATGGTAAAACCGATTGAAACAATCCCGGAAGGGGTCAAACATATCCATTGCATTGGCATCGGCGGCAGCGGCATGTTCCCGCTGGTGCAAATCCTGCACGGCCGGGGCTACACCATTACCGGCAGCGATAATAACGAAAGCGACATTGTCAATTTGGAGCGTCAGATGGGCATTGAGGTGATGATGGGCCAGCGGGCGGAAAATATCCGGGGCGCCGATCTCATTCTCTATTCCGCCGCCATTATGGATACCAACCCCGAACTGATTGCCGCGCGGGAAAGCGGCCTGCCCCTGTGGGAGCGTGCCAAAATGCTGGGGGCCGTCTCCAGCTGGTACAGCGAGGCGCTGGGCGTTTGCGGCACCCACGGCAAAACCACCACCACCGCCATGATCGTGCAGATCCTCTATATGGCGGGACTGGATCCCTCCGCCGTCATCGGCGGCAAGCTGCGGACCATAGGCGGGTACGGGCGCAGCGGGGCAACGCAGCGCTTTGTGTACGAGGCCTGCGAGTTCAAGGATACCTTCCTTTCCACCCACCCGGATATCGCCCTCGTCCTCAATATCGATAATGACCACATGGAATACTTCCACACCGTGGAAAACGCCATGAAGAGCTATACCAGGTTCGCCCAAAAGGCCCATACCGTCCTGTATAACGGCAGCGATGAAAAAACCTGCCGTGCCATGGAGGAAGCGGCAGGGGAGGGAAGAACCTTCCTCAC
>ULVI01113692.1_pt1 | contig 19735 bp, 12 predicted proteins | sample 1959331 | NCBI WGS metagenome assembly ULVI01 (sample SAMEA4835782, study PRJEB28245) | human gut metagenome | biome: gut microbiome; material: fecal sample | place: Denmark | collected 2008 | reverse complement strand
TGTTTTTTTATTTGACGAATGTCCGGATATGAGCAAGTAGCACGCACTGTGCGGACCACGAATATACGTAGGCTGGTGTAGCCAGCCGGTTTACGCTGTATGTCAGCGTTTAAGCATACTTTTCAAGTTTTTTTACTGATAAGTATGCCTGATTTTGTAACTCAGAGCATACTTATTAGTCACTTTTGTGCTGGAGTATGTCTAAAACGATAAATACAGGCATACTAATTTAATATTTTCCCAATCTAGTATGCCCAGTACAGAAATATGTTCTTGAGAAATTATAAAATAAAAAGTATCATATTAATAGAAGTTAGATATCAAGGGAGGCGATGATTTTATACCAAATATTAAACCAATATCAGATTTTATAAATTACACGAATGTATCAAAAGAAGTCGATATATCAAGCAGAGTATATTTGACTAGAAATGGTAAGGAAGAATACGGGATTTTAACTATGGAGGAAATCAATACGCACAGCAACAGAAGATGATGCAGAAAAACTGCTTGCCATCTATGCACCATATGTAGAGCAGATTGCCATCACATTTGAATATGATGTGCCATCGGAAGATGAGTTTAGAAAACGTATCAGTCATACGTTGGAGAAATATCCGTATCTGGTGGCAGAAGAGAATGGAAAGATAGTAGGCTATCCACTGATAGATGATGAATATCTTACCAAGGACAGCGTGCATTTCCATGAGAGGCTTGGGTATCATATGGTGGGTACATTTCATCAGTGCGGATACAAGTTTGGGCGTTGGTATGATATGGTGTGGATGGAAAAATTTATCGGAGAACATACAAAAAATCAAGCTCCTGTGATATTGTATAAAGATATATAAAAATATATAAGCAATATATAAATCCAATATTATATAAGCAATAAAGGAGAACAGATTACGAGGTTACGGATATGAAAATCAATGTAGTAAAAAGGAAAGCAGCATCCAACAGGGAACTGTCACATGCTGTCTATGATATCCCGGAGGTAAAAGACCTAAGAGGCTTGCTATATCAGATAATGCTTGTGGAATTATCTGCCAGGTCGGAGCTTTCATCAGCGGGAAAGATAGCATATGAGCTGTCACAGGAGAGAAAGTATACAAAGGAACAGGCATGGGATATTCTGGAACAGGATTTTTCAGATGGATTGTTCAGGGTATTTTTCAATGGAGAGGAATATACAAATCTTACGGATGTATTAGATGTGCAGGAAGAAAATGAGCTTGTGATAATCAGGCTTATCATGATGGCGGGGAGGTTATGGTAATGCAGTCAGGGGAAACAAAAGAAGATATAATAAAAAAACTAAAAGAATACAACCGTTCGCTCCATGGTTATACGCAGATGGAGAGGGAATATATTAAAGAAGCGGAGGATACCAGATATCTGTACGGCTTTCAGATACCAAACGCAAGGATACCGGACACACTGGAGGAACTTTTAAAAAAGCAGAATAATTTTAAAGGATTGCTTCCAAAAGGTCATGAAAAACTGTGCGAATATCTGACTCACATACAGGAGTATACGTGCAATACACGGCTTATCCGCATGGATGTAAGGAGCAGTCTGCTGTCAAATTACACAGATCGTATCGTACAGGCAATAGGCGCATTTTACATATTTTACGGTGCAGGGCTATCAATACAGAAACTCATATACGGAGAGTATAATGACGTTATAAGCTATCGAAATATGGCACCTGTGATAGCTGTTGGGGTAATAAGGCAAAATGACGAGGTTATCGGGTATTGCCGGGATGTGCTGACCAGTGAAAATAACGTAGGTTTTCTGACTCGTGACCTTATAATAGCAATAGAGCAGAGCAAAAATAAAGAATTGCAGGATCTGCTTACCAATATGCTTTTGGCGGCAAAACTGCAGGAGGGATTGAGGCAGAGCATACTTGAGACGGTGGATGAGTATCAGCTTGACTATTTTTACCGCATGATAGATGTGATATATGAGGAAAAACTGCTCAGGTATTCGTCCGTACAGCGGAGCATTCAGACATGGATCGGCTTAGGCTATGATGAAGTCGAGCAGAGGATCATAGAGCAGATACTTGGAATAATTCATGAGTTTATCCATGACGAGGATAAAAACAAAAGCGCGCTTACAGATGAAAATCCGTTAAAGGTATATATAGCACTGTACTGTATCGGTATAAAAAATATGGAAAATGCCATAAATGAGGCGGTAACTTTACTTCAGAGAAAAGAGCAGCATATCATAGCGGCTGCGCTTATATATCTGCAGCAGACACAGCATTTTCCGTTCTGGGAATACAAGTCAATGCTTGAAAATTACAGTGATAATAGCTGGATAACTGCGCTGTATCTTAGCGAATGTGTCAGATGTGAAGTAAAAGGCATGTCATTTTCAAAGGAAGAATGTCATGAGCTGTTTGATCTGGTATATCCGTATCTGTCAAAGCTTAAGGCAAAGCAGACATACTCATCAAAGGGCTTCGAGTGGTTTTCAATCATTATATATAAGGAAAGTATTGTAAACTTTCTGTCACAACTGCTTATCAAAGCACCGGATACAGAGAGGATAGAACTGCTGCTGCCAAGTGTATCTATATTGTGGACAAAGGCTTTGGAAGAGTTCTTAAAGGGCTGCTTTTCGTATGTATCACTTCCTGTAAAGAAAAAATTCATGATAAAAGAGATAATATCACAGCAGGAGGCTCTTAGCAGTTTTGTAACGGATGAATTAAAAAAGATCAAGCTTGAGGAGGCTGACATTCTTGCACTTGAGGGACGTCTTAAGACCAAAAAGGCATACGCAAGAGCAGCGATCATAGAGGTGCTTTCAAAACAGCAAAAAGAAAGCGTAAAGGAGATTTTTAAACGTTTAAATAACTCACAGGACAAGCTGATAAAGGAGTCTGCACTTGAGCTGCAGCAGCTGGTGCCGGCATATTTTGACAATGCACCAAAGCCGGAGGTAAAGATACTTGGCAGGGAAGATGGATTCGGACTGTACGAGCGTTTTCAGAGATGTGATATGCCGTATCAGTCATTTTTGCAGATACAGAAAAAAGGTGTGCTGATAAAGAAAGAGACTGTTGATCTAAGTTTTCTCGAGGCGTGGGACAAGCAGAAGATTTATGACTATTTTACTCTGTGGAATGGACGTATCGAGGAACATGCAAAGGATGAATATCAGAGATTTGGGATGTCGTATCTGGTCGGTGACGAGCGTCTTCTGATGCTCGATTATCAGCTGGACTCATTGGATGCGATTCCGTTTGGCAGTGTATGGAGAGAATATTTTGAAAAAGATAAGCTGAGTGAGCAGGTGATCTTTCAGCTTAAATTTATTGTGGACGGTGTTGGATATGATTACGATAGGCTGTTTACAAGGGATATAAAGCTTACATACCTGACTTCTGATGAGACGAAAAAATGGAAATATTATGACCATATCTCAAAGATCATTGAATACTATTTTTACGAATGTGACAGGGATAATATATTTTCAAAACCGGCAGCACAGACTATTGAGCTGTTCCTTAAGTATACAAAAGAAAATTCTTATCGCAGGAAGGATTCCTGGGACAGGAACTGTGTTCATTCGCTTGCCGATATGGATGTATTTCGCGCGTTGGAGAATGTGCTTCATCTGGACAGCATAGAGGATGAAGAATTTAAGCAGTATTTTCCGCTGATCTATGACTGCTATCTGCATTTTAACTTGGACTGTGATGCATCTGTGACGGATAAGATGAATATAAGCCCTGTGACAGCAGCACGCGCATGCCGACTTGGAATACTGCCGCAGACCGTGCTGATGGAGATGATACTGGATACACATCTGGAAAAAAATGACAATATGCCATATTATTACAGTGGCAGAAATGATATGCTTTCAGAGGCATTTGGCGCAGCATATTTTGAAAACAGAGGTGTATACGGCAGACCACATCTGAAACTGCCGGAGAAAAATGCGCAGGTAGTTGATTATCTAAGACAGACTCTTGACAAAATAAGCGAGGTTCTGATACATATGGAGACAGCGCGCCTTAACAGCGAAAGCAGCATAACGGATTATGTAAAGCGGCTTTATGTTATCTGCGGCATGAAATATCTGCTTACCATATTAAAAGTGCTTGAGGGAGAGGAGATAAAGCGTTCATCGTATGGTAGTGACCGTCAGACTGTCTTTGCAAATCTTATCCGCAGATGTTATCCGCTTCCGTCAGACTCTGCAAAAGAGCTTGAAGCTGCCGGAATACCTGAAAAACGTCTCGTAGAGGTGGCAATGATGGCACCTCAGTGGATAGACCTGGTAAATGAGGTGCTTGACTGGAATGGTTTCAAGGAGGCATGCTACTACTTTATCGCACATATGAAGCAGGATGATCCGGAACACAAAAAGGCAGAGATAGCACACTATACGGAGATTGATCCGGAAGATTTAAGTGATGGAGCTTTCGATATAGACTGGTGCAGGGACATTTACGGTAAGCTTGGCGAAAAGCGCATAAAGACGCTCTATGATGCATCAAAGCTGTTGTGCGAAAACAACTTCCACACGAGGGCAAGAAAATACATGGATGCATGTATGGGTAAAAAGAATAAAGAAACTTTTTACAAACAGGCATCGGAGAAGCGTAATAAGGATGCGCTGAATGCGTACTGTATCGCACCGATAGAGGATGATGCAGACCTGCTCGAGAGATATCTTTATGTGCAGCAGTTTTTAAAAGAGTCAAAAAAATTCGGCTCTCAGAGACAGGCGAGTGAAAAGCGAAGCTGCGAGATAGCACTTAAAAATCTTGCAAGAAATGCAGGATTTGACAGTGTGGATCGTATGGTATGGAAGCTTGAGAGCAGTGTGACGGATGAGTATAGTGATGTGTTTACTCCACAACAGATTGATGATATACAGATATCGATCGCAGTGGATGCAAACGGACAAAACGACATCTGTGTATACAAAAATGGCAGAAAACTCAAATCCGTTCCCGCAAAATACAAAAAGGACGAGCGTGTACTCCGCATAAAAGAAGCCCATCAGATGTTAAAGCAGCAGTACCAGCGCACACGCAGCATGCTTGAAAAGGCAATGATGGAGCGCACGGAGTATGGTCTTTCGGAAATAGAGTCAATGTCAAAACATATGGTTGCAGGTCCACTCGTAAGAAATCTCGTTATGATCTGTAATGACAGCATAGGTTTTTACAGGGACGGATATCTGGAAATGGGAGATAAAAAGACAAAATGCAGTGGCACGATTCGTGTGGCACATGCATTTGATCTCTATGAACATCAGGTATTAAAAGAGATACAGCAGTATTTGTTTGATAACAGAATCGTACAGCCGTTTAAACAGGTGTTCAGAGAGCTGTACTTGAAATTGCCGGAGGAGCTGGATCTTGAGTACACTAAACGCTATACAGGATATCAGATACAGACAAAGCAGGCTGCCGGAGCATTAAAGAAATGCGGCTGGAATGCATCATATGAGTATGGGCTGGAGAAGGTATCCTATAAATATGATGCGGTAGCACAACTGTTTGCAGACGCGGACTGGTTTTCTCCAAGTGATATAGAGGCACCTGCCATAGATTATGTGGAGTTTTCAAAGAGAAGGAGCAGTGAGCCGCTTCTGATCCGCGATGTGGATGATGTATGGTTTTCGGAGACCATGAGGGACGTTGATCTGGCGGTAAGTTTGGCATTTATCGGAGGCGTAGATCCTGTTACCTCTACATCTACAGTAGAGGTTAGAAGAGCAGTGATCGAGTGTACCTGCAGGCTCATGAAGCTTACAAATGTCAGGGTGGAAGGCAATTTTGCACATATAGAGGGACATTGTAATGATTACAGCGTCCATCTGGGAAGTGCCGTTGTGCATCAGAAAGCAGGCAGCACGATACATATGATCCCGGTATGGAGCGGACAGAGGGGAAAAGTATATCTGCCATTTATGGATGAAGATCCGATGACTGCGCAGATAGTATCAAAAGTGATCATGCTGGCAGAGGATACATCGATAAAGGATCCATCCATACTGGCACAGATCAGTAAAAAATAAAAAAGAGGCGATAACAAATGAACAAAAAGATGGTAAACCGTATCATCATCTATGTGGCAGGATTACTCGTTCTTGCCCTTGGAATAATATTAAACACAAAGGCGGGGCTTGGAGTCTCACCGATTATCTCGGTATCGTACAGCATATCGCAGATCAATGGCTTTAACTTTGGAAACACGACATTGGGACTGTATGCGGTATTTGTGCTGATTGAGATAATAATGCATGTGACTGAAAATCTGCGAAGCAGAAAATCACAGAATACGGCACTTGCACCGGCAAACAAAAATTCCTTAAAATACATAATACTGACAGACATATTACAGTTTCCACTCAGTATCGTGTTTACGAGATTTATGAATTTATTCTCCGGTGCTATACCTGATTTTTCACCGAAGGGTGCAAACACAGTGCCACATTTCTGTTTACAGCTTTTAGTGCTTTTTGCAGCACTCACGCTTACAGGAATTGGTGCGGCAATGTCACTTAACATGAGGATCATTCCAAACCCGGGAGACGGCATCATACAGGCGATAGCTGACTTTGTACACAAGGGTGTCGGCATCACGAAAAACTGCTTTGATATATTTAACGTAGCGTTTACCTGCTGTATCGGTATGATCTTTACCGGACATCTTGTGGGAATAGGTATTGGGACGATTTGCTCTATGATCGGAGTCGGAAGAGTAATTGCTGTATTTAATCATTTTTTCAGGGAGAAGATGATAAAAGCCGCAGGAGTGGAGATATAATATTTGACGATAATTTAGGTCTTGTAAGCTGTCGGATTTTTATGTATTATGATTTATGCTATTTATTATTTGTAGTGTTTGAGAATTATTATGGATTCGCGTGTCCACTGTTATGGGTATATTATACCTGCCACGCAGTTAAGGGATGAATGATCATAATGATTTCCGGGCAGGACGAGTTTTAAATATTAAGTAATATTGTAACTGTTAAGTTACCGGACAGTTACATACTATCAATGAAAAAGAGGAATTTGTAATGTATAAATTCGCTATAGTAGAAGATAATGAGGCTGCTGCAGAAAAACTGGCCGGATTTCTTGAGCGTTATGCAAATGAAAATAACGAAGTATTTGAAATAATTAAATTTCACGATGCTCTGGATTTTTTAGATGGATATCGTACAGTATATGATGCTGTTTTTATGGATATAGAGATGCCGGGAATAGATGGAATGGAAGCGGCACACAGGCTTCGCAGACTGGATCAGAAGGTAATACTTGTGTTTGTTACAAATATGGCAAGCTATGCAGTAAAAGGCTATGAGGTAAATGCAACTGATTACATAGTAAAACCTGTATATTATGGTGATTTCGAACTCAAATTGAAACGTGTCCTTGCAGGATATCAGGCTGCGTCAGAAGCAATACTTGTCGTGCGTCAGGGCGGGTATGTGCGTCTTTTACTCAGAAAGATACATTACATTGAGGTTCAGGGACACCGCCTCATGTATCACACTGAGGATGGAATAGTTGAGGGCAGTGGAACTCTTCTTGAGACAGAAGAAAAGCTTAAAGATAAGGGATTTTTGAGATGTAACAAATGTTATCTCGTAAATCAGAGACATATAGTCGGAGTAAACGGCTATACACTTATGCTAATGGGCGGAGAAGAATTACAAATCAGCAGACCAAGGAAAAAAGCATTTATGTCAGAGCTGGCAGAGGCTATGGGAAGGGATAATGTGCTATGAATATGATACATTCATTTTTTGCTGCCAATGGATATGTATTTGAATTAGTCTTTTCGACCGCATTTTATATATGGGGACAAAAACGCAGAAAAAATTTTGTGATGCATGTGTTTACTGTGGTTATCGGAATGCTTATGGTGTCTATGCTGTGGCAGCTTCTTCCAATTAAAAATCCATTGACAGACAGTATGCGTACCGCAGTATTTTTTGTGCTTTGCACTTTAGGGGTGACATTCTGCTTTCATGTGAACTTTATGGAGTCGGCTTTTTATAATACCGCAGCGGCAGCTACACAGCATTTATGCTTTAAGGCAGCAAGCTCTGTTGTTATGCTTTTTACAACAAATGGAATAGAAATTTCTGTTTTGAATGATATTGTATACGTGGTAGCGATAGTGGTATTTGAGGCTGTATGCGGTCTTTTCTTCGGCAACAAATTGAGGAAGGAAAGTCTGGAAACAACACATACCAGCTCACCGACAGTATTGCTTCTTCTTATCGGAATGCAGCTTTGTACAAACTGGTTCCAAAATTTATTTGACCAATATGATGTTGGGGTTAAGCCATATACGGTTTTTGTGATGTTTGATATGATTTGCTGTCTGTTCCTTCTCATGCTGCAGTGTGAGATAGTGCGAAAGGAAAAGGAACAGGAGAGTAATGCGATTATGCAGCATCTTCTGTACCAGCAGAAACAGCAGATGAAGCTTTCGCAGGAAACTATAGATCTTATCAATGTCAAATGCCATGACATAAAAAATCAGATAGCGACGCTCGGCAACAATATACCTGAGGATGAGCTTGCTGACTTAAAAAGAGCTATAGATATATATGATACGGCTTTTAAGTCAGGAAATGAAGTACTGGATGTACTTTTAATGGAAAAGTTCATGCAGTGTGAGAACAAAAAGATACGTCTTGACTGTATGATAGATGGAGAGTTGCTTTCATTTATGAAAAAATCGGATGTCTACGCGCTGTTTGGAAATGCGATTGATAACGCTATAGAGGCGGTGGATAAGATAAACGATGAAGAGAAACGCTGCATTAACATCCGTGTTAAGAAAAGCCGGGGAATGATACTGATCCATGTGGAAAATCAGTATCTTGGAGAGCTTTCTTTTGAGGAAGGATTACCTCAGACTACAAAGAAGGATAAACGGTATCACGGCTTTGGAATGAAGAGCATACGCATGATAGTAGAAAAATATCATGGATTTTTGTCAGCCGGATCAAAAGATAATATATTTTCACTTGATATTTTACTTCCTGTGCCAAAATGATGGTATGGGAAGTTTTTTATTATGAGGGACAGAACAGGTACCAAAAATGACAGTTCACGCAAAATCCATTGTGCGGTTTTAGAAAAATTGATACCCTTTGATTATCAACAGAAAAGGAGAAGATAAGTATGTTTAGAAAAACAAACATGTGGCGAGGTATTTCTATGACATCAGCGCTGTTCCTTACAGTTTCATTACTGGCAGGAAATATTCTGGAGACATATCGTACATCAGTAGATGCGTTTGTTGGAACCAGAAGTCAGGTAACAGTGACAGATGATGCAGAAGATTCATGGACATATCAGTCAGAATTTACATCAGCCAAGGAGGCTTATGAGGGCTTTAAGGAATTGGCTATCCGCACATCTCAGGAGACATTTGCACTTCTGAAGAATGAGAATGCTTCTTTGCCACTCAAAAGTGATGCAAAGATCACAATGTTCGGTATACGCAGCTATGCACCGGTATACAGTAATTCAGGTGGAAGTGTGGCAGATGGAAAATCTACAGTACAGATATTTGATGCATTCAAAGAAAGAGGCTTTCAGATTAATCCATCAATGATGGCAGCATATGAGAAATTTTTTGAGGGAAAAGAATGGGCAGTACCACAGTTTGGTGGTGGAATCTTACCTGAGTATTCAGATATCACTGCATATGATGATCCTCATGAGCTGACACTTGATGAGTTAGCAAAGCTTAACCCTGATTACAACTCTCAGTATGATGAGTACAATGATGCAGCTATCGTAGTAGTTGGAAGAGTCGGTGGAGAAGGCGGTGACGGTTACTATCCGGGAGAAGAAGGCCGCGCTGACGGAGTTGAGACAGTTACAGGCAACATTTTAAGCCTCAGCGATGAAGAGATGGCAATGGTAAATGAGGCAAAGGCAAATTTTGATAAAGTAATCGTGCTTGTCAATGCAACAAATCCTATGGAGATTGCAAATTTACAGGATGATCCTGATATTGATGCAATTATGTGGATAGGATATCCGGGAGCTTACGGTTTTTATGGTGTTGCAGATGTGTTAAATGGAACTGTTTCTCCATCAGCATATTTGGGAGATGTGTTTGCTAAAAATAGTGCTCTTGCACCTGCAATGCAGAATTATGGAAACATTCCATGGACAAATGCAGGTGATTTCTCAGAGAGTGCAAATGTAAACTCTTATCTCGTAGAAGCTGAGGGTATTTACACAGGCTATCGTTATTATGAGACGAGGTATGCAGATATTGTTCTGGGAAATGGAGGCGCAGAGGCATCGGCAGGAACATATGCAAATGCAGACGGAACCGTTTCAGAGGCAGATGGAACCTGGGATTACAGCAATGAGGTTGTATATCCGTTCGGTTACGGACTCTCATATACAACCTTCGAGCAGACACTTGATAATGTTGTGATAGCAGATGATAAGAAAACAGCACAGGTTACAGTGACAACAACCAATACAGGTGATGTGGCAGGTAAATCTGCAGTACAGGTTTACGCACAGACACCATACACGGATTATGATAAGCAGTATAATATTGAAAAATCTGCAGTACAGCTTATAGATTTTGAAAAGACACAGACACTTGAGCCTGGAGCAAGTGAAACAATCACACTTAATATTGATCTGTCTAACCTTGCAAGCTATGACTCTGAAAATGCAAAGACATATATCGTAGATCCGGGAACATATTATTTTGCGGTTGGAAGCAATTCACACGATGCACTGAATAATATTCTTGCATCGCAGGGAAAAACAACAGCTGATGGTATGACAGCAGATGGAAATGCATCACTTTCATACTCTTGGAGCTGGGATGGAGATGTTGACAGTACAACATTTGCAACAAGTAAAAACGGAACTGAGATTACAAATGCAGTTTCCGATGGGGATTATTCAATGGATATCAATTCATTTATCCCTGATACAGTAACATATCTTTCAAGAAGTGACTGGAACGGAACTTTCCCTAAGACAATATCTGGTCTTACAGCAAATGACGAGCTTTCAAAGCTTCTTGGAAATGACTTTATAGAGCTTAAAACAGATGATGATACATCAGATCTTGTATTTGGTGATACATCAAGTGATCTGACAATCATGGACTTAAAGGGCGCTGATTATGACGATCCTCGCTGGGAAGAGCTGATCAATAAGGTAACAATTGATGAATTCCTGGCTTTTGCAGCAAATGCATTTCACAATATCGAGGCAATCCCTTCAATAGGACTAATGCAGTATACAGCAGATGATGGTCCTAACGGATCTGATTCACATTATCTTACAGAGGGAGCTTATCAGGGAAAAGCATATGAGGATGCAGCAGATTATGATTATGCAACAAGAGTTGGAGTATCCCCACAGAATATTGCTTATAGCTGGAATAAAGAGCTTGCATATGAGAATGGTGAGATAACACTTGGAGAGAGCACACTTGTACTTAATCTTCCTATCATGATCGGACCTGGAATGAACATCCACCGTCATGCATACAACAGCCGTGGAGCTGAGTATTACTCAGAGGATCCTATCCTAACAGGATACATTGGAAGTGCTGTTGTGCAAGGAGCACAGTCAAAGGGTACTCTGGTAAATATCAAACATGCAGCATTCAACGATCAGGAAATCAACCGTTCAGGAATCGCAGTATTTATGAACGAACAGAAAGCAAGAGAAGTAGAGCTTAGAGGACTTCAGCAGGCATTTGAGGCAAATGGAAAACCAGCATCATTTGAATCTGACGATACAAAAGCAGATACATATACACAGGGAGCACTCGGAGTCATGTCATCATACAACCGTATCGGAGCAGTTGCCTCAAGTGCAAATGTCGGTGTACAGGTTCAGATTATGAGAGATGAATGGGGGTTCAACGGATACAACGTAACAGACTTTACAGGCGTATCACTCAAAGCGTCACCTAAGGAGTCAATTCTTGCAGGAACAACAGCATTCTGTGGATTTGGAGCAGGAGATGAGATTAAATATTGGAATGCTAAGTCTTTAAGTAAAGACAGGGATGTATGTCTGGCAATCAAGCAGGATCTTCACTATGCATTATATGCGCTTGCAAACAGTGCAGCCATGAATGGAATTAATGAGACTACACATAGTGAGGATGTCATGACATGGTGGAGAACAGCATACAAGACTTGCACAGGTGTATTTGCAGTAATATGTGCATTATGCGTGGTATTTTACATCATAAGCCGCATAAGAAGAACAAAAAAACAGGAGGCATAAGGAAAGAATGAACATGAAAAAAGTCATCAATAAATCAAATTTGATTTTATGGATCGCAGCAATAGCCGCTCTTATTGGAATGATCATATATATTGTGACTTCTGTGACCGGATATCTTGCAGATGCAGCTATGAATCCTGCGCCTGTTATCTGTACGGTAATAGCGATCATACTTGCAGGTGTTGCAGCAGTGGGCGAGGAAAAAGTAAATACAGTAGTATATGATATACTTATAGTTTTAATAAACGTAATGCTTTTAGTAAGCTTCTACTGGTTTATTTTAGGTCGTGTTTCTTTGGCAGCAGATGTATATTTTATCCCGGTGAATTATCCGGCATCTGAGGCAAGTGCATTACATATCTCTATTGTTGGTGCAGCACTTTATCTTGTTGCAGATATTGTGATGATTGTAACTGCATTTGTTAAAAAGAAAAAATAAATTGATATATTAAGGGGAGTACCCGTCCTGACTTGATAAAGGACGGGTACTTGCTACCCTTGTAAAAAACTAGGAAGGAAAAGAAAAATGAAGGCAGTTTCATGGAATGACGGATGGACAGTAAAACATTTAGATGAAACAGGCGAAGGAACACCGGTCAGAATACCTCATGATGCAATGCTTGCGGAGAAAAAAAGCGAGGATGCACCCGGTGGTACAAATACAGGGTGGTATGAGGGTTATGATTACCTATATGAAAAAGATTTCATACCGGGTGATGAATATAAAAATAAAAAAATGATATTGGAATTTGAGGGAGTCTATCACGAGGCAGAAGTCTGGATAAATGATATAAAAGCTGCGTTCAGACCGTATGGATACACTAATTTTTATGTTGATGTTACAGAGCTTTTTCACATAGGCAAGCATAACCACATCAGTGTGATTGCCAGAAATGCCAATCAGCCAAACAGCCGTTGGTATTCAGGTGCAGGGATATACCGCCCTGTCACATTATGGGTGGGAGATGATATATACATTCCGGTAAATGGTGTAAAAATCCGCACAGTATCGATTGAACCGGCAAAAATTGAAGTGAGTGTACAAACCAATGCAGCCTCACCTGTAAGCATAGAGATAATTGATCCAAATGGTAATGCGGTCTGCACACGCAAAAGCGAATGTGCGTACGAGGTGACAGAAGTCATTGATGTGCCGGATGCAAAGCTTTGGAATGTTGACACTCCATTTCTTTATATATGCCGTGTTAAAGCGCAAAATGATGTGGTAAGTGAGAACTTTGGAATAAGAGAGCTTTCCTGGGGAGAAAAAGGCATCTGTATAAACAAAGAGCGTATCATCATTCAGGGCGCATGTGTTCACCATGATAACGGACTGCTTGGAGCAGTGTGTGATCCGGATGCCATAGAGCGCAAGGTGCGTCTTATGAAAGAAAACGGTTATAATGCCATAAGAAGCGCACACAATCCATGCTCAAAGGTATTTCTGGATGAATGTGATAGACAGGGGATGCTTGTCATGGATGAATATATTGATCACTGGTACATTCACAAGACAGAATACGACTATGTCAATTATTTTGACAAATGGTGGAAGCAGGATCTTACCGATATGGTGGAAAAGGATTACAACCATCCTTGTGTCATATTGTACTCTACAGGAAATGAGGTAAGTGAGACTGCACAGCAGAGAGGAATAAAGCTTACCGGTGATATGACAGAGTTTTTACATGGGCTGGATGATTCACGGCCTGTTACATGTGGGGTCAATATATTCTTCAATTTTTTAAGCTCTATAGGCTTTGGCGTGTACAGCGACAAAAAAGCCAAAAAAGAAGCTGAGAAGAAGCCGGGAAAGAAGAAGGCTGTCGGAAGCCAGTTCTTTAACAATCTGGCAGGTCTTTTAGGAGATGAATTCATGAAGCGTGGAGCCACACTTCATGGCTGTGATGTAAAGACGAGGGATGCTTTTGCCAATATGGATATAGCCGGATATAATTACGGTATTTACCGCTATAAACATGACTTAAAGAAGTATCCGGGCAGACTTATACTCGGAAGTGAGACATTCTGCAATGATGCCTACAAATTTAGAGAGATGGCGAAAACAAACCCGCGGCTTGTCGGTGATTTTGTATGGGCTGGAATGGATTATCTCGGCGAGGTAATGGTTGGTTCATGGGAATACAGTGACTATGCCAAAAATTTTAACGGTGAGCTCGGCTGGGTATCCGCAGGCTCGGGCAGAGTAGATCTGACAGGAAAGCCTTTGTGTGAAGCTTTATATACAAGAGTGGCATTGGAACAGGAGATGGGACCATTTATTGGAGTGTGTCCTGTAAATCATACAAATGACAGGCACAGTCCGTCAGCCTGGAAGATGTCAAATGCACTTGAGAGCTGGAGCTTTGGCGGCTGTGACGGAAGCAAAGCCAATGTCGAGGTATATGCGAGAGCAGCCAGAGTCGACCTGTTTGTAAACGGAAAACAGGTGGGATCAAAGCAGCTTAAAAATGACTGTATTGCAAGATTTTCATGCACATATGAAAGCGGCAGTATAGAAGCAGTAGCTTATGATAATAATGGAAAAGAAATCGGACGAAAAGTGCTTAAGACAGCAGGAAATGAGACTGTTATCACAATGGAGGCAGAAAAGAGCAGCGTTAAACATGGACGTCTGGCATATGTGCGACTGCGCTACACTGATAAAAATAAGATCACAAAACCGCTTGAGAGAGGAATGATACAGTTAACTGTAGAGGGCGGAAAGCTTGAAGCTTTTGGTAATGCATGTCCTTATAATGAGCTGGGATATCTTGGAAACAAAGCAGAGACTTATTATGGTGAGGCACTTGCCATTGTACGTGCAGGTGATGAAAACGAGATAAGAATAACTGCTTTTGATGGCAATAATCAGTCAGAGATACTCGTTCCTGTTGTTGCTAAGTAAGAGCCTTGTTCTATCGAGAATAATTGATCAGGAGGAATAAATGGATTTAATAAGAGAAAAATGGAATGATTTTTCAATAAAACATAAATTGATAGCACAGTTTGTTAAGTTTTATGCTTTTTCGCTGTTTGTGACAGTTGTGCAGTATCTTTTGCTGACATTCCTGCCATCTGTTTTTTACAAACTGACAGACTGGTGTGATATACCATGTCAGCTTATTCATCTGGCAGTAGGACCGGTTGATACATACGTATTCAATTATCCTGTTACGGGAGACGCTACAGGTGGAATGGGATATTTTGCAGCTTTTGCGGTAACACTTTTTATTGCACAATGCATCAATTTTCCTATGCAGCGCAACGTTACATTCAAATCAAAGGGAAATATATGGTATCAAATAGCGTGGTATATAGTGGCTTTTGTTTTAATTACAATAGCATGCAGTTTTCTTATGGGTATATATGTACCTATCTGTAAAAAATATGTTCCGACAGCACTTTATAATGTACTTATAACGGTTATTAATGGTGGTGTGCAGATGGTTATATATTTTCCTATTTATAAGATTATTTTCCCGGAGGGAGAGGCATAAATGAAAATGACTTTAGAGCAGAAATGCGCACTTTTATCAGGTAAATCTGTATTTCAGACAAGAGAATATAAAAATCTTGGAATCCCTTCAATATGGCTTTCGGATGGACCACACGGACTGCGTAAACAGGCAGGTGCTTCAGATCATTTAGGATTAAATCCAAGCGTGGAGGCTACATGCTTTCCACCGGCTGCAACAATAGCAAACAGCTGGGATGAGACACTTGGTGAGAAGGTAGGAGAAGCGCTTGGAGAAGAAACAGCGACTCTTGGAGTAAATGTTTTGCTTGGACCTGGACTTAACATGAAAAGAAATCCGCTCTGCGGACGAAATTTTGAATATTTCTCGGAAGATCCGTATCTGGCAGGAAAAATGGCAGCCGCATATATCCGGGGGATACAAAAGAATGGAGTAGCAGCATGTCCGAAGCATTTTGCGGTAAATAATCAGGAAACAAGAAGAATGGCATCGGACAGTATCGTTGATGAGAGGACTCTGCGTGAAATATATCTGACAGGCTTTGAGATTGCGGTAAAAGAGGGAAATCCGAAATGCATTATGTCTAGCTATAATCTTATAAATGGGACATATGCAAATGAGAATGAGCATTTACTATCTGAAATATTGAGAAAAGAGTGGGGCTTTAAGGGTACTGTTGTGACTGACTGGGGTGGCTCAAATGACCATGCACTCGGGGTAAAGGCAGGATCAACACTCGAAATGCCTGCACCGGGAGGCGATTCGGCAAGAGAGCTGATTGCAGCGGTAAAAAGCAGCAAGATAGAAGAGAGCGACATTGATGCAAGAGTTAATGAGCTTTTAGCACTTATATCCTCAACAAGCAAGGCTGTAAAGGAAGCCGCTAAAAATGCAGTGCTAAAAGACGGGGAGCTTAATCTTCCCGATGATATAAAAAAGAAACATCATGATCTGGCATATAATGCGGCCGCGGAAAGTATGACTTTGCTCAAAAACAATAATGGTATTTTACCACTGAAACGCAATACAAAGGTTGCGATTATCGGAGATTTTGCAAAAAATCCAAGATATCAGGGAGCAGGCTCAAGTATGGTAAACACTACAGCTCTTGATAATCTGCTTGACTGCATGGAAAAATCGTCTGTAGAGGTAGTCGGATATGCAAAGGGCTTTGACCGTCTCGGACAACCGGATGATGTGGCTGTAAAGGAAGCGCGAGAGCTTGCAAAGTGTGCTGAAATAACTATTCTTTGTCTGGGACTTGATGAGGTGCAGGAGAGTGAAGGACTTGACCGGCAGATGATGAAGCTCAGACAAAACCAGATATCACTGCTTAAAGCACTTCACAGAGACGGCAGAAAGATAGTCGTAGTACTGTCTGCGGGAAGCAGTATTGAAACACAGTGGAAATCATATTGTGATGCGATACTTTATGCCTGCTTAAGTGGACAGGCTGGAGCACGCGCTGTGGCAGATGCACTGACAGGTGTCGTAAATCCAAGCGGAAAGCTGGCAGAGACATGGATAGAGAAATATGAGGACACTCCTTCCTTACATCATTTTGCCGGTAAAAAGAGAACTGTGGAATACCGTGAAGGCATATATATAGGATACAGATATTATCAGAAAGCAGATGTGACTACGGCTTTTCCGTTTGGATATGGATTGAGCTATACAACATTTAAATATTCGGATATTGATGTTGAAGCGGATAGTGTAAGCTTTACAGTGACAAATACGGGAAGTATTTTAGGAAAAGAAATATCGCAGCTGTATATAAGTGCTCCGGGAAAAATGGTTTTTACACCTAAGCGTGAGCTCAAAGGATTTGCAAAGATATCACTTAAACCTGGCGAGAGCAAAAGAGTGACAATTCCTTTGGATGACAAGGCTTTTCGTTACTGGAATGTTAAGACAAACAGATGGGAGCAGGAAGAAGGCGTCTACAAAATATCTGTCGGAAGATCATCTGAGGATATAGTATTAAGCGATGAGATAACCCTCAAAGGAACAACAGATAAGAAACCATATGATATGAGAAAGCTGCCGCATTATGAGTCAGGTGATATACAAAATGTCGGTAAAGATGAATTTGTAAAATTACTGGGACATGAAATACCGGATGGAAAACCTGATATAAGCCGTAATATGACTCTTGGAGAGATGAATCACGCAAGAAGCCCGTTGGGATGGCTGATATGGGCAATACTCACAGGGATGCTTAACCGAAGCTTAAAGAAAGGCAGCCCGGACTTAAATCTTCTTTTCCAATTAAATATGCCTTTGCGTGGACTTGCTAAAATGACAAGCGGAATGATAAGCATGGGAATGGTTGATGGAATTGTGCTTGAGCTTAGAGGCTTCTGGTTTGTGGGGATTATCAAGGTACTTGTAGAATTTGTTAAGAATATTATACAGAACCGGAGCTTAGAGAAGCGACTGTATAATTATAAATAATAGAATAAACAGCGTATACGTTTTAACGCCCTGATATTGTAAATATTATCAGGAATATTATCAGGGCGCTAAAAACTTCTTTTCAAACAATTACACCTATGGTATAATGAGCGGTGTTGGAAAAAATACGACAACGAATATTTATATCGGAGTGAGAATTAATGAGTAAGGTTATAGTAGTTACCGATTCAAACAGCGGTATCACACCTGACGAGGCAAAGAAGCTTGGAGTTGAGGTGATTCCAATGCCTTTTTACATCGATGAGCAGATGTATTATGAGAATATCGATCTGACGCAGGAGCAGTTCTATGAGAAGCTTACGGCAGGCGGCGATATCAAGACATCTATGCCTTTGGTTGGTGATGTAACAGATAAATGGGATGAGTTCTTAAAGGAAAATGATGAGATTGTATACATTCCAATGTCATCAGGTCTTTCAAGCTCATGTGAGACAGCATATATGCTCTCGCAGGATTATGACGGCAAAGTGCAGGTAGTCAATAATCAGAGAATATCAGTTACAATGCGTCAGTCGGTTATAGATGCGAAGAACCTGGCAGAAGCAGGAAAAAATGCAGCTGAGATAAAGCAGATATTAGAGGATGCAAAGTTTGAGTCTTCCATATATATCATGGTAGATACTCTTAACTACCTCAAAAAGGGTGGTAGAATCACGCCAGCAGCGGCAGCTCTTGGCACACTTTTAAAGCTAAAACCGGTGCTTCAGATTCAGGGTGAGAAGCTTGATGCATTTGCAAAGGCACGTACCGTAAAGCAGGCAAAGAGCATCATGATAGATGCCATGAAGTCGGATTTTGAGAAGCGCTTCAATAATCCGGATGGCAGCCAGATAAATCTTGAAATGGCATACACGCATGATATTGCAGCAGCGGAGGCATTTAAGGAAGAGGTTCAGGCAGCATTTCCAAATAACGAGATAGTCATGAATCCGCTTTCACTTTCGGTCTCATGCCATATAGGACCCGGAGCGCTTGCAATAGCCTGCTCTAAGAAGATAGAGTATTGTAATAAATAATTATTAATAGTTACAAAGCATAATAAATATACCACTAAAATCAAGCAGTAACATGGCACAATGTGTCGTGTCAGAAAATACAAGGGAGGCATGTAAAATGTCAAAGGTAGATGTAGTAATAGGATGTTTCTATGGTGACGAAGGAAAAGGTAAGGTAATTGATTACCTTGCAGCAGACGCTGATGTAGCAGTAAGATGCACAGGCGGAGACAATGCCGGTCACACAATCAAAGCAAACGGTGTTAAATATGCAATGCACCTTATTCCGTCAGGTCTCTTATCAGGACATACAATCGGAGTGATCGGAAACGGAGTAGTTTTAAATCCGCAGGTTCTTTTAGAGGAAATTAACAACCTGAAGGAGCACGGATATGATGTAGATAAATACTTAAAAATCAGTGACAAAACGCATGTCATTTTCCCATATCACAGCAAGCTTGATGTGGCGCTTGAGAAGGTGAGAA
>ULVI01065400.1_pt1 | contig 20060 bp, 15 predicted proteins | sample 1959331 | NCBI WGS metagenome assembly ULVI01 (sample SAMEA4835782, study PRJEB28245) | human gut metagenome | biome: gut microbiome; material: fecal sample | place: Denmark | collected 2008 | reverse complement strand
TAGGATCGAAATCAGAACCACCTTTACCACCACCGATTGGAAGGCTTGTAAGTGAGTTCTTGAATACCTGCTCGAAACCTAAGAACTTGATAATTCCTAAGTTAACAGATGGATGTAATCTTAAACCACCCTTGTAAGGTCCGATAGCGTTGTTGAACTGTACTCTGAAACCTCTGTTTACCTGTACCTGTCCCTTGTCATCTACCCAAGGTACACGGAACATTAATACTCTGTCAGGTTCTGTAATTCTTTCAAGAATTGCATTGCTTCTGTAAAGCTCCTCGTTAGCATCAACAACTGGTCTTAATGTATTAAGAACCTCTGTTACAGCCTGTAAGAATTCTGGCTGATCTGCATTCTTCTTAGAAACTAATTCTAATACTTCATCAACATATCCCATAATCGTTTAACTCCTTTGATTTAATATTCGTACGCTTTAGTACGTTACCCAAGTGATATTATATTAATTTCACTTAATTTATGCAAGTTTTTTATGTGTTTCACATAATTAAATTGAACAAAAATGAATATTATTAAGTTTAATTAGGTTTATCTTTAATTTTTCACTTTATTTTCTTAATATTATTAAGCAAAACATATAATGTCAATATGTTTGTATACTGCATACAGGCGTATTTTTACATTTTTCTATATTTAATACTCTATTTATTTATTTTTTTTTAGTAATATGTTATAGTATTTTTGTTACGTTAAGCTTTTAATTGAATATATTTCACATCTTTTTAAAGCTTGGCTTATACATTTATTCTATGAATACTAACAGGAGATAACATTATGTCAGGATTCTTTGACAAGACCAGAGAAGATATGCAATATATCTTCAAAAAGGGGAGCACTCTTTCCCAGAGTGAGAAGAAGCACAAGCTAAGAGCGTGGGCGACAGTTATTGGTATTGCACTCGTTGTTGTTCAGCTTGTATTCACTGTATTGACACTATTAAAGCTTTACAAACTTGATATTCTTCCGCTCAAGTATATCGCAGCTATTGACGCCGTTCTTGTACTTGTGGCAATATACGACTTTTTATCACAGTTTACTAAGACGCATATTATAGGAAAAGTAATATCTATACTTTTATCCGCTGTACTTTTATACACATTCCTTTTCACATCAAAGGTTGACACAACTCTTGATAAGATAAGCAGTAATGGTAATAACGTACAGGAGATTACAGATGTCGTTGATGTCGTTGTATTAAAGAAGGATAAAGCACAGTCACTTTCTGATACTTTATCATATACATTTGGTTATAACTCTACTGTAGATGCCGATGATAATCAGGATGCCATACAGAAGATTAACTTTAATAACAATGCAGACATCAAGACTAAGGAATATACAACCTGGGAAGATATCATTCCTGCATTAGAGGCTGGAACTGATATTCAGGCTATGCTTATTAATGACAACACATTGTCATCATTTGATGAAGAATATGAAGAATTCCTTGACTCAATAAGAATTGTCGGAACTATTGAGCTTAAGAGAACTATAGAATTAAGCGAATCTGACAAAAAGGTCAATGAAGAACCTTTCGTAATATATATATCAGGTAATGATGAAGAAGGTAAGATTCTTTCAACAGGACGAAGTGATGTCAACATTTTATGTGTTATCCACCCTATAACAAGACAGGTACTTCTTATCACTACTCCAAGAGATGCCTATATCAACCTTACTAATCCTGGTACAGGTGCACAGGGCTATGATAAGCTTACACACGCTGGACAATGGGGCATTGAAGGTTCTATTCTTAATCTTCAGAACCTGTATGACCTTAATATTGATTACTATGTCAAAATCAACTTTACTGGCTGTGAGACAATTGTAGATGCTCTTGGCGGTGTAACTATTAATTCATCTGTTGATTTTGTCAATGGACTTGAAGCAGCTCCAACAAGATATCACTATGTAATAGGTGATAATGAATGTAACGGTGAACAGACTTTAGCATTCTGCCGTGAAAGAAATGCTTTCTTAGATGGTGATTACCAGAGAGGCCGTAACCAGCTTGCAGCCCTTACAGCTATTATCAATAAGCTTACATCACCTGCAATACTTGCAAAGTACAGTGCATTACTTGATTCTGTCGGTGATATGCTCTACACTAATATGCCTGTATCAGATATTACATCACTTGTAAAAGGGCAGCTTGCCAACAGCCGTTCATGGAATATACAGACATACAGCACAGGTGCAGAACCTGACAGCAGACTATGCCAGCATTTCGGTTCTTATCGTTCTGTATCACTTCTTTATCAGGCTGATGTTGATATTGCCAAACAGCTTGCCAAGAAGATAATTAATGGTGATATATTCGATGCACAGGAATATTATGACGAAGAGATCAGCAAGGTTTCTAACCCAACTGGTTTGATGTCTTTACCTAATACTTCAAAATCATCAAGCACTAACAAAGAAGAAACTTCTGCTGCCACATCAACTAAGAGTTCATCAACAACTAAGCAGCAGCAGACTACAACTAAAGCAACTGCCGCACCTACAGAAGCAGCAACAACTACAGCAGCTCCTACACAGACCCCTGCTCCTGATAACAATAGCAATAACAATAACAATAACAACAACAACAGTAATAACAATAACAGTAATAATAATAACAGCAATAATACCGGCAGTAACGGCAATAAGACAGAAGCTACAACAGCTCCTACACAGGCGGCTGCCGCCCCTGCCCAGGCAGATAGCAATTCCAATGCTAATCAGGCTGCAGCTAATTAACTATAAAATATTGCTCAAAATACTATTAATAAAACACTATTAACAAAATACTATCAAGTATTAGAAAAAGGCTTCACATTATGTATATCGTAATGCGAAGCCTTTTTTACCTTTTAAATAGTTATTAAGTTAATATGTCAATTAGCTGTTTATAATATTATATGTTATTTACGACATAACCAGCCACCTATTTATTGGCATGTTCTCCATACTTGCCATAGTATTTGCCATAATACTTACCATAGTATTTGTTATCGTCCATATCGACCTTATTAAGTACCACTCCAAGAAGCTTGCAGTCTGTCTTTTTAATCTGCTCCAGACCCTTCTGGGCGTATTTGTAGCTTACATCATTAGCCGCCATTACATAGGCAACTCCGTCACACTCCTGTGCCACTATGGCACTGTCTATTACACTTCCTATAGGTGGTGTATCAATTATTATATAATCATACAAATCCCTTAATACTTTTATAAGTGTCTTAAACACCTTATTGCCAAGAAGCTCTGTAGGATTAGGTGGCACCGGACCAGAAAATACTACATTAAAATTCTCAACATTAGTTGCATACATAACTTCTTCAAATTTATTAATTCCTGATAAGAAATGTGTAAGTCCCTTAACAGACGTATTAATCTTATAACGTCCTACAAGCACCGACTTTCTTAAATCCGCATCAATAAATATAACCTTCTTGCCTGCTTCTGCAAGTGATACCGCAAGATTAAATGATACAGTAGATTTACCTTCTCCCGGTGTCGTACTTGTGAGCATAATAACCTTGATATCCGAACCGCAAAGCTGGATATTCGTTCTTAAATTCTTATATGCCTCATTAGCCCTGTAATCAAGCTTTCTTAATCGTTCTATATTGATAGTCTGCATATTATCTTTTCACCTGACTTTTACTTTTTATTCTTGTTCTTTTTGTTCTTCCTGCTCTTTTTCTTGTTCTTTGGCAAGCCATCATCCATTTCTTCTGAAATTGGAATAACTGCAAGTGTACTGAGGTCAAAATATTTCTCCACATCTTCTGTAGTCTTTACAGTATCATCTAACATTGACTTTATTACTATAACCGCCGCTGACAGCACAATACCTGCAAGAGCACCTATAATTGTCCATTTCTGGACAACAGCAAATGCTGGTATCTCTGATAATGAGCCTTCCTCAATAACATTTACCTGTTCAATCTTCATAATATCACATATCTTCTGTGATGATACTTTAGCCACGCAGTCAGCTATCTTCTTAGCCTGATAAGGATCATCACTAACAACTGTTATCTGCAATACACGTGTATCCGAAGGTGTATCAACAGATATGCTTGAAGCAAGCTGTGAGGCTTTCATATCAAGCTTTAATTCCTTGATAACTTCATTCATAACCGGAGCACTTGTTACAAGTATCTTATAATCTTTCGTAAGCTGTGTAGATAACTGGACATCTGATAAAGTAGTCGCACTGTCGTTAGCTCTGTTTAATACATACAGCTTGGTTTCTGACTCATACTGTGGTGTTATAAAAAACTTTGCCACAAGAAATGCACCAAGTCCCACTATTATGCCTGTTGCAATAATAACCATTATCTTATCCCATAATATAGATAAAATATGTCCAATATCAATTTCTATTTCTTCATTCTGAACATTATCTCTTCCCATTGTCAATCTCCATAATTATTTATCACTTAATCACTCTAAGCATTTAATATAAATCTTTTAATTATATCGGCAACTCCCGATTCATCATTAGATGGTGCGATATAGTCTGCATACTTTTTCACTTCTTCATACGCATTATCCATAACAGCCGCAACACCTGCTATCTTTAACATTGGTATATCATTCATTCCATCTCCACAGGCTATAAGCTCATCTTCTTTGATAGACAGCTTACCTAATAACTGCTGTAATGATTTATCTTTGGCAACCCCCTTTGGTACTACCTCAAGGAAATAATCTTCTGAATAAAATGCATCAAGCACGTCAGAATAATGCTCTAATAAAGCTTCCTGCACTGGCACAAGCTTATCGTGTCTTCCTACAACAAGGAACTTATTAACTGGATAATCTACATATTTCTTTAAATCATCTGTCTTAATTATTGTTGTATTATTGCAAAATGCTTCTTTTAACACATACTCATCATCATCACTCTCTGCTGCTATCTTTCCGTCCGAATATGTAAGTGCATACACATCATTAGCTCTTGCATAATCACATATATCGTCTATACACTGCCTTGGAAGCTCGTGGCTTACAATTACATCTCCATTCAGGCAGTTAATTATCTCACCACCATTGTAAGCTAATATATATCCGCCTCTCTTATCTAACTCAAGCTCATCTGCTATCGGTGTTATCCCAAATAATGGACGTCCCGAAGCCAATATAACTGTAACATCTTTATCAATTGCAGCCCATACAGCCTCCTTATTAGCCTCCGGAAGCTTCTTATTATGGTCTGTGAGTGTTCCGTCAAGATCGAGCGCAATCGCTTTATATTTCATTGTTAAATACCTGTCCTTTATAATTCTTATATAGGTGTCGGGGATACTTCCCTTACATATGCCAATTAATTGCTTCACTATTACATCACCCTGCAATTCCTGACAATATATCCGCATACATAATCACTTTATCATATGTACTTAATAATTACAATAAGCTAAGCCTTAAGCTTTTATTAACTTATCCTCATCTGGTCAAATGCACCTGCTATATTCAATCTGCCATAGCCATATTCAACATTTGGATAAGCAATATCCCCCGGTCGGTCTGCTCCCCTTATTATATATGACTTAATCTCGCTATTACTTATAACTGATCTGTTATTGTTAGTAACTCCCCAGCTAAAAAATAATGCCGCTGCCCCTGCAACGTGTGCCGCAGCAATGCTTGTTCCTGATCTAACTGTATAGCCTCTTACGCCTCCAACACCATACACATTAACTCCTGGTGCTGCTATATCAGGCTTAACCCTGTTATCCGCCGTATAACCCCTGCTGCTGTTCACGTCACTTCCGTTGGTATTATGATTATATGCACCAACAGTAATAAGCCTTAAACCGCTGGCAGGCTCTACAAGCGTTACATCAGCATCTGAATTAAGAAAATAGGCATCACAGTCCATAAGCTCTTTTAAAGTTATCCACGCATTAAAATATCCAGGAAGATTAGTAAGACTATATACATCTATCTTCCACAGTCCCTCTGCCGGACGTTCAAATCTCATAAATATAACTTCCTGCCCTGCAACAGTTTCTGTAATCTGGTAATCAACATATATCCTTGAATTCTCCAAAAGAAATGAATATTGTGTACTTGAGCCTATCCTTGCTGGTATTCTTGGAATAATCTCGCCTGTCGGTGATATTATTGATACCGACAGTACATCAAGACTTTTTGCCCATATTTCAAGCACAAAGCCTTTTCCACGCCTCTCAACATTTATCTCCATTTCCTTATATTCAGGAACAACAGAAGCGTAACCGCTAAAATGTGTCCTTTTGACTGCCTCATTGCCAGCAGGAACAACAACACATGTATTAACGTGCATTGTAAGTGAATCAAGAACATTTGATAAAGGACTTCCGCCTGTTCTTGAGCCCAGACCACTACCCAGTCCCATATATATGACAAGAGGCATTTTCTTTAACCCTGCATAATCCTTTAGAAATCTTGCGGCAAGCATAATATCCGTTTCCTCAAAACACACTGCATCATCCCTTATGTAGAAGTAATCCCTTAAATATTTCTTTGCATTTTTTAATTTTACACATACTATGCTTGCCTCTGGTGCAACACCTATGTAATCATCAATTTTTCTTGAAGCAATTACTCCAGCCATAAATGTTCCGTGCCCTGTAATATCGGTTGTTCCCACATAATCGTAAGGATTTAGTCCATTGCGGTATGCTTCAAGTGCTGTATTAATCTCTGCCTGTTCATATATACGACCATAATTAACATATAAATTCTGCCTGTACTCAAGGGTCTGATCCCATATAGCCATAATACGCGTATTACCAGCCGTATCACAGAAGTTCTCACTAAGATAATCAATTCCTGTGTCTATTATCCCCACGATAACACCCTGCCCTTTTGAATTTAAAAAAGGCTGGCTTGTTATGTTGGTGGCATTTACCGCATCAATGCTTGATGTATCCATAAGCCCATACAACTTGGGAATTGTATAATATCCCAAGTCACTTATATTAAAATCCCTGTCATCCGGAAGCCTGCTATGTGCAACAAGCCATTGGTCATCAACCTTCTGTATACATACATCAGGGTTGCTTTGAAGCATCTTATTAATTCCCGGAAGATTGACAACTATATAATCATATATATCCTCATCTGTTATCATTTCACTGCATAAAGGCATAAAAAATGTCCTTAAAGATAATCTTTAAGGACATTATATGATTAATATTTTATAATAATACTAATATACTGACATACTGACATATACATAATAACTTCTGCAAAATAACATCAGCAGAATATCTTGTGCATAATGGCTTGTGAAACTGACAGCATTAAGCTTCTGCATTATTCATTGGAAGTCTTTCCTGTCCACGCATCATAATAAGCGGTGTGCCATTCTTCTCAATGTAATCTGCTGTTATTGTGACACTTCCGATATTATCATCTTTAGGAATTTCATACATTATATCAAGCATATATTCTTCTATTATAGACCTTAATGCTCTTGCTCCTGTATCTTTTTCCATAGCTTTCTTTGCAATCTGTCTTAAAGCATCATCATCAAATTCAAGCTTAACCTCATCAAGTTCTAATAACTTCTGATACTGCTTAAGTATTGCATTCTTAGGCTCTTTCATAATCTTAACAAGCATATCCTCTGTAAGACCCTCTAAAGAGAATACTATAGGAAGTCGTCCTAAGAATTCAGGAATCATACCAAATTCCCTTAAATCCTCTAATTCAACCTTTGATAATATATTCTTGTCATTATCATATTTATCTTTAAGGTCTGAGTTAAAACCTATTGATGACTGCTTATTAAGTCTTGCCTTTATTATATTCTCAAGGTCTGGAAATGCACCACCGCATATAAATAATATGTTGCGTGTGTTAACTGTAACCTGCGGAACCATAGCATTTTTGCTTGTAGCACCTACTGGAACTTCTATATCACTTCCCTCAAGAAGCTTTAACATTCCCTGCTGTACAGATTCACCGCTTACATCACGGCTTCTTGTTTCTTTCTTCTTGGCAATCTTATCTATCTCATCAATAAATATAATGCCTCTTTCTGCCTTCTCCACGTCATTATCTGCTGCCTGTAAAAGCTTTGATACAACGCTCTCTATATCATCACCTATATAGCCAGCTTCGGTAAGTGAAGTAGCATCTGTAATTGCAAGAGGTACTTTTAAAAGTCTTGCCAGTGTCTTTACAAGATAAGTCTTTCCGCTTCCTGTAGGTCCTATCATAAGCATATTAGACTTTTCAATCTCAATATCGTCCATAGTTCCTGTGGCAACTCTCTTATAATGATTGTATACAGCAACTGACATAACCTTCTTGGCATAGTCCTGACCTATTACATATTCATCTAACATTGCCTTTATCTGATGAGGTGCTGGAAGATTAGCCAAATCAAGTGTATCGTCCTTTTCCTTATCTGCAGGCTTGTTATTATCTTCTTTCTTTTTCTTGACTTTCTGCCTGTTGGAAATGTCATTACCCATCATATTAAAGCCTCCGAACATTCCCATATTAGGCATATTATTCATAAGGTCATCATAATTGATATCACTGTTATTAATTGTATCAAAGGTCTTCTGCATACAATCTGCACATACACATAAACCACCTGGCATATTAATCATTTTACCAGCCTTAGACTCTGACCTTCTGCATATATAACACACCTTTTCGTATTCATCTGTGTTAGCAGTTGTATTGTTCTCATTATTATTATCGTTGTTACTCATTTAATCCTCAATTCTGTGTTACGAGGCTTATTAGTTCTTCTTTCCTAATGTAACCTCCACACTCTTTAGTACATATTCACTACCTTCAAGATGATAGTAGTCAACCTTTACTGTCTCTCCTGCTGAATAATACTGCAGAAGTGACTGTAAGCCTGACATTGTTGATATTGACTGGTCATCAAAACCGACAATTATATCGTAAGCTGAAAGTCCTGCCTTCTCTGCTGCTGAGCCAGATGCTACTGTACGAACCATTATACCCTGTGGGTAACCATACATAGAAGCATATGTGCTTGTTATATCTATAGCAGCAATACCAAGATATCCAGCATTATCTGAATCTACCTTCTGTCTTGTCTGCTTGCTCATAAGTGAGCTTATAAGTTCCTTAACATTAGATACAGGTATTGAATATGCCATACCCTCAACACCATCTGATGATGTCTTAGCAAAGTTAATAGCAATTACCTTGCCGCTTGCATTAAGAAGTGCTCCACCACTATTACCTGAGTTAATAGCTGCGTTAGTCATTATAAGTCCTGAAAATGTAACATTGTTAACTGTTATTGATCTGTCAAGGGCACTTATAATACCATTAGTAACTGACTGTCCTTCTCCAAGTGCATTACCAATTGCCACTACCTGCTGGCCTACTGCAATTGTATCAGAATCTGCAAGTTCTGCAATAGCTATTTTACTTATTGTGTCAGACGGAATATCTGATAATGATACAGCAACTACTGCTATATCCTGATCTGACTTAGAACCCTTTACCGTTGCACTTACTGACTGGTCATCCACAAATACACATTTTAAGTTGGATACATTATCTACAACATGTGCATTAGTTACAATAAGAAGCTCTGTATCATTCTTACCAACAATAATACCAGTTCCACTTGTTGAAGCCTCGTACTGCTGCTGTCCCCAGCCATACATTGGAGATGAACTGCTTACTGTAGTTGTACCATTAAGGGCAACCATAGCCGGAAGTGCTGCCTGTGCCACACTTTCTACATTCATTGATGAATATTGTGAAAGATTAGTATCTCCATTAGCATTAATATCATCGCTTGTAACTTTATCAATATTGCTTGTCACAGTTGAAATTGTATAGTTCTTAGTATCATTACCACCTAAATATTTCTTCTCAATATGATAAGTTCCATACATTGCTGAACCAGCTACAACACCAAATACCACTGCTGCAAGCACACCACTTATATACTTCTTAGCCGTGGAATTCTTAGAAAACCAATTGTTAAATGACTTCTTTCTTGCTTCCTTCTTAGCCTGCTTAGCCGCTCTCTGTGCATTCCTATAAGAATTATTCTGATCACTGCCTATATTATTATTAACATATGAATATCTATAGGTTGAATTACTGTTATCTGATGCATTATGAAAGCCTGTATTAGCACCATTATTATATGCTGTGTTATTATATCCGGCATTAGTTCCTGTGCTATTGTATGATGTATTAGCACCATACTGTGAATTATTCATACCACCCTGATTATATCCATAACCATTATAGCCATAATTATTACTTCCGTTAGAATACTGGTTCTGTCCATTATTCATACCAGCACCACCTGCACTGTTCTGATTATAACCTGTGTTATGGCTGTATGTTGTATATCCAGTTGTTCCTGTACTCTGATTATTATCAGGCTCTACATTCTCATAATTCCTAGAATTATTATCAGAATTATTGTTCATATAATCGTTATCTTCATTATTATACATATCCAAACACTCCTTACTTATGTCATTTCAACGAAAAAATGAACACATTTCGTTGTTGATACTGTTAGTATATTCACGAAATGTGTTCATATTGTGTATTACTTGTTAAGAAAATCTGAACTTATATAATTATGCTATGTAAAACATATCCATCAAATAATACTTACTGATTACTGCCCAACAAGCTCCATAACAGCTTTCTTTAAAGCTTCTTCTTTAGCTGCTGCATCTTCTATGCTGCTGCCCTTAACGCCCATATAGAACTTAATCTTAGGCTCTGTACCAGATGGTCTTGCACAGCACCATGCATTATCTGATAAATCATAATAAAGTACATTAGAGTTAGGAAGTCCTGTGCTATGCTTATCGCCTGTAACCATATTGACACATTCGTCCTTCTTATAATCTCTTGCTTCAAGAACTGTCCAGTTACCAATCTTAGATGGTGTATTATTTCTAAGGTCATCCATCATCTTAGCAATCTTTCCAGCACCCTCAGCACCCTTCATTGTGATAGCAACCTGTCCTTCTTTATAGTAGCCATACTTCTCATAGATGTTAATCATCTGATCCCATAAAGTAAGACCTTTATTCTTATAGTAAGCTGCTGCTTCACAAAGTGCCATAACTGCAACGATAGCATCCTTATCTCTTGCGTGTGTTCCTACAAGACAGCCATAGCTTTCCTCAAAACCAAATTCATATTCATATGTACCCTGCTGTTCAAAGAACTTAATCTGCTCACCGATGAACTTAAAGCCTGTAAGAACTTCAATAAGCTTAAGGTTATATTCCTTAGCAATGCTGTCAGCCATATTAGTTGAAACTATTGTCTTAACAAATGCTCCGTTCTTATGAAGAAGTCCCTTTTCCTGTCTTTGTGAAAGGATATATTCTGCAATAAGCATAGCAGACATATTACCTGTAAATGACTGGTATTCACCTGTCTTAGTATCCTTAGAATATACACCAAGTCTGTCAGCATCCGGATCTGTTGCAAGAACGATATCTGCATCAACTTCCTTAGCAAGCTTTAATGCTAATGTGAATGCCTTAGGATCTTCTGGGTTAGGATATTCAAGCGTTGTAAAATCTGGGTCTGGCTTTTCCTGTTCTGGAACAACATATACGTGCTTAAAGCCTAATTCCTTAAGAACTCTTCTTACTGGAATATTACCTGTACCATGGAATGGTGTGTATACAATCTTAATATCATCCGCTACTTTCTTAATGATATCTCCATTAATACTCATCTTCTTTAATGCGGCCATATATCTGTCATCCATATCGTATCCGATCACATTGTAAAGACCGCAAGCCTTAGCTTCATCTTTATCCATAGTCTTAACTGTATTGTAATCTGTTACAGCCTTAACTTCTGATATAATCTGTGAATCCTTAGGTGCTGTAATCTGTGCACCATCTTCCCAGTACACCTTATATCCGTTGTATTCTGGTGGGTTGTGGCTTGCTGTTACTACAATACCAGCTATGCAGTTAAGGTCTCTTAATGCAAATGATAATTCTGGTGTTGGACGAAGTGAAGGGAATATATATGCCTTAATTCCGTTAGCATTAAGACAAAGTGCTGCTTCATCAGCAAATTCAGGTGACATTCTTCTTGAGTCAAATGCAATAGCTACACCTCTGTCTGCTGCACCTTCCTTAATAATAAAGTTAGCAAGTCCCTGTGTTGCCTTTCTTACAGTGTAAATGTTCATTCTATTAGTACCATTGCCAATTACACCTCTTAAGCCTCCTGTTCCGAATTCAAGATCTTTGTAAAATCTGTCTTCAATCTCCTTCTCATCATTAGCGATCGACTTAAGTTCATCTCTTGTTGCTTCATCAAAATACATATTGTCACACCAAGACTTATAAACTTCCATATAACCCATACTCTGTACCTCTTTCCTTGTTATTTAATAATGTCGGGGAAAATGGTATTTTTCCCTGACTGATGTACACGTATTGCTACATCATTTTATTTAATTATAATTCAATCCGTAGATTAAATCAATCTTTAAGAGCTTCTTTAAACTTTTCTGATACTGTCTTTAACGCTTCTTCTTCATCGCTTCCATCAGCTATTAAAGTTATCTCATCTCCACATTTAACACCTGATGCAAGTATTGATATTACACTCTTTGCATTGGCTGTCTTACCCTCTGCATATTCAAATGATATATTAGAATCAAATTTAATTGCCGCATCACACATAGCACCCGCTGGACGAAGATGTATTCCAAGCTGGCTTGTGACAATTATATTCTCCTTTACCATTATAATCCCTCCTTAAATGGCAGTTCTTAACAAATTACCTTGTCGCCGATGTAGTGCTTTCTGTCGCTTTGGTACTCTCTGTAGTTGTTTCCTGCTGTATTGCCGTTATTGTAACATTAACAGTAACATTACCTACTACAGTTATTCCATCAGGCAGTGATAACGCCACTGTGACATTATGAGTTCCTGCCCCAAGATTCTTAAGGTCAATGCCTGCCTTTACATCTGATGCACTGACAGCCGATAACACATTATCATTACCTGTTACAGTAAATGTAATACCCTGCATTACCTGTGCATTAAACCCTGTCTGTATATTATTAAGTGTTATCTCTGAAGCTGAAAGACTTATCTGCTTTGTAGCCTTCTGTGCTATCTTAACTGTAACAGTAAGACTGCTGTCAGATACAAATTTAATTCCTGATGGAACATAATCTGATAATCTGAAAGTATATGTCTTATCAGAACTCAATCCATCAGCATTAATATTCTGCGATGGAATTGTTATTGTATCTACTTTACCCAGCAAATCATCTGAACCTGTTATAACCGCAGATGCCTGGCTTAATATTGTATCTGTTATAATATATCCGTCTGACGGCGTTCCACTTGTCTTTGCTGTTATTGACACCGTCTTCATTCTTGCTATATCAACATTGATATCTGCTTTAGTACATGACAGTTCAAGTGCATCATTTACTATTTCATTACCATCTTCATCTAACATCTTAACATCTGCACTTGTGCTTATATCTTCCTTAGCACCTGATACATCTACATTTACTGATAATGCTGCTACACTCTCAAGTAAAGATGTAGGACCTGTAACTTTGATATATGTTGGTGATGAACTTGTCGAAGCAACCGTATATCCTGAAGCTGTAGAACCTGTCGTGTTAACATCTAATGACAAAGTCTTGGTATCCCTGTTCTCTATGCTTAGCTTAAGTGCTGATGTTCTTGGAACAGCCTCTACATTATTAAGAACCTGTCCATCTTTAATTACCTGAACCTGTATATCTACATAATCTGTAAATGCAGTAACCTTACTCAAATCTGCGGTTGCACTTATATCACTTGTCTTAAGGTCTGTTACGACACTCTTTGGACCACTTACTGTAACTGAAATCTTGCCGCCATCAACAACTTCATAACTGTAATCTTTGTCTGTAAGGCTCTGTGTATTAATAAGCTGTACAGTTATATTACTGAATGTATAACTCGTGTTAGGGTCATATATATTAACAATAACTGTCCATAGAACAACTGCAAATACAGCGGATAATAACTTCAGGCTGAAATTCTTAAATATCTTCTCTTTCATGCTTCAACCTGCCTCTCCATATCCTGAAAGACTTAACATCTATATTCTTTCTACGGATATATTCCAGTTTATTCTTTAAAGAATCTGCATCAATATCGTGTATTAATTCACCACCAAAAGCTACGGAAACCTTACCCGTTTCCTCTGATACAATAATTGTCATACTGTCTGTAGCTTCGCTTATTCCGACTCCGGCACGGTGTCTTGTTCCTAAAGCCTTGCTAAGATTAACATTATCTGTAAGTGGAAGATAACAGGTAGCTGCAACAACCCTGTTACCCCTAACTATAACTGCACCATCGTGAAGCGGTGTATTATGCTCAAATATATTAATAAGAAGCTGGCTTGTGACAATACCATCTACAGGTATTCCTGTCTTTATATACTCTTCCAGAAGCATATCCTGTTCTATAACTATCAATGCACCTGTCCTTACCGCTCCCATCCTGTAGCACGCATCAACAATTTCGTCAGCTGTCTTAACACTAAAACGCTCATCTTTATTGCTGTTATCACCAAAATTCAGGAAATTAAGAACAAATTTCTTCCTTCCTAACTGCTCTAACGCCCTTCTTAATTCAGGCTGGAATATAATAACAAGTGCTATAATTCCAACACTTATCGTCTTTCCTGCTATCCACAATATAGTCTTTAAGTTAAGCAGATATGCAACTACCGCGAATAAACCTACTACTATAATTCCTTTAAGCAAAGCCCACGCTTTAGTATTCATTATCCATAACAGAATATTATAAAGAACAACCGCAATAATAATTATCTCTATAATATCTGTCCATGTAATCCTTGGTATATATAATCTTGAAAAATAATTCTGCAACAGATTACCTGATGTAGTCACATTCTCACCACCCTTTTAATTTCTATATGATAAACATACTATTATTTATCAAAAAATATCATATCTTCGTCTTCTTCTGTGGCAGCAGTTGTTGATTTAGCCTGTCTTACATCACTTATATCTGAGGCTTTTCTGGTCTTTCTTGCATTAATCTGCTTAACCTTTACATCCTCACCTGCTACATTAATCTTAGGCACAGCCTTTACATAATAATAGTATTCGTCATCTTCATACTGTACATACTCTGTTCTTCTGAAATCAACTGCAAAGAACATAACATTACAGATATAACCTGCAAGTGCACCTAATATAACTCCGATTACAATAAGAACTATATTAAATTCAGTCTTAAATACAATCTCGCATACAACAAGAATTATGAACTGTAATACACTTCCTATTCCTATAGCGTAACCCCATGCATAGTCAATCTTAAGTCTTCTTATTATGTATACAACAATTACTGTAACTGCAAGTGCTGCAATTAACACTATCATCTGCTTGTCCTTAACAAGACTTTCTATTAAATAAGAAACCTGTAACATACTCTCTGTTAAAGATTTGTTAGTAACTGCTGCTTCGTAAGCACTGGCTGTATTAATTATATAATAAATTATTACACCAAAGCTTACAGGTATTGCCGCAAGAAATGATGAGCATAAACCTACAGCAACCGGTATAACATAAGGTATCTTAAAACCACACATAATTACTGTTAATATTAGCAGATATCCAAGCTTTGGTGTAAATCTGAAATATAACAGATACATAAGAAGCACTACGCACAATGCAATAAGTGCAAATTCTACTGATATTGCATACAAGTGTGCAATCATAAATATCGAAAGCATTACTATTGTAAAGCCATTAGGCAGAAATGCACATATAACCGATACTAATACTGCTATTATAGGACTATTAAGCTTATCCATATAGCCGATAGAGGCATTAAGCATAAGAAATGAAACCAATGCTGCTATAAACTTAGCCACCGGTACAATATATATATCATATTTGTTGTAAAATCTTTTAAAATTCTCTTTGAGTTCTAATAAAACCGCCATTATATCCTCCATATTTACTTTCTTTTCTTCTGGCTGTTATAAAATCTTTCAAGCTTATTAAGTCTTGAAAAATATTTCTTAAGACCTTTTCTTGAACGTTCATACTGGACATTATATACAACAGCTGCTATTACTGTAAATATAACTAACATTCCTATATAGTATATTGCCACTCTCCTGCCAAATGCAAGATAGTCCATTGAATTAATATTCTCAACAAGTCCCTCTGCATTGCATAATACATACATAATTGCAACTATCATAAATGCAAATGTTGTAGTTATTAATGTCTTTAAAATACCGAAAGCAATGAAATCACCTTTGAAATATTTCGCTGTACGAAGCATTTTCCTGCCCTCGTTCTTTTCATATATAGCCATCTTAGTCATCATCTTAACTTTATTCTCATTAAGCACAACTTTCACCTCATTATTCATTTCATAAATATGCTATTGGTTATATAACAGCATTTTATTAAATATAGCATATTTGACATTAATTGTATATTACAATTTGCGAATGTCCTCCGCCTGCTGCTGTTACAATTCTTACTTTTCTTCCCTCAGCAGTAAATGTTCTGTCACTTGAAGCAGAAAGATAATTGCTCCATACCTGACTATATTCTGATGGGAGAAGCTCACTTAATACACTATTAATCTTGCTGTCAAAACCACCGCTTCTCTGCTTGATATATATAATAGAAACTTCTGGCTGTATTATTATTTCTCCATAATAAGTATCATTTTCTGTATATATGTATACATTAGAATATTCTCTTGTAAATCCCTGATTACCAAGTATGTCTGGCAGATCTGTACTCTTCATTCCGTCACTGTTTCCAGTTGATGAACTGCTGCTTCCTGTGTTAGTGCTATTGGTATTCGATGAATTAGAGCCTGAATTGTTAGAGGTATTGCCTGAATTATTGTTATAAGACCCATCTGAATTATTAGATGAATCATCTGCAATATAGCCTCCGTCAGAACTACCATTATCTGTACCACTGCTGTTACCATCATCATAGCTTCCTGCCTCACTGTTATATGAGTAGCCCGTTCTGCCTGATGTGCCACTATTAGAAGTCCCTGATGAGCTGCTGTTAGATGAATTAGAACCCGTAATGCTTCCATTACCTGTGTATACAACATATCCATTGGCTGAACCTGCTGATACACTCTTTATTCCCTCAATAGCTACGGCATCTGACACATCTCCTACTGTCGCTGTAAGTGCCGCAACACCTACATTATTAACAGTTACAACACCATCTGAATCAACCTTCATAATATCCTCATTACTGCTTGACCACACAAGTGCCTTATCAGTATTCTCCGGCTCTACAACTGCAGCTGCTTTAAATGTTGTGCCGACAACAACAGCTGTATCATCCATTAATATCTCAACCTTAGTAAGTGACCTGTCAGCTACACTGTTGTTAGATGAATTATTCTGTGGTTTCAAATTCTTCTCTGTCAATGTCATTCCAACAGTATTATCCCCACTTTTCTTATTATTAGAACTTACAGCTCCTGCTATAATAACTGAAAAAAGAGCAATTACAGCTATTACAATAAGTACAATTGCAATTGGGGACAGCTTAATTCTTGTATTTGCTGTGCCTTTTGAATTATTATCCTTTTCGTTGTGCATCTTTATCTCCATTCTTAAACTATCTCATCAGGAAGCTTCCATTGCTCTGCCTGATACTTATAATCTTCCGCCATCTGTCTGAACTGTGCTATCTGTTCTATATCTTCTGATGTTTCTGAAAGCTTGTCATAACATCTGCTAAGAGCATACAAAGGCTTATTACCTCCGCTTGTAATATCTAATACGCTTGAAGTTTCATATATTGCATTATAATACCACATTGCCGCTTCTGCATAGTCATTTATATCATAATAATAATTGCCAAGTTCATAACATATCTCTGAGCTTGGATTATCAGCAACACACCTTAAAGCAAGCTTAAAGAATTCTCCCATATCACCTGCTATGCGGTATATTTTAACAAGTACACAGTTCACTTCCTGTCGAATGTCGTCACTTCTGTTCTCATTAATAAGAATATCGGCAAATATATCTTTAAAATCCATAAAATCTTTATCTGAACCAGAAATATAAAGCTCCTTGCATAACATAGTTATAACATAGTCCTCCAACTGTGTTCCCCTGGCAAATGCTTTAATATATGTAGAGAAATCCCTCCTGCTGTGGTCTGATACTGGTCTGTGCAGTATCTCTATATCACTGTCATATACCACAGGTGTAAGCCTTACTGTTTCATGAATTGGTGATGTCCATACGAAAGGCCTTAACCTCTTAAAAAGCTTTGGCCTTAATTCTCTGTGTACATTGTACACAGAGTTATAGTCATTATCATTAACATAATACATCTGTACTATATCTATCTCTGGAAGAAGCATTGATTTCAGGTCTTTTAATGCCTGATTATTGCGTTCATCTAATATCTCATCTGCATCTGCACTGAATATATAATCGCAGGAAGCTAATGAAAATGCGTAATTTCTGGCAGCGGCAAAATCGTCACACCATTTATAATCATATACTTTATCTGTGTATTTATGTGCTATATCTTTGGTTGAATCAGTCGAACCAGTGTCCACTATTATTAATTCATCATAAGTTCCTGCGTATGAAATAAGACAGCGTTCTAATATTGACTGTTCATTTTTTACTATCATACATAAGGTGATTGATATCATTTTCGTGGTCTCCTTATAATTGTTTCCTGTTCATAAGTATACCATATCAGTTTTTATGTGGATAGATTTTTAATTAAAAAAGGAGTTTGTGTTTGATATGTCACCTGTCTACTGGTACGGGTGGCAATCTAGCACAAACTCTTTTTAGGTTTTCATTATTATTTTTTTATCATTTCAATACTTGAATTTATTTATTCCAGCTATTTATTTTAAGCCTTTTTCAAGGTCTGTAAGCATTATGTCTAATGCCTGTATTCCACCTTCGGCTGTGTACCATACATTTGAATGTTCAAGATATATTATATGGTTGTTTTTGTAGGCATCTGTTGTCTTTACAAGTTCATTTTCCACTATTTCTTTAGCAGTCTTAGCACCTGCTGTTGATATTGCGCTATCTCTGTCCATAACAAATATATAATCAGGATTCTGCTGTACTACTGTTTCAAATGAAGATTCATTGCCGTGTGTTGATGTTGAGCCTGCGGCTGTAAGATTGTTAAAGCCTGCTTCTACACCTATTAAAGAGCATCTTCCATCATTTCCAAGAAGATTAAAGCTTCCGCTTGTTGTCATACCTACTAATGCTGTCTTTCCTGATGATATCTTCTTTATTGCATCTATTCTTGCTCCAAAATCAGACATAAGTGAATCAACTTTATCTTCCATTCCGAATATTGAAGCTATTGTCTTTGCATTTTTAGATACGCTATTTACAAGTCCCTCATTAGTATCTGTTGCAAGATATACTACTGGTGCTATTTCACTTAAAGCATCATAGCTCTTTGATAAACGTCCACCAATAAATATAATATCTGGTTCACACTCCATAACTGCTTCTAAATCAGCCTCTTTTATTGTTCCAAGATTTTTAATTGATGCATCATTTGAATATTTTTCAAGGTAATCAATACTTGTTGATGCCATTCCTACTACTCTGTCACCTACGCCAAGTTCATCTATAATATCTAAAGATGCAAGGTCAAGAATTGCTATTCTCTTAGGATTATAAGGAACTTCTAATTCAATTTCATTCTTTGAAGCATCAAGCGAAGTGATTGTCACGCTTGTCTTTTCTTCTTTAGTACTTTCATTATCAGACTTATCAGTACCACACGCTATAAGTCCTACTGCCATTACTGCCATAAGTGCCATTAATAATAATTTCTTAAAATGTTTTTTCATATTTTACCTTTGTGGCTTACTGCCACTTCATCCTTTCTTTAAATTATAATATATCCCAAGCCGTATACATTACTAAACCAATACCAGTAATAAAAGTGAATGGAAAATTCCACTTTTGACATCCTGCCATTATTTAATAAATTT
>ULVI01102544.1_pt1 | contig 20305 bp, 19 predicted proteins | sample 1959331 | NCBI WGS metagenome assembly ULVI01 (sample SAMEA4835782, study PRJEB28245) | human gut metagenome | biome: gut microbiome; material: fecal sample | place: Denmark | collected 2008 | reverse complement strand
CAGCGGATGACGGAGCACCACTGGTTGTACAGCATGGGCAGCTGCCGGTAGGTCTGCAGAATGTTCGACCAGTGGTCGCAGAACATGGTCTCGGAGGTGGGACGGAAGGCCAGACGCTCTTCCAGCTTCTCACTGCCGCCCATGGTGACCCATGCCACCTCGGGGGCAAATCCGTTGACCAGCTCGCCTTCCTTTTTCAGCAGGCTTTCCGGGATCAGCACGGGCATTGCCACGTTCTCATGGCCGGTTTTCTTGAATTCGCCGTCCATGATCCGCTGCATATTCTCCCAGATGGCGTAGCCATAGGGGCGCAGGATGGTAAAGCCCTTGACGGAGGCGTACTCCACCAGTTCGGCCTTCCGGCACACGTCCGTGTACCACTGCGCAAAATCGACCTCCATGTCGGTGATCTGCTCCACCTTTTTCTCTTTTGCCATATTTCCTCATCCTCTCAGAATGCCAAATCTTGATACTCTATTATAGCACCATTGTCAAGGGTCTGCATAGGATGAAGCAGATGTTTTTCATAAAAATTTTCCGCTCAGGAGGCGCTTATGACAAAGGTTACGCTGTACCTGGAGCCGGCCGTGGCTCTGTTTTATTCCCGGGTCGCCGACTGGGCAGGACTGCCGTTGGAGCAGGTGCTCTGCGACAGCCTTTACAAGCTGGCGGGGGAATTGAGTCTGGAGGCACTGCAAAACCGGGAGGAAAACCCATTGTAATTTCCTCCCGAATTTGCTATACTAAACGGGAAAGAAATCCCCGCCGGTTTTCCGGCGTAAAGACAAGACATTTGGAGGTTCCTCCATGAAATCCATCCGTGAAATTTACAAAACCGGCAAAGGCCCCTCGTCCTCCCATACCATGGGGCCGGAACGTGCCGCGAACTATTTTAGAAGCGCCCACCCGCAGGCCGACGGCTTCCGGGTAATCCTCTACGGCTCTCTGAGCAAAACCGGCGTGGGCCACGGCACCGACCGGGTGCTGCGGGAGGTCCTTGCCCCCGTCCCCACGGAGATCGTGTTCTCCGACGAGGCGCTCCCCGCCTCCGCCCACCCCAACACCATGGACCTGATCGCTCTGAAAAACGGGGCGGAAGCGGACAGGCTGCGGGTGGAATCCATCGGCGGCGGCGATATCCGCATCCCCGGTCAGACGGATTCCGAGAGTGAAGAAGTCTACGTGGAGCATTCCTTCGCGGAGATCGCCGATTTCTGCAAATGGCGCTACATCCAGACTCTCAGCGACTACGTGGAGCTGAACGAGGGGCCGGAGATCTGGGCGTTCCTTCTGGACGTCTGGCAGACCATGAAGCAGTCCATCGACGAGGGTCTTTCCAAAACCGGCGTACTTCCCGGCGGCCTGAACGTCCAGCGCAAGGCAAAATACCTGTACGAGCAGCACCCCGGTGACGAAAATCCGGCCATGAAGGAATTTCAGATGATCGCCGCTTACGCCTACGCCGTCGCCGAGCAGAACGCGGACAACGGCACCATCGTCACCGCCCCCACCTGCGGCGCCTGCGGCGTGCTGCCCGCCGTCCTCAAATACGCTCAGGTGACGAAAGGCTTTACCGACGAGCAAGTTTGCCGGGGGCTTGCCACCGCCGGCATCATCGGCAACCTGACCAAGACCAACGCCTCCATCTCCGGCGCGGAATGCGGCTGTCAGGCGGAGATCGGCACCGCCTGCTCCATGGCCGCAGCGGCACTGGCAGAGCTGTACCACCAGAATCTGGATCAGGTGGAGTACGCCGCGGAGGTCGCCATGGAGCACCATCTGGGTCTGACCTGCGACCCCATCTGCGGCCTTGTGCAGATCCCCTGCATCGAACGCAACGCCGTCGCCGCAGTCCGCGCCATGAACGCCTGCAATTTGAGCTATTTTCTCACCGGCTCCCGGAACATCAGCTACGACATGGTGTGCCGCGCCATGCGGGAGACCGGCGTCAATCTGGATCACCGCTTCCGGGAAACCAGCGAGGGCGGCCTTGCCAAGCTGTACAACCGGCGAAGGAAGCAATAATATAGTGCAAAACCCGCTGTCATCCACCAAAATCGGATGACAGCGGGTCATTTATTTTTCGCTTTTCCTGCCGCAGCCGCCGCACCGGGAGCAGTCCCCGCAGCAGCCGTCTTTTTTCTTTCTGCGCAGCAGTAAGTACGCACAGTACCCGCCGATCAGGGCAAGCAGCAGATAATCCAGCCAGCTCATGTCAGCAGCAGCCCCACATGGTAGACCATGAATGCCGCCAGCCAGGCAACCAGACACTGTGCGAACACGATCCCCACCGTCTTCCAGCCGGATTTCAGCTCCGTCTTAATGGTGGAAACCGCCGCCACACAGGGGGTGTACAGCAGGCAGAAGGCAAGGAAGCTCGCCGCCGACGCCGTTGTAAACAGGGAGTGCAGCGCAATGCCAAGCTGTTCCGTGCTGACGCCCAGAATCACGCCGAAAGTGCTGACCACCGCTTCCTTCGCGGTGAAGCCGGACACCAGCGCCGTCACCATCCGCCAATCGCCGAAGCCCAGCGGCGCAAAGATGGGCGATACCAGCCGCCCAAGCGCGGCGAGAATGCTGTCGGCGCTGTTTTCCACCACGTTCAGCCGGGTATCGAAGGTCTGCATGAACCAGATGATGACCGTAGCCATAAAGATCACCGTAAACGCCCGGGTCAGGAAATCCTTCGCCTTCTCCCACATCAGCAGAACCACGGATTTTGCCGAGGGGAAGCGGTAATTGGGCAGTTCCATCACAAAGGGAACGGGATTGCCCTTAAAGGCGGTATTTTTCAGAACCAGCGCCACCAGAATGCCCACCAGAATGCCGCCGAAATACAGTGCCAGCATCACGAGCAGCTCATGCCCCGGGAAAAACGCGGCGGCGAACAGGGTGTAAATGGGGATCTTCGCCGAGCAGCTCATGAAGGGGGTCAGCAGAATGGTCATTTTCCGATCCCGGTTGGAGGAAAGGGTTCTCGTCGCCATGATGGCGGGGACGGAGCAGCCGAAGCCCACCAGCATGGGCACGAAGCTCCTTCCGGAAAGGCCGATCTTCCGCAGCAGCTTGTCCATGACAAAGGCCACCCGGGCCATATAGCCGCTGTCCTCCAGAATGGACAGGAAGAAAAACAGCGTCACGATCAGGGGCAGAAAGCTCACCACGCTGCCCACACCGGCGAAAATGCCGTCAATGACCAGACTATGTACCACGGGGTTGATGCCGTAGGCCGTCAGTGCCCGGTCGGCCAGAAGGGTCAGGCCGTCAATGGCATAGGACATGACGTTGGACAGGAACGCGCCCACCACGTTGAAGGTCAGGAAGAACACCAGTCCCATAATTGCGATAAACAGCGGGATGGCAAAGATCCGGTGGGTCAGCACCTTGTCGATCTGCATACTGCGCCGGTGCTCCCTGCTCTCCTTCGCCTTCACCACGCACTCGCCGCAAACCTTTTCGATGAAATTATAGCGCATGTCCGCCAGCGCGGCATTTCTGTCCAGCCCGGTCTCATGCTCCATCTCGATGACGGTGTGCTCGATCAGTTCTTTTTCGTTCTGACTCAGTTCCAGCGCGTCGAAAAAGTCCCGCTCGCCCTCGATGAGCTTCATGGCGCAGAAGCGGCGGGCGATGTTGATGCGCTGGGCATGATCCTCGATGATGTGGCACACCGCATGGATGCACCGATGCACCGGCCCCTCGGGGCAGAAATCCTGCACCTTGGGCGTCACCCGGCGTGAGGCGGTGTCGATAAGCGTATCCACCAGCTCGGTGATGCCCTGATTTTTCGCCGCGGAAATGGGAACCACCGGAACACCGAGGGCTTCCGACATCTTCTGCACGTCCACGCTGCCGCCGTTGCCCACCAGCTCGTCCATCATGTTCAGGGCGATCACCGTAGGCACCTGAAGCGTCAGGAGCTGAAGCGTCAGATAGAGGTTCCGCTCTATGTTGGTGGCGTCCACAATGTTGATAATGGCGTCCGGTCTGGATTTGAGGATGAAATCCCGGGTAACGATTTCCTCCTGCGTATAGGGGCGGATGGAGTAAATGCCGGGCAGGTCCACCACCTGATGGTCAGTTCCCTTGATTACGCCCGCCTTCTGATCCACCGTAACACCCGGGAAATTGCCCACATGCTGATTGGAGCCGGTAAGAGCGTTAAACAGGGTGGTTTTGCCGCAGTTCTGGTTTCCCGCCAGTGCGAAAATCATACCGTCCCCTCCTTCAGCGCGATTTTCCGGGCATCCTCCCGGCGAATGGTCAGCTCATAGCCCCGCACCTGGATCTGGATCGGGTCGCCCATAGGCGCGATTTTCTGCAGCGTTACTTTTGTTCCGGGAATCAGCCCCATATCCAGAAACCGCAGGCGCAGCGGCCCCTCGCCGCCCACCTGAGAAATCACGCCGGACTGGCCGATCGCCAAGTCATCAATGGTCATCTTTCTATACCCCCAGGCAATCAATTTGCACAGCTTTTTCTGTCCGCTCTATCATATACTATTTTCCTGCAATTTGCAATATTCCCGGCGCCATCTTCCGGTAAAAAATACCCGCCCAAAATGGCAGCGAAAGAACGCCCGCATGCCTGACCGTATCCGGTATGCGGGCGTTTATTGTGCAGTTACAGTCCTGCCGCACCGGGAAGTCCGGTGCGGCAGCGATTTTTTTCAGGCAGCACCGCACAATTCGGCAAGAAGTCTCAGGCAGGATTTTTGTTCCAATTCAAAGTTCCGAAAATGGAGGAATACTGTATGTATTTCCCATTTTCGGAACTGCGGAAGTGGAGCAAAAAGACGGCTGAGACTCGCAGACGCAATTGCGCGGTGTTGCCTTCAGTTTTCCGCAGGCCCCGCATCCTGCAAATGCAGCAGAACCCCCTGTTTGACCAGCTCGTTTTGCAGGCGGGACACATCCAGCGCCGTGACGTCATCCGTCATGGCCATTGCCAGACCCGCAGCCTGCCCCGTGACCGCGCAGACCGGAATCACGCGGGTGATATCCCACATCGCGTCGGTCACGCTGATGATCCTGCCCGCCGCCATGCAGTTGACAAGATCTTCCGTATACAGTGTGCGCAGCGGAATTTCATAAGCAGGGCCGCACTTGCGCCAGTCTCCGGCCATGCCGATGCTGTCGACAAAGGACTTGTGCGCCTCCGTATCGTCCATCTCGTATGCGCCCCGGATGCAGCGGGTCATTCTCAGCTGCGGGATCGACGCCAATGTCGCCAGACTGTGCTGCTCCGTCAGAGGGCCGCTTTTCAAAAATGCGGCAAGGCTCTGCCCATGGCACGATATCTGACGGCGGGATATCTCATCCGCATCCACGCCGGAGATACGCCCTCCCACCACCGGGTCCGGAACCGCGGGATTTTCCTCGTCCGTAGGGACATCCGCCGTACCGACCATATGGAGCACATTTCCTTCCGCGCCCGTTTCATAAAACCACGCGGCCGGCATATTGCCCGCTTCATGCAGCCGGACCGGCGCCGCGGCCTGATGGAACAGGTCTGCATCGCCGGTGGCATCCACGGCACTGCGCACGGGGATCGCGAAACGGCCGTCCTTATTCTCCACGATGATATGGGTCAACCGGCTGCCGCTGCGCAGAACCTGACAGACCGTCGTGCCGTAAAGGATCTTCACATTTTCCTCGGCAAGCAGCTGCTCCGCCAGAATGGCAAACACCTGCGCGTTGTAGCGCACCTTATAGCGCTGCCGGCCATGCTCTGTACTCCCGGACAGCCATGTATCGGGGTAATCCCGCTCCCAGCCTTCCCGGATGGAAAGCTTCAGCAGCTCCTCGGCAAGGCCGAAGCTCAGCTGGTGGCCTTTTCCGTCACACAGGGGCAGATAGATCGTCACAAGCCCCAGCGTGGCAAGGCCGCCCAGAGCAAACATTCTTTCCAGCAGCAGTACCCGTTTTCCGGCTCTTGCCGCCGCCAGCGCCGCCGCAATCCCCGCAATGCCGCCGCCCGCCACAATGACGTCATAGTCCGCGTAACGCACCGGCAGCGTGCGCTCCGGCTCCTGAATGTATTCCGCGTTCATATTTTTCCTCCTCAGGCCAACCTCACAGGTTATTTTCTTTTGTAAAATAGTGCCGGAACAGACTTTCAAACTCTTTCCGGTTCTGGGTCTGCGCATAGGTAAAAATCTTCTTCAGCCTGTAGTTCAGCGCGCTTCGGCTCAGGAACAGCCTGTCCTCGATCGAATCATAGCTCTCCCCGTTCAGAATGCCCTGAATGATTTTCAGATTCAGCGCGTCGCATTGTGTCAGGCAGTTTTCTACATGCATCACATTTGCGATCACAGGCTCGGAATAAAAGGGGCCGCCCTGATGCGCCGCATCCAGCAGAATGGCGTTTTCCGTATCCATTTCGTGCATCTCATAGGCCGTGGATTCCCGCACGATCAGGCTGCTGGGCGTCGTAATGTGAATCTGATGGTCTTCCGTCTTGTGATTCTCCAGAAACTCCCATGCGTAGTAGGAACACTCCCCCACATCCACGAAATTGATGGACATGGACGTGATGCTGGGCTTGCAGTATCTGCTCAGCGTCCGGTTGGAAAACGCGGCAACATACAGATCTTCCGGAACCCTCAGCCCGTGCTCCTCACAGTAGCGGATGAAGCAGAGGGCGACATAGTCGTTGGGGCAGATCACGGCGTCAAAATTCTCCCGTTTCTCCCAGAAGGCTTCAAAGCTCTCATCCACACGCTCACGGTAGAAAAAGATCGCGTCATCCGGATTGGGGCACCCTCTGGTGTACAGATAGCCCTTGAGGATTTCACAGCGCATCAGATCGTTGACACTGCTCTCGCCGCAGGCCACCAGCGCGATCCGTTCTCTCTTGCAGGCAACCAGATACTGGATCAGCATGGCGGTGGCTCCCCTGCGGCTGGGGCTTGTGCTGCTGATCCCCGAGCCGAACCGTTCCGCGTCCAGCCCTGCCAGAATGACCTGCTTCTTTTTCCCCGTCAGCCGCAGAAGATTATCCCGCAGTCTGGGGGACTCATATCCGATCACGATCACCGTTCTGTCCGAGGAAGCGTCTTCCATCAGCTTTGCGCAATCGGTATAGACTTTGGTGGTCATCTGTTTTTTCGCCGCCGCTGCGGAAATGCCGTTGCACATGTCCTTGTATATGGAAGAGTTCAGGCACTCCTCGTCCCAGAGAACCGGAACTTCGTTATTCATCATTTCAGATTTCCCCCAATCACTCGGATTTTCTGGCATTATACCACAGCGGCCATCAGGTAGGCAACCGGAAGATTCCTGTTTCGCGCATTTCGATATTCGCTGCAGCCCCCTTTTCCCCATACGACAGTGCCAGCACAGCCATACAGCTGTGCTGGGCACCTGTTTTTTACTGAGAAAACTTCACAAATCATACTGAACTCCAATTAAAAGATTTTAATTGCCTGAAGGGCATGGAGTTCATATGAGACTTGTTTTGTGATTTCTTTCCTTATAAATCACAAAACAGGCAGCGCCGTCAGGCGATGCCTTCCTGATTAAAATGAAAATTTTAATCAGGAAATAGTATCAGAGGGAGATAATGCGGTCTACCACCAGCTGGCGGAATTCCGGACTCAGCGCCGAAAAATACGCCGTGAATCCGGTAACGCGCACGATCAGATTCGGATACGCGGAGGGGTCCTCATTGGCCGCCAGAATCTGGTCCTTGTCCACGATGTTCACGTTGACCAGCGTGCCGCCCATATCGAAATGTCCCTTCAATACGGCGGCCACATTCTCAATGGCATTCTCGCGGTCAATGATGGTATCATTGAGTTCCAGCTGGAACGGCGCGGTATTGCCGTATCCGGGCTGGACAGCGGCGATCGCCTTGGCCGCCGCGGTAAATGCGCCGTCCTTCCGGAACCCATTGTTCGGATTTGCACCGTGGTTGACCGGTTCTCCGGCTCTGCGTCCATTGGGCGTCGCGCCGACCTGCTTCCCGAATGGAACCGTATTCGCCCATGAGAACAGACCGGGGATCGTCAGGTGTCCTTCCGGTGTGCGCTCCTGAGAGATACGCTCCGTAAAGAACCGGGATATCCGCAAAGCCCAGCCGTCCGCTTCTGTTCCGCCGTAGCCATACATGGGCGTATTTTTCAGGATGCGGCGAACCGCGTCAGCTTCAGGGCCTTCAAAATTGACGGCGATCGCATTGCGCACCTGATCCCAGCTCAGGTCCTTTTTCTCGCAGCAATGCAGCTCCAAGGCCGCGAAGGAATCCGCCACCGTTGCGATGCCCGCGCCGTCTATCGCAATGTTGTAATACTGCAAGCCTCCATGGGACGCGTCGCGGCCTTTTTCAATGGGGCCATGAGAAACCAAGTTCAGCAGCAGCTCCGGCGCGTTACGGTACTGGTTCTTCAGGTGGAAGTCAATGCCCGCTTTGATGCAGGCGATCGCCTCCAGCAGGTCTTTGCGGAACACGTCATAGAACTCTGCCAGATCGTCTCCCTGATATTCCTGAAACGCCGCCTCAAAGACCTTTGCCATGTTGATCTTGACCAGATCGTTCATGGTATATTCCAGCCCCGGCAGGGACATCCAGTTGCACCCCAGCGCGATCCGCCTTCTGGCAAGCTCGGCAGAGTATCCGTTTTTCATAAAGCCGGAAACCAGCGCCTTGTCGCCGGAGAAACGGGGATAGGCAAGCCGATCCTCAAACAAGATCTCCAGTCCGCGGCGGAACAGCCCCTCATCCATATTGTCGAATACGCGTATGGTGATATTGGCGGTGGATTTCAGCTGGTGCGCCGCCTCCAGTATCAGGTAGGACAGGTGGTTCGTGTTGTCGCTTCCGTCCGCGGCGGGGCCGCCGATCTGATAGTAATGGGGGTCGCACAGCAGGAAGCAGGCGAGGATAAAGGTGGCCTCGTCGTCCGTCATGCCCTCCGCGACGCTCTTTTCATAGTACGGAAGCAAAGTGCAGTCCAGCTGGCAGCCGGCACCGGCCCGGCAGTAGGTCCGCTCTGCCATATTGTACCAGCTGATCCACTGACATGCCTCTCTCAGATTCCGGGCGGGGCCTTTCAGGATCTGGCGGTTGGCTTCCAGCATTTCCCGAAGGTTTTTCTTCACCGCCGGGTCGGATTCCTCCCGCTCCATCTGCGCGATGGTTTCGATGGTACGCTCGACCCAGTTGATAATGCCCAGCAGAACATCTTTTTCCGCGGCATACAGCTCCTGCGCCTCTTCATCCGTATTCTCCCGGCTGTACCGCTCCACCTTGTCGAGAAGTCCATACCAGCCAAGGTCCAGGCCGATCTGATAGTCTCCCCCAAAATGGTGCATCTTTCCGATACCGGGAACCAGCGCATACTTGTTCTGAACCGGCTTGAGCCAGCTGTAATCAAAAATGGGCGCCATTTCCATGTTATTGGTGGAAGTCACGCTTTCAAAGGGACGCATACGCTGCAAAATGAACATCCACCTGCCCGCGAGGGCGTCATTGGCGTCTACATACACAGGGTGCGCCTCCATCAACCGGCGGAAGTTCCTGCCCCACAGCTCCGCGCCGTAGAACGTCCCGTGCTCCTTATCGTTGCACTCCGGGTGGAACACAAAGTCCTCCGGGGGCGGTACACAGCCGTAGTCGTCCTCGTCCATGTATCCGTTTCTTCGGATTTTTTCTTTTGTCTGTTCCCCTTTGCGGCTGCGCAAAGCATTCAGACGTTCTTCAAATGTATATCCCATAGCTCAGTCCTCTATGTTGTGATATTGTGTTCCGTTCAGCCACACCGGAATTCCCGCGGACGCCGCTGTCCGCGCCAGCTCACGCATCCGGGCGGCGGGCAGCGCCGTGATCTCCGGGACGGGATAGCCCAGCCGCTTCCGTTTGTCGTTTCCCATCGGATTGTAGGAAAGCAACTCATAATAGGAAAGATTGGAGAGGCTTTTCAGGAATTCCGCCGTCTGCGCGATGTTATCCTCTGAGTCGTTGAATCCGGGAATTACCGGCGTGCGGATAATCAGCGGCACATTCCGGCTGTCGAGCCAGCGGATATTGCGCAGTGTCTTTTCGTTGCTGCACCCCGTTCCGCGAATGTGCGCCGGGGCATCCATGCTCTTGATATCCGCCATCACAAGATCCAGCTGCGGGATTAGCTGTTCCAGCACGGCGGTATCCACGCACAGATTGGACTCGATGGCGGTGTGGATTCCTTCCGCATGGCACCGCTGCAGAAGCGCCTGCGCAAACGCCTTCTGCATCAGGACTTCGCCGCCGGACAATGTTACGCCGCCGCCGCTTTTTCCATAGAAAACGACGTCCTCCCGAATCTGCGCCATGCAGTCCTCCACGGAAAGCCATTTCCCGATCGGCCGAAGGGCCGCGACCGGGCAGGCTTCCGTGCAGGCCATGCAGTGAATGCACTTCTCCGAATGAAAAACACGGCCTGTTTCCGTAAACACATGACACTTTTCGGGGCAGACCTGAACACACCTTCCGCAGTGAATACATTCCTGCTCATACCTGTCCACCTCCGGAAACACCTTCAGGCTTTCCGGATTGTGGCACCAGTAGCAATGCAGATTGCACCCCTTGAAGAAAACCACGGTGCGTATCCCCGGGCCATCGGCGGTGGAGTAGCGTTCAATATCAAAAATCAGGCCGCGTTCCATAGACGATCACCCAATCTGCCAGTGCAGATTGTTGACAAGCTCGATCTTTCCGCTGTCGGAGGAGCGAATACCGGCGTCCAGAATCGCCATGGCGTCCAGATTGAATTCCGGCTGGGCGGTGTAATGGATCGGCTCATCCGTATCCATGTGATGGACATAGGCACAGGCGACGTCCTTGAGTTCCTCAGGCAGCGGATCGTTCTCGATATCCTCTACGGTTCCGTCGGTGTGGTAGAACTGCACCTTGCCGGTCTTGTAGTCGCCGACCAGAGCGCCCTTGGTGCCGTAGACGATCGGAGACTTGAAGGTATGATTATAGGTCGTCCATGTGCCTTCCAGAACGGCGTAGCAGTCGGGATAGCGCACGATCATCGCCGCGTTGTCCTCAGCGTCCGCAAGGGCGTGGATGGAATTGACCCGCATACCCATTGCGGCAACAGCCGGCTTGCCTGCCATCCAATAGCTGACGACCGAGCCATAGCAGCAGTAATCCGCCATAGCGCCGCCGCCGCAGTCATGCTGGTGCCACCATGTGCTGCACTTCTCCGCCTCGGTCATCGGCTCCGAAGTCTCCGCGATCTTGTGCTTCGCGCCGGGGCCAAGAGGGCCGGTGTGACCCATACGGGTCTTGATCTCAATGACCTCGCCGATAGCGCCGTCATCCACCATGCGCTTGACCGTCTGCAGGCCGGGGTTCCAGGTGATTGGCCAGTTGACCATGTAGAACGTGCCGTATTTCTTCACAGTGCGGTACATCTTCATGGCATCCGACATCGTGGTCGCCATGGGCTTTTCAATGCTCACGCCGATGCCGCGCTTGGCGCATTCCTCGGTGATCTGAACATGGTAGCAGTTTTCGGAGTTCACAACGCACAGGTCAGGCTTCACCTCATCCAGCATCTGCTTCCAGTCGTCAAATTTGGGGATGTTGTAGTTCTTGCAGCAGTAGTCGATATTCCATTCCCGGGTATAGATGGCGCCGGGCTTCATCTCCGGCATGTGGGGCGGCACGTCCGCCGCGCCGCACAGATCGATACGGGGATGCTCGTAAAAATGCTTGGCAACATCGTTGATATGGACATGGGCAAAGCCCACGATCACAACTTTATACTTATCCTTCATAATCATAGCCCTCCAGTTCTTCAGCTCTGACTTCTCTGCCTTCCGCGGCGCTGCGGTAGAAGCACTCGATCGACGCGACCACGTTCAGGGTCTCGCGAGGCTTCACAATGCGCTCTTCTTCTCCCTTGAGAACGCGCAGGACATGCTCATACATATACCAGTGTCCGTCAAAGGCCTTCACATCGTTGTAGGCACGGTTGTCAAAATACTTGAGATCCGTCTCCGCCTGATAGTGGCCGACGTTCTTATAGAGCTTCATGTTCTCCGCGTCAATGCCACCCTCGGGGCCGCAGATGACGAAGGAGCGGGAGGTGGGATAGTTCAGCGCCCACGTGAACTTGAAGTTAACGAGGAAGTTCCCTTCCAGCCGGATGGCGCCCATGGCCGCCTCTTCCACGCTCATCTCCTTGGGATCGTAGGGGCGGGGCGTAAAGACCGTACCCGCGTGAGCGCCGGATTCCTTGATGTTGATCATGATGTCCTTGCCCTGATGGCTCAGGCAGTCAAAGCTCATGCCGGACACCGACAGGACACGGGGATTGCCGCACATCCACAGCAGGCTGTCCACGAAGTGAACGCCGAGGTCGCAGTAGGGGCCGCCGCCATTCTGTTCCTTCATGTGGAACATGCCCCAGCTGGGGATTCCGTAACGGCGGCAGAAGCTGATGTCCGCGTAATAGGGCTTGCCGATCTGGGCCTGCTCCATGGCATCCTTGCAGAACACCATGTCGTTCGTCCAGCGGCGGGACTGGCAGGGGAACAGAACCTTTCCGCAGGCGTCCGCTACGGCGAACATCTCCTTCGCGTCGCGGTAGGTCAGCGCCAGAGGCTTCTCGCACATGACGTTCGCGCCGGCCTTCAGTGCCGCGATAGACCATGTCTTATGCGCCAGATTCGGGGTGCAGACGGCTACGATATCCAGCTTGTCCTTGTGCTTATCCAGCATCTCCTGCGGGTCGGTGTACCACTCGGGGATATTCCAGCGCTCAGCCGTTTCCTTCGCCGCTTCTTCCCGGATATCGGCGCAGGCAACGATCTCGGCCAGCCCCTTCTTTCTGAGGTTATTGATGGCCGGAAGGTGTGCGCAGTTGCAGATCATTCCGGTGCCGATCAGTGCAATACGGAATTTCTCGCTCATAGTTCATTCCTCACTTATCATATCAAAAGTTTTAAGGGGATCACCTTGCCTCCCTTATAAGCCCATTATATTCTCCCGGTGCGTTTCTTCAATGCAAAGAAAATCCGAGATAAAACCGTAAAATAGTATTGAATTTTCTAATGAATTATGCTATAATATATGTCCTTTTCTATTGAAAGCAAAGAAACGGTCAGCGCCCCTTGCCTCTCCCTTTGGGAGAGGCATCTGAGCGAAGCGAAGACGGAGAGGGTACACAAGGCGGCAAGGCTCTCTTTAAAATCTTTAAAAAAGATTTTAAGGCAGCACCGCACAATTCGGCAAGAAGTCTCAGGCAGGATTTTTGTTCCAATTCAAAGTTCCGAAAATGGAGGAATACTGTATGTATTTCCCATTTTCGGAACTGTGGAAGTGGAGCAAAAAGACGGCTGAGACTCGCAGACGCAATTGTGCGGTGTTGCCTTAGAGAAAACAATAACATTCACATCAGGGCAGCATGTCCGCCGTGACAGGGAAAAAGTCGGAGTTTCCCTTCGAGGTGTCCGCGTTTTCCACAATAAGAAGCACCATCTGCTCATTTCCGGCAAGATTGTGCCAGACGCCCTTTTTGATGTTGTACATCTTCCGTTTTTCCATCACGACCGTCGAAATCTGTCCGAGAGCGTCTCCGACGCCGTCCGCGACATAGAGCGTACACTCCCCCTCCAGCAGAACGAACAGCTCGTCCGTTTCATTATGCCGCTCCAGATAGGGGATCGTTTCGCGGCGGTATTTGCTGGGATCGTCATTCAGAAACGCGACCCGCCAGCCTTCATAGTAGACCAGCGCCCGATAGCCGGGGCCATCATACTGTGCTACTTCAATCAGGTTTTCCTTCATAATGGTTTGCTCCTTTCCAAATCATGCCTTTTTCAAACGGTTCAGCGCTGTTTTCCGAGTCCGCTGTTACCCTGACATCAGCCATTATAGTAAGGGGCCATCCCCACTGTCAATGCTGAAAAAAACTGTTTCTGTCAGATTTTTTGGTATTGACATTTTTTCTCAAGGCACTGCCCACGGTTTCCGCCTTGATTCTGGCAAATCATCCTGAATATCTGCAGCTATCATACCTGCGCCCATGGAAATTGGCAATGCAAAAAAGGAACACATGCTTGCAGAAAATACACCTTCTGTCCGTTCGGCAGTCCGGGGGAATTGACAGTCTCACCGGCCCATGCTATACTGGACGAAATTCGACCACTTTTTGCAAAGGCAGATTCTTCTATGGGGCATAATTACAACGATTCTATCAATTTCTCTTTCAAAAAAGATTTGGAAACAATAAAATCATTGCCAAAGGAAAAACGGTGGAAATACATCTGGGATTATTATAAAATAATCATTCTGGTTTTGCCCGTGGTGCTGATCGTGCTTCTGATCCTCGGCTCCTTCTGCGTCAATATGGTCAAGGGCACTTTCTTTCCCAAGGACCCCGTCAGCATCGGTATTGCGGTGTCCGGCTACTCCGCGTCCCCGGACTGGTTACAGAACTGCGAGGAGGCCATCGGCTGCGATCCGAAGCGGGAATATCTGCAAATTCTGGAGTCCCCGCCCTACAGTACCGAACGGGACGATTTTGTGATAAAATCCACGCTCTGGCTCACTGCCGGACAGCCGGACATATTCATCGTGGACGAGGACGGGTACGAATATCTCCTTTCTCTGGATATTCTGGTCGATCTGTCCCGGGACTGGCCAGCGGAATTGCAGGCGCTTTCTGCCGGATACCCGGTCACAGAGTATGCCGTCGAAATTTCCGGCACCGCCTTCGCCAGAGAACACGGCATTTCGGATGAGCCGGTCTACCTGTGTATGTTCGCCAATGGTCACGGATATCAGCGGGGGCTGGATATTGCCGCGTACATTCTGGAAAACGGTTGACAGCCTGTCACTCCATACACCGGAAGCTTAGCAAAGATACGCCCGGAAAAGGGCAGAACAGTACCCGGAGATTCTGAAAATCTCCGGGTATTTTACTATGGCAACACCGCGCAATTGCGTCTGCGAGTCTCAGCCGTCTTTTTGCTCCACTTCCGCAGTTCCGAAAATGGGAAATACATACAGTATTCCTCCATTTTTGGAACTTTGAATTGGGGCAAAAATCCTGCCTGAGACTTCTTGCCGAATTGTGCGGTGCTGCCCTATCCATTTTTCTGCATTTCGCAGCCCGCGATCTCCATGCGGACCGTTCCGTCTTCTTTTTCCGTGCAGGTGATTTCCACGGGCGCGTTTGCGTTCGGGTACTGCAGCAGCACCCGGCGGGCGCCGCTTTCATCCTTATCCACCGCGTAGGTGCCGCTGCGGGTCATACTTGCCTCTTGCTCCCCCAGCGCGATATGCGCCTCACAGTCAAACGTTCCGTTTTTATGAAACGTATATACCGCGGTCGTCCCCTCGGACATCTGAACGTACCATTCGGAAGAAACCAGCGTTTTTTCAAAACTGTCCCCCGCGCTAAGCTTGTAAAACGCAAACGCCAGGATAGCCACCAGAATGATCCCCGCAATAATCAGACAGATACGACGCTTCATACTTTTTTCTCCTTTGTTTCTTCGGCTATTCCCAGTTTACAGGATTCTTTCCGCCCTGTCAACTGCCGCCGGAATAGAGCGCAATTTTTGTTTGTTTTTTATAAAACCGGTTGAATTTCCGTATATCCTCATCGGGAACCATGTGCTACTGAACTCCAATTAAAATCTTTAGAAAAGATTTTAATCAGGAAATAGTATGAAAAACGCCTCCGGAAATACATCCGGAGGTGTTTCTCGGCTTTCGCCATATATAGGAGTAATGGAAATGTCATTTTTCGCTGGCTGTCTTACTGCCAAAGTATTTTTCAAAGGGCTGATTGGCAAAGGAACAGCCCAGAAGGCAGTTGAACGCACACAGGATGATGATATAGAACGGAAGCGCCTGATAGGTAAACAGCAGCAGCATCAGATCCAGCAAACCGGCTGTGATCAGCAGCTGCAGCGTGGTTCTCCATTCCACGACCGCCATGATGCAGGCATTTTTGAAGTTTGCCCAGATATCCACGTCCAGCAGCACGAGCAGCGGATAAAAATACTTCGTGATGCAGAAATAGAGGAGGACGGAAATTGTCGTGGTGATGACCACCGCGCTTCCTTCCATGCCAAAGATGATCGGGTAGCAGGCGATGGACGCCGGGGCAAGCAGGAGCAGGAGGCCAAACACGGTCCTTTTCAGGAAGTGGGTCCGGAATTCCGCAAAGAATCCGTGGAACACCCCTTCGTACCGGGTCTCCCGCACCATATTCAGGATGACCCTGTGCAGGCCGCAGGTCGCCGCCGGAATGGTGATCACCGGCAGGCAGCACAGCAGGTACAGAAGATTCAGTCCGATCAGCCTGACCCAATACTGGCTCAGCACCAGCCGGACGCTCTCCCACCCGGAGGCTTTCAGTGCCGCAAAAACACCGCGTCCCTTTTCTTTGGAAGGAAATGCCATAAATCAACCCTTTACCGCACCGGCGGTCATTCCGGACACCAGATACTTCTGGAAGAAAATGAACAGCAGAACGATGGGCAGAGAACCTGCCACAGCAAACGCCATCAGTCCGCCGTAGTCGTTGGAGTACGCCGAGGAAGCTCTGGGCAATGCCCACGGGCAGCGTGCGCATTTCGTTGGACTTCATAATGGTCAGCGCCATCAGATAGTCGTCCCATGCGTTGAGGAAGGTGTAGATGCCCACCGCGACCAGTCCGGGAACCACCAGCGGAAGCAGGATATGCAGCAGCACACGCATCCGGCTGGCGCCGTCGATTCTCGCCGCCTCATCCAGAGACTTGGACAGCGTATCAAAGAAGCTCTTCATCAGCGTAATCGCCAGCGGAAGCGCGAAGGTCGTGTCCGCAAGGATTAGGCCACGATACGTGTCCAGCATACGCCACGAATTGTAAAAACCGTAAAGCGTCGTCAGGATGACCACCACAGGGAACATCTGAACGGAGGAAACGGAGCTGAGGATCACGCGGCGGCCAAAGAAATTATAGCGGGACAGTGCGTAGCTCGCGGGAACCGCAACCAGCAGCACGATCGCGATCGTTCCGAAGGAGACGATGAAGCTGTTCTGGAAAAACCGCAGATAGGACGCGCGGGTAAATATCTGCGAGAAGTTCTTCAGCGTCGCGTTGATCGGGAAGAACCGGGGCGGCACGCTCATGATAACGTTGCTCGGAAGCAGGGAGCAGTTGATCATCCAGTAAACAGGGAACAACAGCACGAACAGAATGATTGCAATGACCACATACTTGGCAATCTTTTTTCCAGTATTGCGCTTTTTCATTTCTGCTTCCCTCCTTAACCCAGATCTTCGGAATACTTATCCGTAAGCTTGTTGGAGAACATGGTGATGATGAATAGAACGATCAGCCACACAACGCCGATTGCCGCGCCATAACCGAAGTTATAGGACTGGAATGCGGCATTATAGGCTGCAATAGACAAGGTTGTAGTCGCACCGACAGGACCGCCGTTGGTAATGTTGGCGATGATGGTATACATCTGGAAGTTTGCCATCAGGGCGATCCAGATGGAGGTAATCAAAACGGGTCGGATGGACGGAATGGTGATATGCAGCAGACTCTGCCAATAATTCGCGCCGTCGATTGTACCGGCTTCGAGCAGGGACTTGTCAACAGACTGCAAACCGGCAAGGATCATGACCATCATGTAGGGAAGCTGGCGCCACACGGCCGCAATGACGATCAGCGCCATGGCGCTGCCGCTCTGCAGCGTCCAGGAGTAGTCCAGAGTGGGGATCATTCCCAGTTTATAGGCGATCCAGTTGATCACACCGTAGCTGGAGTTCGTCATGAATCTCCAGACGATTGCGGTAACGACGGAGGGGATCGTCCACGGAACCAGCATCAGGCCGCGCAGCGTACCGCGCGCCTTGATCTTGCTGTCCAGCAAGAGCGCGATACCCATGCCCAATATGAGCTGGATCACGACCACCAGTGCCACAAAGACAAAGGTGTTCTTGAAATAGGAAAAGATCTGATTGTTCTGGAGCATGATTTTGTAGTTGGCAAAATTGTTCCATTTCAGATCGAATATGCCCTTCCTCAGTTCTTTCAGCCCGTAATCACAAAAGCTGACGTAGATACCTTTCAGAATCGGGAACGCAATAACGACGAGCAGAACAAGAAGGGCAGGCACCATCAGCAGAAAACCAAAGGTACTGTCGGACATTCTACGCGTTCTTAATTGATTTTTGGAAGTCATATGCCTGTCTCCTTCTGGAAAGTGGGCCCTCTCTCCGCCGAGAGAGAGGACCCATCCGCTTAGCAATCTTTCAAACGTGCTTTTTTACAAGCCGATTATTTGTTGTACTCGTTCTGAATCTGGGTCTGCCACTTGGCGAGGATCTCAGCGACATCGCCGCCCTGAGCCAGCTCAGTCAGCATGTCGGTCAGCATGGCGTCGGCATCCTGGAAGTGGATGTTGGCGGAAGGCAGAGCCTTAGCGGAATCCATAGCCTTTACGTAAGCGTAGGTGTAGCCGCCCTTTTCCTGCTTGACAGCGGTGCAGTCCTTGAAGACTTCCGCCATGACGGTGGAGCGGGAGCTCATCTTGCCCTGACCGTTCCGGTAGAGGATGTCAATGACATCGGCGCCGGACATGAAGTCCAGGAAGTGACCCATGGCTTCCATCTTCTCATCGGAGCAGGAGTCGAACACGACCAGCTCATGGGCGATCAGGTAGCCGTGACCGGCAGCGTCAGCACCGGGGATGGTCATAGCCTGCGTACGGGCATAGTAAGCAGCCTCATCCTCAGCAGCGGAAGCGGCAGTGACAATACCGGACTCGATGTCCCAGTAGAAGCCGATCTTGCCGGCGCCGAACAGGTTGCGCAGTTCCTTGAAGGAGTTGGCACCGGCGGCGGTGGAGATCTTCTTGACGAACAGGTTCTGCAGATCGGTGTAAGCAGCAACAGACTCATCGGAGGTCAGCATGATGGTGCCGTCCTTCTCGAATTCGCCGCCGCGGGCCCACAGAGCGGGGAAGGTGTTGTAGCCTTCGCCGGCCTCAACGCCGTTGGAGTCGGGGATCGCCAGACCGTAGATGTCGCTGCCCAGAGCGGAGATCTTCTCGGCAGCCGCCAGCAGGTCGTCCCAGGAAGCGATGGCGGTGTAATCAACGCCAGCCTGCTCGCACAGGTCGGTATTCACCAGCAGCGCGTAGGTGTTGGAGAACCAGGGCAGTGCCATCATGGAGCCGTCGACGGTGACGGAGTCGATAGCGGACTGGGAGTAGTCGGCGAGGACGTCAGCGGAGATGTAGCCGTCCAGAGGCTTCACAACGCCCAGAGCCAGCAGCTGGGGCAGCCACTCAGCCTTGATGTGGGCAACGTCGGGGCCATTGCCGCCGGCAACGTCGATCAGCAGGGTGGAGAGGTAGTCAGCGTAGGAGTAGAAGTACTCGGTGCTGATGGTGGTGTTGTACTCGTTCGTCTCGTTGTACAGATCCGCCATCTCCTGATAGATGGGGCGGATGGAATCTTCTGCGAACACCCAGGAGCCCCAGGTCAGGGTCACAGGCTCAGCAGCGGGAGCAGGTTCTTCGGCCTTTTCAGTCGCGGCAGGCTTTTCTGCAGCAGTCTGTGCCTTTGTCTCAGCGGGGGCGTCTGTCTTCGAGCCGCAGGCGGCAAGAGACAGAACCATGGCCAACGCCAGAAGCATCGCGATAAACTTTTTCATGTTTCACTTCTCCTTAGTTTTTAATTTTTATACACGCAAAACAACCTTTTGCGGGTAATACAAAATGCGTGACCGGCTCACGGGCGATTTCGGAACGGGTTATTCATATTGACCGTCAATCTGGGGTGCGGTCGTCCCGATTCTTCGCAGCCTGACAGGCGGCATGACATTTTCGCCAAAAGAGTCGGTGTCATTCTCTTTTTTTTGTGTATCTTGACTATACCATCTCCGCAAGCAAAACACAATACACATTTGAAACACGAACTTGCAAAAAACAAACATTCCGGGGTATATTTTTTCTTTTCACACCGCAAAAACCGGCACGGCATGAGCGCTGCGATTGCTGCGGAATCCGGCATTCCGCACTCGGTCCGCCAAAAATGCGTCCGTCAAGGTTTATTGCCACTTTGTACCATTATAGTCTATTCTTCTTTTCTATTTTGTTCAATTTTATAAATTCACAATTATTTTCTACAAAATTAGTATTGATTTTTTACCGAAAGTGTGTTATTATGCCTCGCTTGAAAGTGTTCATCCGCTCACCTCAGCAGCGTCACAAGCTATTGCGGTTCACTCCGGTCGGCCGCAATAAACCGATCACCCGCCATACGGCAGTTATAATAGAAGCGAAATATCTGGAATTT
>ULVI01101073.1_pt1 | contig 20346 bp, 20 predicted proteins | sample 1959331 | NCBI WGS metagenome assembly ULVI01 (sample SAMEA4835782, study PRJEB28245) | human gut metagenome | biome: gut microbiome; material: fecal sample | place: Denmark | collected 2008 | reverse complement strand
GAAAACGGCGCGGTTCTGTTCTTTGGAATCAAGAGATTTATTGACGACTACAACTACCACCGTCGTCACCAAGGAATCAACCGTACAGTACCAAGCAAGCTCTACATTCGTCAGGCAGCTTGGAACAACAATGTACCTGTTTAAATAACGATAGTATTGTAAGATTGACTTTGAAGCAGCAGGATATAAACAACGTTTTTTGGAACTGTTTAATGTTTATATAAAACAAGTAGTATTAGATAATCCGGAACTTCTAAGAAAATCAGGATGGAGGTATTAGTTATGAACTATTATTGGATATCAACAAATAACGACAAAGTCTCAACGGTTGCCTATGCTCCTAAGGGGACACCAGTTTCACATTATCTAATTGAGGAGATGAGAAATAGAGATGATGTTCCGTTCTCATTAGAACTACGGGATGTTTTTGTAACCTCTAAACTCATAGTAGGAGAGGTTAGTGATGTCTTTTATGATTATCAGCCTAATAGCTTGGCCTGGCCAGTAATGTCAGAAAAGATGAAGTCAATAATTGCATCACATTTGACTGGCTCAGAATATATAGAATGGAAGAGCATCACTATCAATGGGAAAGACATCTCCCAAAAGTATTATATTCCGATGTTTACAAGAAAACTGGACATTTTGAATGTCAGTGAGAGTGTCTATGTGCCAGTATCGGGAATTGTCTTGAAGCCGTGTTTTGACAAGGAAAAGATAAAGAATCTATCTGTTATTCATAGTCCTAATCGTTTCTGGCAGATCACGACTCAAATCTATGTAAATGAGGAGATTAAAAGAGGCTTGATTGACTCAGGAATAGAAGAACTCTGTTTTAGTAGAGTAAAAGTGAAATAGGATGTATTTTGCTGAGAAAAAGGTAATTATATAATAAAATTCTGATGAAAGAATACTATGAATGAGATAATATTGACTGAAAAGGAATATGAATTCTTGCAACACTTTCTAGTAAAAAATAATTTTCCGATTGAGATATTGAAAGCAGGAGTGCCACCAAGACTGGTTTGAATGCGAGATATACACATAACCAAATGATAAATAATCCACAGATTATGAATCAGCATCCGTCGGTGGTTTTTCATGGGGGTAAAGCGGAAATGATGATGTCAACAACAGGATATTCTGTCGGTACGCAAGTAACAAATTACAATTTTATAATCTTTCATTATTATTTTTAATATTATGAAACCAAAAGGAAATAGCATTAAAGAAAACATTGATGCAATGTGCAAAAGTCTTGGGTTTAATAAAGATAGATAATCCGGACATTATATGAGAGAAGTAACTCCAGGATTGGAGGATTCCATCCATTTTTTCTTTAAACCTTATTCAGGCAAGGCTGTGTCTGTTAGCTTTATTGTGGGGATTTACTTGAAAGAACTTGTAGATTTGATTGATGAATTATATGAAAAGACTGATGGCTACAAGAGTCTGCTTTGGCTATGGTGTGGAGACCTTTTGCCTGAACCAAAAGTGATTCAATGGATGTATTATACTGAAAATGGAGATCCCAAACAATTGTGTGACGAGATAAGACAATTTATAGTTGACTATGCAGAGCCTTTCTTTGTGCGTAATCACGATTGGAAAGATATTTCGGATTCTATCCTTAAGAGAAAATATGCAAATGCGGAAGGGGCTCCTGTCGCAGTGGCTATGTATTACCGTGGCGAGCAGGAACGTGGTATAGACTATTGGGAAGGTATCCTAAAGGGTCGCGATCATAGGAACGAGAAGGACGAACTCTTTCTTAAAAAATATAGGTGCCTTCCTCCTTATGATGGTGACATATAGAGACGATATTGAGTAGAGGCTATTGAAGGTACTAGAAAGAGAAAAGAACAATAATTCGATTTTTGAAATGAAAATAATTCCCAATAAGTTGATAACTATCTTGCTGTCAATAATTGTATTGCTATTATCGGTGGCGATATTAAATTCGTGCGCAAGCACAAAAGGTTACTATGGTCGGGCAGAGATGACCGTGGCAGTGGTCAGTTCGCAGAAACACAACGTGACGGTCGGCAAGAAGAATAGTTGGGAGATAGCATATCTTTGTAAGGTGGATGACAAAGTGGTTGGAAACAACTTCAAGGGATTCCCGTCAAAGTGCAAGGTGCTTCCGGGGCGACGGACGATTGAGGTGGAGCATCACCAGCAGTGGAAGGACAATTCAACCGGCCTTGTTGTCGCCGGTGCGATAGGCGGAGCGATTGCGGGTGCGGCAGCAGCTGCCAATAGTCCACATCTTCATTACGCGATCACATTTGATGCAGAGCAAGGCCAATCGTATATCATCAATGTTGAGACAGCCTCGGAATCATCCGAACCGACCTTCTCGGTAATAGATTCCATTTCTGGTGATTTGGTGCCAATAATTAATGTCGTCCCATTGAATTAAGAAGCTGTTTTGAAATTATTGGAAAAATTTATTAAGCATAATCATCGAGAAGGCGAGTTGCACGATGGCTTCGGCAGTCTCGGCGAGATACTCGTAGTCAAGGGAGAGCCTCCTGAAGTTCTCCAGCCAGGCGAAGGAGCGCTCCACGATCCACCTCTTGGGCAGCACGTGGAACCTGGACGGGCAGTCGTCAGGCCTGAGGACGACCTCGAGGTCCCATCCGAACCGGTCGGCCACCCAGTCCCCGAGCCCTCCGCGGTAGCCTCCGTCGGCAAGTATCCTCCTCAACCTCGGGAATTTGCGCTCAAGCCTTTCGATGACCGTCACCGCCCCCTTGCTGTCGTGGACGCTGGCCCCGTGGACGGAGACCGCCAGCGGGAGGCCGAGCGCGTCGACCACCACGTGCTCCTTCCTGCCCTTCACCTTCTTGTTCCCGTCTATCCCCTTGCAGGACGGGTCGGCGTGGTGCGAGGTCTTGACGCTCCGGGAGTCGATGATCCCCAGGCTGGGGCTCTCATCGCGGCCGGCGGCCTTGCGGGAGAGGGAATGGAGGGTCTCCATTATGTCCTCGATCGCACCCTCGAACTTCCACTTGCGGAAGTAATAGTACACAGTCTGCCACGGGGCGAAGTCACCGGGGAGCATACGCCACTGGCACCCTGTCTTGATTATGTAAAGTATCGCGTCCATTATCCCGCGGAGGGAATGTTTCCTCTTCCTTTCTTGCGCGTTTATGATTTTTTCTATAACTTGCCACTGATTATCAGTGAGGTTGGTTGAATACATCTTCATAACTTAACTGTCTTATAATTATAAAGTCACGAAAATATATTCAATTAAAACAACTGATAATCAATTATTTATAAAATCCATAACAAAATTTTTGATTCATTTCAAAACAGCTTCTTATTTTTATCTTTTAATGACAATGTTTATGAAGAAGATAATTTTTTTATTTGCTACGGTTATATTACTGACCTCTTGTGTGTTTGATCGTGTTTTCAGCTTTCGTTTTTATAACCATTCTTCTTGCGATGTCAGTTTAATATTAGACTTGAATCCTTATGATGGAATAATAACACCTGGTAGTGGAACTGATTTTGTCCTTGCATTAAATTGGGTATATATAGATAATTATGACAAACGTTGGGACAAACTGGTAAAAGACTCTATGCATATTTATGTGTTAGATGCAGAAGTAATGAAATTACGACCTGGAGATATTCTGTCAAAAGAAGTGATTGATAAAATTGATCCTGATATGATACTGACACGAATGACGGTTACACATAATGATCTTGATAATGGTAGGGTTGACTATTGGCCGTAGGATCACATTTCAAAAAGATTATTAAAGAACAAGCAGACTTTTTGGACTGGCTCACCGAAGGTTCCTACTCCGTCAGAAGCTATCAGACTACCTCTGAAGGATGATGGACCTAAGATAGAATCTGGCGAATTGCCTAAACCCAAAGATATATCTGGCCTTGAGTATGATTTAGCACCTAATCCTGACGGTGGAAATTGCACTCTATATAGAGGAATTACAGGATCTGAAAATTCAGAAGGTCCTCTATTTATGACAGATGATGTTTCATATGCAGCGTCATATTCTACTAATGGTGAAGTCGTAAAAGTTACATTGCCTAAAGAGACTATTGATAAAATGATGTATAATTATGATCTTACTTTAAATAGGGGGATGTATATAAGCTCCCCCGAATATTTCAAGGGCACATCATATGTTGAGTATGTGTTTTCAACAAGAGTAAAATCTGGCATAGTAAGCAAATTCGTTTATTATAAACCTTAAATATGGAACGAAATCAACTGTATGAAAATTGTAGACTGGCTATCCAGTCATTGATATCATATGCTAAGGAGATTTGTTGTAACAAGTTTCCTGATAATATGATGTTTATTAAAGGCTATAATATAGAATCGTGTGTAAAAGGTGATCTTTCTCGAATGAATGAAGATGTGTTTGGTTTGATAGCCAATAACGAGATATTTTCAATAGAATCAATTATAGATGATATTATGGAAATACAGTCACGATGCGGGAATAACGTGCAAAAGAAGAGTTGTGGTAATCGGCATATTAGGGTGATAGATTTCAGTCTATTCTATGTGACCGAATCAGAGACTGTAATAGTAGTACAGATTTATTATTCGCCTATCCCAGTGGAAATTAAATACCACTGGAGTATTCCGATACCTTTTTCTTATAGAGAAGGAGAACAATTTGACTTGAACTGGAAGTATAACAGCGCAAACTATATTAAGAGTAAAAAATAGCATAGTAGAAAGAGTTATTATGTCGAGAAATAGGTGTATTAATATGTTGAAAATGGATATAAGAATTATTGTATTGTCATTGTTGACTGTGCTGATTAGCTCGTGCGCAAGCACAAAAGGTTACTATGGTCGGGCAGAGATGACCGTGGCAGTGGTCAGTTCGCAGAAACACAACGTGACGGTCGGCAAGAAGAATAGTTGGGAGATAGCGTACCTCTGCAAGGTTGATGACAGGGTGGTGGGAAACAACTTCAAGGGGTTCCCGTCGAAGTGCAAGGTGCTCCCGGGACGCAGGACGATTGAGGTGGAGCATCACCAGCAGTGGAAGGACAATTCCTCCGGCCTTGTGGTTGCAGGTGCGATGTTCGGTGCGATAGGAGGAGCGATTGCAGGTGCGGCAGCGGCTGCAAATAGTCTGTCCCTTCATTATGCGATCACATTCGATGTGGAGCAAGGCCGGTCGTACATCATCAATGTTGAGACCTCCTCGGAATCATCCGAACCAACCTTTTCGGTAATCGACTCGGTTTCCGGAGAGGTTGTACCTGTCGTTGCTGTCGCTCCATTGGTAAAATGAAGAACATTTCGATAATAGATATAGAAAGATGTTGAATATGTGGCTTATTATCCCTCGCATTATTAGTTGTAGAAAAGTATGAGAAGACCGATTGCAAAACGCCTTCACGTTACTGTGCCACAGAAGTGGGTGAGTGCCCGCAACGGCTGAAAAAGTCGATTCTTAAAGCAATAGTTTTTCAGCCGATGTGCTGCTGGAGTGGACTTCAGTGGCACATCGGCTGAAGGTGTTTTGTAAGAAAGAGGGTGCCCGCCGTGATTGTCGGTTGAAATCCAATCTTTAAAAGTGGTTATGTACAATTCTGAAAAAGAACACACTGCGGGCCTACATTTAATTTGGAACGGTCTTTGATGAGGCGATGCCTCAATACACGGGATCAGGGCAGCCTGGTTCGCAAAAAAAGATCGCTATGAGCAAGCTTAACAAAAGAGCCATTATTGGCGCGGTCGCTGTGGCTGTTGTCGCCACGGCTGTTGTCATCATTGTTCTCCGGCCAAAGCATCATTTGGAGGATCTTCCTGTTGTCAGCGTTGACACGGTCAGGACAAGGAATGTGGAGATCTACGGGGAGTTTCCGGGAAGGATCCGCGCCCAGCAGTTCGTGGAGGTGCGGGCGAGGGTCGAAGGCTATCTTGAGAAGATGATGTTTGAGGAAGGAACATACGTTAAGAAAGACCAGATACTTTTCATCATTGATCCGAAACAGTACAAAGCTCAGGTGGACAGGGCAGAGGCACTGGTGACTAAAAACAAGGCGATGGCCCTTAAGGCAGAGAGGGATCTGGCGAGGATCAGGCCTTTGTTCGAGCAGAAGGCCTCCAGCCAGCTTGATCTGGACAACGCTGTCGCCGCCTATGAGAGCGCCAAGGCTGACGTGCAGGTCAGCGAGGCGAATCTGACGGAAGCCCGTCTGGCGTTGAGCTACACCACAGTGCGATCTCCTATTAGTGGTTACATCAGCGAGAGGCATGTGGACATAGGCACTCTTGTCGGGCCGGGATCGCAGTCCCTCCTCGCAAATGTGGTCAAGAGCGACACGGTGCTTGTGGAGTTCAAGATGACTGATCTTGACTACCAGAAATCAAAGGCCAGAAATGTGAACCTCGGCCAGAAGGACACCAGCCGGCATTGGGAACCGTATGTGACCATCACTATGGCTGACAAATCCGTCTATAAGTACAAAGGGCTGGTGGATTTCGCCGATCCTCTTGTGGACGCCAAATCAGGGACGTTCTCGGTACGCGCCGAGATGCCTAACCCTGACCGTGAGCTCCTGCCGGGTCAGTTCACCAACGTTAAAGTCCTTTTGGACGTGAGGGAGAACGCTGTGGCGGTGCCGACCAAGGCCATCATCATCGAAAAGAGCGGCTCGTTCATATTCGTGTTGAAACATGACGGCATCGTGGAGAAGCGTTTCATCCAGACTGGACCTGAAGTGGAGAACACGACTGTCGTGGAGCGTGGCCTCAATCCCGGAGAGGTCATTGTGGTGGAAGGGGAGCACAAACTGAGCCACGGAATGAAGGTGGAAGCGGTTCGCTCTTAAGGAATATGTTAATAGACACGAACTTATGAAATCCGATTTCTTTATAGACAGGCCCGTATTCTCGACTGTCATATCCATAATAATCGTACTTGTCGGGCTCATAGGACTGACTATGCTGCCGGTTGACCAGTACCCGAAGATTGTCCCTCCGGTCGTGCGCGTCTCGACATCCTATCCCGGCGCCAACTCGCAGACTGTGTCGCAGGCCGTGGCGACACCTATCGAGCAGTCGCTCAACGGAACACCGGGGATGCTCTACATGGAGTCAAGCAACTCCAACAACGGAGGCTATTCGGCGACATTGACATTCGACATCTCCACTGATCCGGATCTCGCCGCCGTGGAGGTTCAGAACAGGGTCAAGCTGGCCGAGTCCAGACTTCCGGCCGAGGTCGTGCAGAACGGAATCTCGGTGGAGAAGGAGTCCTCAAGCAAGCTGATGACGATCACCGTGATGTCGGATGACCCGAAATTCGACGAGGTCTATCTCAGCAACTACACAACCTTGAATATTCAGGACCGCTTGAGGCGTGTTCCTGGCGTGGGAGTTGTCTCGAACGTGGGAAGCCGCTACTATGCGATGCAGATCTGGGTACAGCCGGACAAGATGGCAAGCCTCGGGATAACGGTCAAGGATCTGCAGAACGCTCTGAAGGATCAGAACCGTGAGGCCGCGGCCGGAGTGCTCGGGCAGCAGCCGATCACGGATGTGGATGTCACCATCCCGATCACGGCTCCGGGCCGTCTCTCATCGGTCGAGCAGTTCGAGAACATTGTGGTCAGAACGGGCGAGGACGGATCAATCATCCGCCTCAGGGATGTGGCCCGGATCTCGCTTGAGGCCCAGTCGTACAACACCGAGAGCGGCATCAACGCCCGCAACGCCGCAGTGATGAACGTCTTTATGCTTCCCGGAGCTAACGCCGTGGAGGTCGCCGACAATGTCAAGGCGGAGATGGCCGAGATCAGCAAGGGCTTCCCTGACGGCATGTCCTACGACATTCCGTTCGACATGACCACCTACATCTCGGAGTCCATCCATCACGTTTACAGAACCTTGTTCGAAGCCTTGATCCTTGTCATCCTCGTGGTGTTCCTCTCCCTTCAGAATGTCAGGGCCACGCTCGTCCCGGCAATAGCAGTGCCGATCTCCCTGATCGGCACCTTCGGAGTGATGCTGATCTTCGGCTTCTCTCTGAACATGATGACATTGCTGGGACTCATACTGGCCATCGGAATCGTCGTGGACGATGCCATCGTCGTGGTGGAGAATGTGGACAGGATCATGTCAACCGAACATCTGTCCCCGTACGAGGCTACAAAAAAGGCGATGGGGGAGATAGGAAGCGCCCTTGTGGCGATGTCGCTTGTGCTCTGCGCCGTTTTTGTTCCGGTAAGTTTCCTTTCCGGAATTACGGGCCAATTGTTCAGGCAGTTTACGGTCACGATCGCTGTTTCCGTGATAATCTCCACCATTGTGGCGCTGACCTTAAGCCCTGTGATGTGTTCCAAATTCCTGAAGCCGCACGATGATGACAAGCCTAAGAACTTCGTGTTCAGAAAGATAAACCAGTGGCTTGAGCAAGGAACCTCGCTCTACGCGAGGATGGTCCGTTTCGCGCTGCACAATTCGAAGAGGATGTTCGCTGTCTTCGGCGTCGCGATTGTGGGAATATTCATACTCGGTCGCCTCGTTCCGCAGAGTTTCATCCCCAAGGAGGATCAGGGCTATTTCACTGTGGAGCTGGAGCTTCCGACGGGTGCCACGCTTGAGCGGACCAGAGAGGTGACGGACCGCGCGATGGATTTTCTGCTCCGGCAGCGCGATGTTGAATATGTCCTCAATGTCACCGGCTCCAGTCCCCGGATAGGCACCGCGCAGTCCAGCAGCACCTTGACGGTGATCCTGAAACCATGGAAAGAACGCAAGGTCACTAATATGTCCAAGACGATAGCGATGGTGAGAGACTCCTTGTCACGCTATCCGGAGAGCAAGGTGTACATCAGCACACCTGCCGTTATCCCTGGACTCGGTACTTCGGGCGGATTCTCGATGGTGCTTGAGGCAAGGGGGGACGCGACCTATCAGGATCTCCAGAACGCCTCGGACACGCTTCTTCATTATGCGATGAAGAGGAAAGAGTTCACCGGATTGTCCTCCGGAATGCAAAAGGACATCCCTCAGTTGTATTTCGATGCGGACCGTGACAAGATCCAGCTTCTGGGGCTGTCGATGGCCGATGTCTTCGCGACTCTGAAAGCGTTCACCGGTGCGATCTATGTCAACGACTTCAACATGTACAACCGAATATACCGTGTCTACATCCAGGCCGACGCCCCGTACCGCGCCCACTCCGACAATCTGAACCTCTTCTTCATGAAGAGTTCGGGAGGCACGATGATCCCTGTAAATGCTCTGGGTACCACGCATTTCACGACAGGGCCGGGTACGATCAAGAGGTTCAACATGTACAATTCGTCCACGATCAGCGGAGAGGCCGCCAACGGAACCAGTTCCGGCGAGGCCCTTGCCATACTTGAGGAGATCGCCGAGGAGCATCTGCCGGACAACATCGGAGTGGAGTGGAGCGGAATGTCCTATCAGGAGAAGAAGGAGAGCGGGCAGACTGGACTCGTGCTTGCGCTGGCGTTGCTGTTCGTGTTCCTCTTCCTCGCTGCCCAGTACGAGAGCTGGTCCATTCCTGTGGCCGTCATCCTTTCGCTTCCGATCGCGATAGCCGGAGCGTATCTCGGTGTGGCTGTGCTTGGAATGGAGAGCAACATCTATTTCCAGATAGGTCTCGTGATGCTCGTCGGCCTTGTGGCCAAGAACGCGATCTTGATCGTAGAGTTCGCCAAAGAAGAGGTTGAGGCCGGAAAGGATCTGGAAGAGGCTGCGGTCACCGCCGCAAAACTGAGGTTCAGACCAATCGTGATGACATCCTTGGCATTTATCCTTGGCATGCTGCCTCTCGTGTTCGCCAGTGGCCCGGGATCCGAGAGCCGCAGGAACATCGGCATCGGAGTGTTCTTCGGGATGATCACCGGCATAACCGTCGGAATCGTCTTTGTTCCGTTCTTCTTCGTGCTGATCTACAAGTTGAGATCAAGGATCTCGAAGTGGAGACCAAAACTCCGTAAGGCGGGAAAGGCCTTGTCGGTCGTCGCAGTCATGGCCGTGTCTTCCCTGACTTTAGATTCCTGCTCCACATCGAGGTATTGCGATAAGCCGGACCTCGGAGAGATGCCGAAAGCCTATTTCGAGGATTCGAGCGACAGGAGCATCGCTGACCTTGACTGGCGGGAAGTGTATGAGTCTCCTGAATTGCAGAAGCTTATAGACGCGGCTTTGGAATATAACAAAGACATCCTCATCGCTGCGGAGCGTCTGAAGGAGATGGAGTACAGGTACCGTGTGCAAAGATCCGCCCAGCTGCCTTCCGTCTCGGTGAAAGGCTATGCGCAGAATGATCACAGCAATTACGGGGGGACGGATCCGAAACCGGACTCTCCTGAATTCGGAGTCAAGGCCTCGCTTCAGTGGGAGGTGGATTTCTGGGGAAGACTGAAATGGTCCAAGAAAGAGAAACTGGCCGGCTACCTCGGCACTGTCGAGGCTCAGAAAGCGGTGAGGATGAGCGTCATCGCCAGTGTGGCCTCCGCCTACTATGAACTGGTGGGCTTGGACAAGAAACTGGAGATAGTCACCAATACTTTGGTCACAAGGCAGAAGTCCGTGAATCAGGCCAAACTCCGTGCGGAAGGAGGACTGACATCTGAGATCCCTTACCAGCAGGCTCTTGTGGAATTGGCTTCCACCGAGGCTTTGGTGCCGGATCTTCGGAAACAAATCGCATTGAAAGAGAGTGAGTTGTGTTTTATTACCGGATCGTATCCGAAGGATGTGGAGCGAGGTTTGTCCTTATCGGAAATGTTAAAGACCGTTGTTCCGTCCGGAGTCCTGTCTGACATCCTCAGGCGCAGGCCTGACCTTATGCAGTCCGAGAACGCTCTCAGGGCGGCGGAGGCTCGCGTGGGCGTGGCGATGGCCGAAAGGTTCCCGTCCTTTACCATCAATCTTGGAGCCGGAGAGGAGAACAACGCCCTTAAGGATTTCCTGAAGTCCCCGTTCTGGTTCACCGGAGCCACACTGGCTTCACCGGTCTTCGAGTTCGGCAAACGACGTTCCGCCCTCAAAGCCGCCGTGGCCTCCTACGAGCAGACAAGACTGGAGTACGAGAAAGATGTTATGCAGGCGTTCAGAGAGGTCTATGACGCCACCGTGACTTTCCGTTCCGCCCGTTCCAACACTGACGTGAAGGTGGAGATGGAGCGCGCGTCCAAGAAATATGTCGTGCTGGCCAACAGCCAGTACATAAACGGTGTGATCAGTTATATGGATGTCCTTGACGCGCAAAGAAAGTACCTTGCCTCTCAGCTGGAACTAAGCGAGGCCAGGACGAAGGAGAATCTCTCCGTGGTCAATCTCTACAAGGCCCTCGGCGGCGGCTGGAAGGACTTTTGATTCAAATTATTATATCTATAAAGAAGTAACAACGTGACCTTCCGGCCGCATCAACGGCTGGAAGGTTAAATAGTTCACACCTATTCTTGAATATTTTGATTATTTCGTTAACCTTTATAAATTTACGGTGAATATTAGTAGGCCTCTAAAAGTCCGTAACTTGTAACTATTGACAGATGAACAGATTCGTAATTATATTCCTCTTGATGTCATTTTTATTAGTCTCCTGCGACAACAGGCAGACCAAGTCTTTGCTTCAGGATGTCGAGACCTACATTCAGGAAAGGCCGGACAGTGCCCTGCGGGTTCTGAGGAAAGTTGATTCGCTGACGCTGAACACAAAGGCACTCCGAGCCCGCTATTCTGTGCTGTTTGCAATGGCGTTGGACAAGAACTACATCGACACGACTGCCTTGTCAATTCTGGAACCAACTGTGGCCTATTATGAAAAATTCGGCTCGCCGAAGGATAAGATGCTGTCCTACTATTATTTAGGACGTATTTATTCTAACAGAAAGGATTATCCGAACGCTGTCATTTTCTATTCACAGGCTTTGCGGGAATCGAGTGAATATGACTATTACCACAGAGGATTGATTTATGCTGCCTCCGCTGATGCTTACAACGCATCTTTCAATGATGAGGAAGAGTTGAGAAACACTATCTTGGCCTATGAGTGCTTTGAGAAAATAGGTGACAAGGATCTTGATCTATCGCTGTACAAAGTGGCCCAGGCTTATCATAACAATGAACGGTTTGATGTGGCCGACAGCCTTTACTCGCTTGTCTATTCCGGGAAGGACTCGACATCACGGCTTGCCCTCTATGCTATGGAGGATCTGGTCAGCAATGACTTGTATCAAGAGAAACAAGATGTTGAGAGGGACCTTGAATTGCTTGAATATGTCGCCGAACATCGCGGTAATCTTAGTTTGGAGTCGTATTATGAATATGCGTATCTTCTCCTTTTGGCAGGGAAGGAATCAGAGGCGGAGAATATTCTTTCACAGTTGTCCAATCGTGAAGCGAATGGAAAAACGATGGAGATTAGATACCGGATAGCGGAGTGTAAAGGACAAAATGAAGAAGCCCTGGCTTTGTTGAAAAGTATGTTGTCTCATCAGAATGACGTAGTTAAGAAGAAATTGGCTCAATCTGTTTTCAAGGCTCAAAGTGACTACTATCGTCTTACTGCTGAGGTCTCTGAACAAAAATCTACAATATCCAATCAAAGAAGCATCATAATTCTCATTACAGGTTTAATGATAATTGCTTTGCTCTATGTCATCTTTATGAAAAGGAAAAGCACCTTGATCCGTGAAAAAGACAGACTGACACAAGCCGTGGAAGAATCCGAGAGACTTTTAGAAACGGTGAGGAACAGGGCTAATGAGGAGAAGAACGAAAGGGAAAAGGACATTTTGGATTTGAAATCACGCAATGAACGTGAGCAGGATAAGATCAAGGATTTGCGTGAGATGTACGTTGCCCTTTATCAAAAGCGGTTCAGCGAAATCGGAAAGTACTATGACGCCGCATCATCGCATCGACTTGAATCAATAAAGGAGAAAGCCTACCACGATGTCATATCCTCAACCCAAGCCTTGTTTGAGGAGATCGCCAGCGGATCGGAAGGCCAGAAAAAGTTTGAGGCAAGGATAAACGCTGACCTTGATGACATCGTCTCCAAGATCAGATCCGACTTTCCAAAGTTGAAAGATGATGACATCCGCTTTATCTGTTACCTGATAGTAGGCTTTGACACCTCTACAATTTCATTCCTGATGGACATTTCCAAGGAGAATGTCAGAGTGAAGAAGCATCGCCTTCGTGAAAAATTGAACGGCTATGCCGGCCCAAACGAGACTCTGTACCGATTGTTCGCATAATTTCGTTACAGGTTGAATTGTTTTAGGGGGGGGTATTGATAATCAGCGACTTATAGATGGGGCGTTTTTGACGATTGCTTCCATCTATTTGTAAAACGTTGAAAAATAGAGTTCTCGATACCCCGAATCTGCGGAAATCTGTAACGCCCAAAATGCCCTCTTTTGAGTTTTTAGAGGATCTTTTATATACATTTGCCCAAACGAATTTAATTGTGAGAAAGTTAATTTTATTATTAGGCTGTGCAATATTGCTTGGTTGTGACAAGTTTGTTGTGTTTGATTATTACTTGCGGGGAGAATTTGATGCGGTATATTGCTATATTCCAGAAAAAGGAATACCTTGTAAGAAAGACACAGCCATTAGTTTTTCTGCGGAAGAGTTAGTCCTTTTACATCTCAAAAAAGATTCAGAAGGGCAAAACTACGGGCGTATCGATTATGGAATAGAGAATATTGATGGATTGTTCCGAAGATGGAACTGTGATACGGTGTCTTTCTTTATGTTTGATTCAAAAGTTGTTGAAAATAATACGTGGGAGGAAGTTGTACAAAACTATATGGTTTTGCAGCGTTACGATTTTTCAAAAGAGGATCTGGCTCGTTTAAACTGTCGAATATTTTACCCGCCAACGGAGGAGATGTCAGAGATTCATATGTTTCCACCGTATGAAAAAGTCAAAATGCGATAGGATGTTTGTGTATATAACGAGTGTATTAGGAGAATAACTATTATGTTTGGTGTGGGGAAGTTGCCGCTCATCGGATTAGAGAATATGATTTGGCATAGGGGAAAGGGGCAACAGTGTTCTTACCTTTTTTTAATTGTTTGATTGTGAGATAGCTAAAGTTATGAGAAAAATGTTGTTCATAGTGGCGGTCGCCCTTGCGGTTGTTATTCAATCCTGTGTCCGTAAAGATGGTGTTTGGTATAATTTTGTCAATAATTCTGCCGATGAAGTTGAGTTTCTTTTCCCAATCAAACCAATGAGCTATTATCCATTTATTTGTGGAGATATGTTTGACATTGATATTGATGACACAACAGTCACTTCGGCTAGACCTCTTTTTGCGCGTTGTACGGTTTTTCCATATGATGAATCTCAACTATATAGTAATTATACTACTCTGGAAGAGATGTCCCCGTATGATACCGTTAGAGTCTTTGTCTATAACAGAAATGATTCCGAGAAGGTTTTGGAGGTTGATGAATATTATTATCGTTATGATTTGACCACAAAAGATATGCGTAATTTACTGAATGACAAGAATCAATTGGAAATAAGTTATCCCCCGGATGAACGAATGAAAGATATCAAAATGTGCCCTAGATATAATAGAAAACGATATTGAAAATAAGAGATTGTATCAATTTTGAGATTATGTATAGAAGAATTATAGTAGTAGCCTTTTTGTTTCTATCCTTTATGTGTCTGTCAGTTAATGGTCAGACAGCCATAGAGTATTCTTATTATTCGGCCGGGGACCGAACCTCAAGATTCAGTTTATTTTGAGTTTTTTGTTTACCTTTAATGCAAGAAAACGGACATTCGCGGATTTAGAAAATCGCAAACCATTAATGCATTGTTGAAAGATTGCCTATAGAATCATTAATCATATTACAATGAAAAGAATCATCACTTTCATCGCTGCTTTGGCGTTTGTGTCAGGCGGCATCATCTCCGCTCAGGAGCAGGAACGGGAACAAGTACAGGAGCAGGAACCTATACGGGAATATTCAAAATTCAGATTCGGCCTTGAGGGAGGAGGTGGCTTCAGACTCGGCAAGATCAGCAATGACGTGTCAGATGACTTCAAATCCTACACGAAGAAACTTAGAAGAGGATTCGTGTATGGAGCCGATGCGACTTGGTTCTTCAAGGAGTTTATGGGAGTTGGTCTTCGCTACAAGGCGTTCTCGGCCAGCAATGGCGCGACGGTGACTGGCACTGACGAAAACGGCACCACTGTCACTGGTAAATTGAAAGACAACATACAGATATCATTCATCGGCCCGATGTTCTGCACAAGGTTTTCCAGCAGAAACGGCTTGCATACCCTCACGGCGGATATCGGTGTCGGTTACATAAACTATCGTGACAAAGGAATGGTCATAGAAAAGATGAAACTGACAGGAGGCACACTGGGCTTGTTGTACAACATCGGCTATGATTATGCCTTGAACAAGATGTGGTCAATAGGTGTCAACCTGTCTTCGATAGAAGGAACGCTTACCACATTGACATTGGAGCAGAACGGTGTGAAGACTTCTCAAACAACTCTGGACAAGGACAAACAGGAGAATATTTCTCATATCGATCTTTCATTCACACTGAAGTTGAATCTGTAGCCTGCAAGCCGCCTCGTAGGCATCGTGCTTTCAAAGGAATATATTAATATTCAATACTATGAATAAGTTATTGACAGTTTGTGCCTCTCTTGCCATTATCACTTGCGGCTCCGTTTCGGCACAGAAGAAAGGTGAGGTCTCGATCGGAGGTATAATCGGGGTTTCCGGGGGATATTCAAGTGTCAGATCAGCGGAGAGTGGAACGCCGGCATCAACCTCTTTCAGCGCCGGGGGCGAGTTCGGCTGGTTTTTCGCTGACAACTGGAGGCTCGGAGCCTCTGTGCAATATGCTTTGGAGTCCAATCCGTATGATGAAAGCAGTGATGGGTGGCTTCGTCAGAACACCAATCTGGTTCTGGTAGGTCCCGACCTGACATATTACCTGAAAATCAGGGATGGCTTCTATTTCACGCCTGGGGTTGCAATGTTCGGAACCGTCGGGAGCGTAAAGGTCGAAACCAGGGACATCTACGTAAGCAAGAATGTCGTTGGCTACGGTGTGGAATTGGCTCCAGGCGCGTTCGAGTTCCGCCCGACTCCCCATTTCGCCTTCTCCGTCAGCTTCCTGACTCTGGGCTATTCCTTCACCAACATCAAGAAGGTCGGCCAGAACGATTATGACGTAAAGACCGATGTGCTGACCTACAACCTCGCCATCCAACCCTCTATCGGCCTAAGGTATTATTTCTGATATTGGCTCTGCCGTGGAAATCTGCCACGCCATAAATGTCAGTTTTTGAGAATATTCCATTTACTTTTTTGCGCAAAGGTAACTTATTATCTCTCGGTGGAATTGATACGTTTCCACCATATAAGAAAGTACGATAACTTTTACAAAACGCTTTCATGTTACTATGCCACAGACGTGAATGAGAGTGAGCCGCGGCTGAAAAAGTCAATGCTTAAGGCAACAGTTTTTCAACCGATGTGCCACCTGAGAGGATTGTGGTGGCAACGTGGCTGAAGGCGTTTTGTAAAATAAAGTTGTGTCATGAGGAATGTCATATTTAATATAGTCATCTATGTTTTAGTTCCGGTTGTATTGATATGGGGTGTAATGTATTATAGTTGGAAGGGTTACAACTCATATCGAATTAACCATTATGGGCAAGACGCTGTGGCCGTTATAACACGAAAGTGGGACGGAACCTTGTATTATGATGTTGAGTTTGAGGGGAAATATTATAGTAGTTCGATTATTGTTAGAAAGAAAGTTTTCAGAGAGGTCGTTGTCGGAGAGCGTTTCTATGCGCGAATATTGGCGGATAAGATGAAGTACCATAAAAACAATGGCATAACACCAAGTTATATTAAAATAATTCTATGCCCGTTGCCGGATTATCTTCAAGATATTGAAAGAGAACGGATGAGGGTTGATTCCATGTACGACACTGATTAATCTGAGTTTTGCAGCACTTTGTACTAATAAATCGTAAAATGCTGAAAATAAGCACTCGGCAGTTTGGATTTGTCATTTATATTTAGTACATCTGTACTAATATTTATAGCAAATCCCATGAGGACAGGAAGGCCGGCCAAAGCCAGCACGATATACAAGGTAAGCATCCATGACAATGGAGGACGGAAGTACGCATCCACCCAGCCTTTCACTGTTGATGACGACGGCAAGAAGCATTACACGCACAAGCACTGGGGCATTGTTGACGACGACATGAGGTTTCATCCAAACTCGACATACTTCTATGCGCCTATCGAAGGGCGCCGTAAGTTGATATTCCCTGCCGAATGGGACTTGTCCGAAATCAAGGCCCTGTGCGGAACCGGGCATCGGGGCGCGGTGGAGTACGAGGGCGGAGACCTCGACAGGATGTACGGCCCCACCTGGTTTCTGGACAACGTTGCCAGGGAGACAGGCCTGACGGATGACCTCCGGAAAGTGTTTGACGGCAACATGGAGATGGCCCAGGACGCGCTCACCCTCGCATATTATCTGTTACTTGAAAGCCGCACCTATTCCCATATCGGGAAGTGGCAGCGTGTAGTGAAGACGCCCTCCGTGCATACGCTCACAAGCGGCTTCTTTGCCAGCAAGACCCTCGGCCTCGACCTTGACCCCATGGAGGCGAAGAGCCGGTACGGAATGCGGGACGAGCAGGAGAAGACTTTCATGTTGCAGAAAGGGCTCTTGGGCGAAGACCGGCTGAGGGTATGTACGGAGTCTTCCAAGCATGGAAGGATGTTCATTTGTTTTGTGGCCCTGATACTCGCATCATACATCAGGCACATCCGCGGCACTAAACCGGAGCTGACGAAGGCCTTCCCGTCAATGGCGGCCATTCTCGAGGGGATGCAGACCATCCGCTGCATCGAGCACGACGACCGCCGCAAGTTCATCACTCCGTTCGTAGGAGATCAGGTGACTATCTGCGACGCCTTTGGCTTCGAAATCCCGGAAGGGTGCGGCGTATTCGTGAACGGCCAGTGGCAGGTCAAGAACCTCAAGTTCCTGGCAGAGTTCATGAACCAGACGGGCCTAACGACCGGGGACATCGCAAAGGGCGTGGGTCTCGTCAGGAATTCCGTCACACGCTGGTTCATGGTGGACGACACCACCCTCAGCAGGATCATCACCGCAGCGGACTACTACGGCTATGACTTCATAATCTCCTATACGGTTCCGATGAGGGAGATTGAAGGCACCAGGCTGGTCATAGAAAAGCCTGCACGTCCCATCAAGGCTCCCGGCAAGAGGCTGGATTTCATACGTGAGGCCATGAAGTCGGCAGCCATTACCAACGAGGCTCTGGCGCAGAAACTGAACGTCATCCGCAACACCGTACAGCTCTGGTTCAAGAAGGATGACATCACTATCAGCAACATCTACAAGATCGCCGAGGGTTACGGGTGGGAAGTCAACATCACGTTCAAGTTGAAGAATAGATGAATTGCACTATGTGAGATATATCATGTTTCTGAGAAACAAATATTGTGTTGTAACTGATAAAAAAATAAACCTGTAGGTTGATATTTATATTTTTTTTCATAACTTTGCATCTTGAAAAAGTATAAATGCAGTACGATCTTATATATCCATCAGATATAGACCAAATAAGGAGTGTTCCTTGCGTGGTTGCGGCATCATATTTTGAAGCCAAAGAGTTAATCGCATTTGGAGTGAGTCATTCGGCATTTGATGTTCAGAACCCGTTTGTTGAAGATAATGAATTCGAGAAAGCATTCAAATTATGGGATTCGCCATTCTATCTTAGAAAATTCTTCAATGATAATATTGAATATTTTAAACAAGAATATTGGATTGGAATAACAGAGGATGAATTTGTCCGGGATGTCACAAAATCGTTGAACGATATCCGGAAAGAACTAATAAATCTTTTTGCTGATCATAGACTCCATGCCGTTGTTGAGCCTCTTGTTCCGGAAGAAGAAGGTTTGCGATTGTCCCAAAGCATAAGGGTTAAACTTAAACAAGGCTGGATTCATCACAGGTTGGCTTTTAGATTCTATGCAATAGAAATCGAAGAAAGAAAATGTTATTTGATAACGGGTGCGACGATAAAGGTGCACAAGGACATGCGGAAAGCTCCAAATACAAAAATTGAAAAGGAGAAATTGGAATATGCGCTTAATGAGCTGACAGAAAATAAGGTTGATACGAAAGAATTGTTCATTGATTTTATACTATAAAAATGTAAAGAATCGAGATATGGAAGAGAATATAAAGACCAAACGCATGAGAAAGGTGTCTTCGTGGATGACTGATGCCGTTGAGGCTATCAATAACGAAGACGAAATTCTGGCAGGAAAGAGGATTGTTCTCAAAATTATTAGATATATGGAAAACAACCATATGTCACAAAAGGATTTGGCGGAAAAACTCGACGTTTCACCACAGTATATTAATAAATTTCTTCATGGACAAGATTGCGACATTAAAGTTTCGGCAGCTATCAGATATGGAAAAATTCTCGGTCTGAAACTAATAGAAGTGCCGGATGTGACTACAAAAAAGCAGGATGCTCCTGTCGTTCTCTATGCGGTTAATAATTATTCGTATAGGGTATGCGATGTGGGAAAATACTCATATAACCATGTATTTACTCAACAATTCAGACATAATAAATTAGATTATGAAAGAAATTAAATATGCGCTACGAGGCGTGACGATTGATCAGTTCGCAACAGTCTTTGAACCGGCGAGTGACAATGTTGAAATAAATATATCGATTCCGATTAAGACCAATTATGGAGGAAGGGCTCTTGCGGTTGGTGCGAATATTCAGTTCACTGAAGCTGGTAGGCCATTTATGGTTGCTGAGGCATTTTGCCACTATGAAATAGAAGAAGCTTGTTGGAATGATTTATCTGATGGCGGCAAGACAAGTGTCGCTCTTCCAAAACAATTCATGGACGCACTTGCTAGAATTGCTATAGGAACATTGCGTGGTGCAATTTGCGTCAAGACTGAGAATACTCCATTTGCCAAGTATTGTTTACCAATAATTGAAATTGGCGCTTCGCAAGAGTGTGAAGATTTTATAATTTCTAAAGAGTAACACTTGGGGACTCGTTAAAAAATGGGATAGGCTCAGAACTTGCTAATCCACGTTCAATGTTTGGAACTGTTCTGGGCAATTGGTTGTTGACAGACTGATAATAGGAAGTTCTTACGAGAGAGCTTTACGTGTTTGTGCATACAATGAGAAAGAACATTACGTTCAAGCTGAAAAAGGATAAATAACAAGGACACTTAAATGCAAACT
>ULVI01081155.1_pt1 | contig 20864 bp, 19 predicted proteins | sample 1959331 | NCBI WGS metagenome assembly ULVI01 (sample SAMEA4835782, study PRJEB28245) | human gut metagenome | biome: gut microbiome; material: fecal sample | place: Denmark | collected 2008 | reverse complement strand
CCGCCGGTCAGCTGTTTTCCATAACCAACCACTATGTAGAGTTCATCCTGATCAGCATAGGTCAGTTTGAACTCTCCTGTTTTTTTCTGATCAATGATTGTCTTTAATTCTTCTGGAATCTCATCATCATCCACTACTGTAAAATCAATCTCCTGCAGACGTTCTTCCTTTTTTGATGTACAGCCAAAAGACAGGCAAAAAAGAGCACACAGGCAGATACTAATGACTCGGCAAATCAAGTGATACTGATTTCGATATTGATTTCTTTTGTTGTTCATTCTTAAATTAGCAGCAGACATAAAAAGCCTCCATAAATATGATATCTATCTCATATTTATGGAGGTTTTTCTTAAATATGCCAATCAAAGCAGTATTCATTCTTAATTGCTCGGAATCTCTTCGCCCTGCTTTACATAACTGCCTGGATTTCTCTTATATGTAACAGTCTGTCCTTTTTCTGGATACATCATGCCTAGCTCGTTGACTGCGTAATCGTAAATACGCTCATAATCAACTGACCCTTCAATTTCACTGCTTTTAGCGTTATTGTCCTCAACAAGGGAAGCATATGTTTTTTGCAATGACGCAAGCTTTGTATTGCTTTGGTTTAACTTTGCCTGCTGACCTACGTAAAAAATACATGCAAATAAAAGCACAGCACACAAAACACCGACTACTGATGCCTCAGCAAAGGTCAGTGCATTTGCTCTTCTTCTGCGCTCTTCAAATTCCTTCTGTACTGCACGTTTGTGAATCTGTTTTTCCCAGCGTTTCTGACGCTCCTGCTGACGCTCAAGCTGTTCCTGCTGGTAGCGATCCAGATAAGGAACTGCCTTGCGCACGGTATTATCGCCGGACACTGCTGTATTAAATTGTCTTTTAAAACTTGGCCAGATTATATTGTCTTTTGGCTCCATGGCGTCCTCATCTCTTCCTGTATATTTCTCGTTCTCACAGTCGTTTCACCGCCATTTCAAGCCGCAGCCCCACGCCATGATCACAAAATTAGTCCATCTTATACAATAAATTATTGTACTCCATAAACGTGAGCTTGTCAATGAAAAGATTACGAAATCCATTCGCCTTCGGGCCTTGCTGTAAAATTAAGCACTAACCTTCCCGATAAACTCTCTTACGCGGACATTTTCAGATGAAAACAGTTCATCTGGCGTTCCTTCTTCCACGATCACTCCCTGTTCCATAAAGACGATGTGATCGGAAACTTCTTTTGCAAACTGCATCTCATGTGTGACAATAATCATTGTCATATGATTTTGAGCTAACTGGCGTATGACCTTTAACACCTCTGCTGTCAGCTCTGGGTCTAGCGCAGAAGTTGGTTCATCAAAGAAAAGAATCTTTGGCTGCAATGCAAGTGCTCGTGCTATTGAAACTCGCTGCTGCTGACCGCCGGAAAGCTGGCATGGATAGGCATTTTCTTTATCAGAAAGCCCTAGCTGCGCAAGAAGCTTTTTGGCCCGCTCTTTTGCTTCATTTTTACTCACATGATTCACACATACAGGCGCATCGATAATGTTTTTCATAACAGAGTAATGCGGAAAAAGATTAAAGCTTTGGAAAACAAGACCGAAATAAGATCGAATCTGCTTAAGCTTATCCTTTGGCGCATAGACGCAGCGCTTTTGCCCTTTTTTATCATCCTGCTCCCACGCTGCCTTTTCGCCAAGATAAATCAGCTCTCCTGCATCCATCTTTTCAAGAAGCGTTGCACAGCGAAGCAATGTAGACTTTCCAGAACCGGACGGTCCTATAATGGAAACCACCTGACCTTCTCTCACTTTCAGAGAAATATCTTTTAAAACACCACTTTTGTCAAAGCTCTTTTTTACATGCTTCATCTCCAGAAGGACTGTGCCTTCCGCTTTATTATTTTGAACTGCCATATTTTTACCTACCTATAATACGAAAGCCGTTTTTCGATATACTCCATCACTGTTGCCACAATCAGGTTAAATACATAATAGAAAATACCTGCTGCCAAAAGCGGCATTACGCTTGTCTGTGCTGCACCAATTTGCTTGGCGACAGTGAACATCTCTGCAATTGAAATCGTAAATGCAAGCGATGTATCCTTAACAAGTGTAATAGTCTCATTTGTGATGGATGGAAGCACTCGTTTAATTACCTGCGGCAGAATAATGCGAATGAAAGTCTGCGCTTTGTTGTAACCAAGCACCTGTGCTGCCTCGTACTGTCCATTTGGCATGGATTCTATACCAGAACGATAAATTTCTGCAAAATATGCTGCATAATTGATAACAAACGCGATTATAACTGCCGGAAAACGGTAACCAGGTCCCATCTTCATACGAAACATATAATATGGTGCAAAATATACTACGATAATCTGCAGCATCAACGGTGTTCCTCTCATAACAGAGATGTAAAGCTTTGCAATCAGCTTTATTATTTTGCATCTGGACATGCGCCCAAATGCCACCAACATGCCAAGCGGCAGAGAAAACAAAAGCGTAAACACAAATATTTGGACAGTCACAAGAAAGCCTTCCGCAAGCTGTGCTGTCATTGCCATTATATCCATAGTCGTTGCCTTTCCAGCTTATGTATTATTTTCCGAGGCAAACACTGTCTGTAAGTCCCCACTTTTCTGCAATCTCTGCAAAGGTTCCATCCTTTACCATCTCATCAAGTGTATCCTGAACTGTATCGCGAAGCTCTTCATTTCCTTTTTTGAAGCCAACTGCATACTGCTCAGATGCTAACTTATTGTCATCACCTGCAAGCATTACATAAGCGCCCTCTTCTCTTTTATCAATCTGATACTGTGCAACACCGATATCAATAGCAACAGCCTCAACTGCTCCCTGCTCAAGATCCATAAATGCTGTATTATAATCAGCATACTCAATAAGCTGTGAGAATGAATCTCTAAGTGCAATATTGTCCTTATTTTCTTCGTCATTAAGTGCTGCCAGTGCGGAAGAATCCTTCTGAACGGCCACTACCTTTCCTGCTAAATCTGATTTATTTTCAATTTCTGAATCTGCTGCAACAACAAATACCTGACTGTTATCAATATATGGATCAGACCATGTGTAATCATCCTCGCGGCCATTCATAGTGAATCCATTCCAGATACAATCAATTGCACCAGTGGACAGCTCCATATCCTTAGAATCCCAGTCAATTGGCTGCTTTACTAACTCCCAGCCCTGTCTGTCACAAACCTCTGCCGCTAAATCAAGATCAAAACCAACATACTCTCCGCTCTCATCGCGATATCCATACGGTGGAAACTCTGCATCAAATCCTACTGTAAAGGTCTTCTGATCAGAGGTGGATTCGCTCTCTGCCTCATCTGATTTTGCCTTTTCTGTATCTGCTTCATCTGCCTTAGAAGATGCTTCCTTAGTCTTTTCTTCTGTAGATACAGCCTCAGTATCCTTCTCTGTCTCTTTTTCTGTTGCTTTTTCTGTTTCTTTTTGAGTTTCCTTTGATACCTCAGCAGTTGCCTTTGTCGTCTCCTTTGACTCACTCTTTGAACTAGAACATCCTGTTACTGTCATTGCTGCCATTCCTACAGCAAGTGCTGCTGCCACGATTTTTCTCATAATAATAATCTCCTTTTCTTGGCCGCAGAACGCTGCAGCTGCTTTATTATGCTAACGTATTAGCACTGTGTTATAGTAGCACATAGAATTTGTTTTGTCAATCACCTGAAAGCCACCCGGGACAGTAAAAGAGCCACCGCCTGTCCAAAAAAACCCCGGCAGCCAAACACTGCCGGGGTTTTAATTTAAGAAATTCTCTCTTTAATTACCTTTAGTCTCGTGAACTCCTCACGCTCCTTCTCTTCAAGCGCATTGGTAATATTCTTTACAATTGCTTCGTAGGTCGGAATCGTGATATTCTTTAACGCATTTGCACGCTTCTGCGTCTTTTTAATGTTTGTTGCCAGACGGATCGCTGACGTCTCTATCGTGGAAAGCTTAATGGTTAGCTCTTTAACACGATTGAATGCCTTTTGCGCCTCATCCAGGCTGACTCTGGTGCTGTAGAACGCATAAATCGGCGTTCCTTCGCTGGCCTCTTTATCATACTCCACAAGCGGAATTTCAGTACCCATTATGCTTCGCGTCTTGATCTTTACAGTGTTTTCCACTGGAACTGTCTTCGCGATATCCTGCACCATATGAATACCCATCTCGATATTGGCCTGCTGCAGCGCTTCATAGGCTGCGCGGAAAGTCGTATCAATTTCAGTCTGAATGGTGGACGCCTGATCCACAAGATCCATCATTTCTCGCACCAGGATGTTTCTCTTTTTGTCCATCAGGTCATAACCCTGTCTGGCAAGCGCTAACGAGTTCTTGGCTGCGATCAGATTTCCCTTTGTAGGGAACATATTAATATTCATAGCGCCTTCCTCTCTACAGCTTATGCCTGCTTCTTGTCACTGTCTGTATCTGCATCCTTCTTATCGTAATAAACATCAAGAATCTTGGTGTCAATACGGTCGAGTTCTTCTCTAGGAAGCATACGAAGCAGATCCCAGCCAATTTCAAGCGTATCAATGATGCTTCTGTTTTCCTGATCACCCTGTCCTACAAAATGACCCTCAAATGCCTTACCAAATTCCAGATACTTCTTGTCAAGATCAGAAAGCTCATCCTCACCGATAACACTTGCTAAATTTCTGGCATCTCCTACCTTTGCATAACAGGAGAACAGCTGGTTTGCAACAGACTGGTGATCTGCTCTTGTATAGCCTTCACCGATACCATCCTTCATCAAACGTGACAGAGACGGCAATACGCTGATCGGCGGGTAAATATTGTTTCCAAAAAGGCTTCTGTCAAGAACAATCTGACCCTCTGTGATATAACCTGTCAAGTCTGGGATTGGGTGGGTAATATCATCGTTTGGCATAGTCAGAATCGGAATCTGTGTAACTGAACCATTGATTCCGCGCACAATACCAGCACGCTCATAGATAGTAGCAAGCTCAGAATACAGATAACCCGGATAACCTTTACGAGAAGGAATCTCGCCCTTTGAAGAGGAAACCTCACGAAGAGCCTCTGCAAAGGAAGTCATATCTGTTAAAATAACAAGGATATGCATATGCTGCTCAAAAGCCAGATACTCTGCTGCTGTCAGCGCCATACGAGGTGTGATCAGACGCTCTACAACAGGATCATTTGCTAAGTTTACAAACATAGTAACATGTTCACTTACGCCGCTCTCCTCAAATGTTTTGCGGAAGAACTCAGCAACATCATACTTAACACCCATAGCAGCAAATACGATAGCAAACTTTTCATCAGAATTATCACCAAGTGATGCCTGCTTTACAATCTGTGCTGCCAGCTTATCATGCGGCATACCATTTCCAGAGAAGATCGGCAGCTTCTGTCCACGAATCAGCGTGGTCAGTCCATCGATTGCAGAGATACCTGTACGAATATAGTTACGCGGATACTCTCTCGTTACTGGGTTTAACGGCAGTCCGTTTACATCACGCTTAATTTCGGCGTTGACAGGACCCAGTCCATCAATTGGACGGCCGATACCATCAAAGGTACGTCCCAAAATATCTGGTGAAAGCGCTAACTCCATTGGATGACCGGTCAGGCGGGTATGAGTGTTAGTCAAAGACATGTTCTCAGAACCCTCGAATACCTGAATCATCGCCTTATCCTCATAGCAGGCAACGATACGGCCAAGCTTTTTTTGCTTTCCATCTACTACAATTTCAACAACTTCATCATATGCGGCATCCTTCATGCCCTCAATGGCAATCAGAGAACCGTTGATCTGACTTAAACCTAAATATTCAATAGCCATAACGGCTCCTCCTTACGCATTTTTCTCGATGACTTCATCGTAGAACGTATCAATATCCTTCATATACTGATCAAACATATCAAGACGATCATTCGGCACATCATACTTGATATTGATGACACGGTCAAAGATGTTGCTCTGCTTTAAGACGCTCATCGGATGACCCATAGTTACTAGTGATCTAGCACGGTCATATAAGTAGAGAATGACACGCATCTGCGCTGCCTGCTTTTCAATCGGCACGCATGTATCATCCTTATGGAATGCATTCTGCTGCAGATATCCCAAACGAACAACTCTTGCAATCTCCAGCGTCAGCTTCTGATCATCAGGAAGTACGTCAGAACCGATCAGCTTTACGATTTCCATCAATGCACTTTCCTGATTTAAGATTGCCATCAGGCGATTTCTGTTTGCAATGAAATCCTTTCCTGCTTTTGCATTATACCATGGTGCCAGATCCTGTACATACTCACTGTAGGATGTCAGCCAATGGATAGCCGGGAAATGTCTTGCATAAGCAAGAGATTTGTCCAGTCCCCAGAAGCAGCGCACAAAACGCTTTGTGTTCTGTGTAACAGGCTCTGAGAAATCGCTTCCCTGCGGGGAAACAGCGCCGATAATAGTAACACTTCCGACACTTCCATTTAAATTGTGCATCATGCCGGCACGCTCATAGAATGCAGATAGCTTTGATGCTAAGTAAGCCGGGAAACCTTCCTCGGCAGGCATCTCTTCCAAACGTCCTGACAACTCTCTAAGTGCCTCTGCCCAACGTGATGTAGAGTCTGCCATGATGGCTACATGGTAACCCATATCTCTGTAATACTCAGCCAGTGTCAGTCCAGTGTAGATACTTGCCTCACGCGCTGCAACCGGCATGTTGGATGTATTTGCAATCAAAACAGTTCGATCCATAAGTGGATTGCCGCTCTTTGGGTCAATAAGCTCTGAAAACTCCTCAAGAACCTGAGTCATCTCGTTTCCACGCTCACCACATCCAATATAAACAATAATATCGGCATCAGACCACTTTGCAACCTGATGCTGAGTCATCGTCTTTCCTGTTCCAAATCCACCAGGAATAGCTGCGGTACCACCCTTTGCGATTGGGAACAATGTATCAAGAATACGCTGTCCTGTAATAAGCGGCTCTGATGCTGCATAGCGCTTATTAGTTGGTCTTGGCACACGAATTGGCCACTTCTGAGTCATAGACAGTTCTTTCTTTGTTCCATCATTCTGAATGATCGTTACAATAGTCTCATCAATGGTGTATTCACCATCATTTGCAACGCTCTCTACTGTACCCTCAGTGTCAGGCGGAAGCATACACTTGTGTACAATCATTGGTGTTTCTTGAACCTCAGCGATTACTGTTCCGCCAAATACATGCTGTCCTGGCTTTACTGTAATATGTGCCTGCCACTTTTTGTTGCGGTCAAGTGCGTCTACACTTAAACCTCTTGTGATATACATACCACCGGCCTTTGCGATCTCGCTCAGCGGTCTCTCTATACCATCAAAGATGTTATGAAGGATACCAGGTGCCAGTGTTACAGAAATTGCTGCACCTGTTGAATATACCTCATCGCCTGGCTTTAATCCTGTTGTCTCCTCGTAAACCTGAATGGTCGTTCTTGAACTGTCAAGACGAATGACCTCTCCTACCAGTTTCTGCGGTCCAACATAAACCATTTCACCCATACGAAAAGCAGTCTTTCCTTTAATATAGATAACTGGTCCGTTAATACCGTAGATGATTCCTTTTACATCAGCGGCCATCGTATTCACCTCCGTCAAACTGGAACTCATTTCTAACCTCAGCAATTCTTGTATCCATTGAATTGTCTATGAGTATGCTTCTTGCTGGAATGACAGCTCTCATGCCGCCGCCAAAGGAATACTCGCTCATCGTCAAGGTGCACTTTGTTTCCTCTTCAAGGTCATGCTTTTTAGATGCATCAGCTGGATCCAGATAAATAATAATGTCATCATTTTTTGCAAATGATTTTGCATCTATAATCTGTTTTTTGATCACCTGAACATACTCAGGTGTCTTTTTATAAGCTTCTACAAGAGCAGCAACCTCTTGAAACAGCTTATCTTTAAATTCGGTTTCCTTCTGGCTTAACGCACGTTTATTAACCAGATGCTCATGTGCCAGTTTCTGATTTCCCTGTCTCTTTACAGCTTCCACTTCAACCGCAAGATCTTTCTCTTCCTGAGAAAGAATCATAGCTTTTCGCTCCTCAAACTGCGCATCAAGCGCAGCCTGATATTCCTTAAGCGAGGCATCCATTTCCATTGTGGCATCCTGAACAGATATTTCCATAAAATGGTTTAATTTTTCTTCCAGTGTCAATTAAATCACCTTCCATTCTTTTTCACATTACATCATACTATGGATTATAACTTTAATCCTATTGCTTCGTTTACGTAGGAAGTAATGAAATCTGGCTTGCGGCCTGTTCCATGACGATCAGGAACCTCAATGATCAGAGGCAGCTTGTGATCCAGCTTCACTTTATTGATCAATTCTGGATACTCTCTTCCGAACTTTTCCGTCAGCAGCAGGATTCCGATCTCCTTATCTTCCAGCGCATGGTCTATTGCTTTCTTTAATTCACCCTGTTCGTGAACGACGCAGCCTTCAATTCCGGCCAGACGCATGCCCACAAGGGTATCTACATTGTCACTGACCAAATATATTTTCATATTGAATATGCCTTTCCTGACGTTGTTTCTACTTCTTTACAGCTGACCAAGAATCATAAAGGAAATGATCAAACCATACAGGCAGACACCCTCTGCCAGACCTACGAAGATTAAGGACTTACCAAGAATGGAGGAATCTTCACTAATTGCACCTAATGCTGCGCTTGCTGCACTTGCTACGGCGATACCACCACCGATACAGGAAAGACCAGTTACAAGAGCGGCTGCCAGATAACCCATACCAGTGGAAAGGCCGCCTGCTGCCTGTGCTGTCTCTGCTGCTGCCTCTGCTGCCTGTGCGTTTCCGCTGAACATGAAGCCGCATGCTACTAACATAATTCCGAAGAATGCTGCTGCATTTGTGCCAATTGTGAGCTTATAACGTGCCTTATTCTTTGTTCCGCTTAAGAAATATGCAAATGGAACGACGATGCTTAATAAAAGTGCTGCAAACAATGTAATCTTAACTAACATAATAAAATCCTCCTCTTATCTTTGCTTTGTATTGTGTTTTTTTCAAAAATGTCTTATATCCATGACTGCCTTTGCAGTCTTTTGGATTTCTATTTTTACTGCTTTGTGTTATACGGTTCAAACTCTCTTCCATCACCTTTGTAGAAACGGGAGAACATCTCGTAGTATTCCAGACGAAGTACTTGAATACCAACGATCAAACCTTCCATACCGCATACAAAGAGATTTCCAAGAATAACAACAAGAATATTCGGTGTGCCGCTTTCTGCACCTGCAAGCATCATAACAACCTGCATCATAGCTGCATGGCTGACAGCAAATGCTCCGATACGGACAAACGAAATAGTATTTGAAAAGTAGCTAAGCAGTACCTCGATTAACTCAAACAGTGCCTGAACAACAATCATAACTGGACCTGTTTTCTCCGCTGGCTTTTTCTTCTCACAAAGATCAGTCAGCTGCTCCTTAAATGCAATACACAGAAGCGGTATAATAAACAGTACCGCAAGCAGTGCACCGCCTGGAAGGCTGTGACCTGTCATCAGCATTACGATGGCAAATACAAGCAGTCCGTAGAATACAAGACCGGCAATTCCGTTTGTATCAAAGCACAGATCACCGAGACTGTGATTTTTTGCCGCATTGATAATGTGGATTATCATTGTCAGAAGAATCATTCCCATACCAAATGCAACTGCTACAATAAATACCGTATTCAGTCGTCCGATCATAGGAAGATCAGTCATCTTTGACATTGGTCTTAGCCAAATCGGTTCTATTACATCCTCAAAACCAAAGATACTTCCGAACATAAATCCAAAGAAGGTGGAGAATACACCTGCCATACTTATGATGGCTGCAAGATTCATCTTCTTAAAGTGATACAGCAAAAATCCTCCGATTACGAGCACTAAGCCCTGTCCGACATCTCCAAACATCCATCCAAAGATAAAGGAATATGTCAGTGCAACGAAGATGGTCGGGTCAAACTCATTATAATTTGGAAGACCATACATACGAATATACATCTCATACGGCTTAAACAGCTTTGGATTGCGAAGCTTTACAGGCGGCTGTGAAACACGATTTTTGTTGTCATCATGGATAAGACAAATCACATTTGGATCACTTTCAATCTCTGCCTTAAATTTCTTTGCGTCACGCGCTGTCATCCAGAAGCATATAATATAGAAGTTTTTCTTATCTGCACCTGTAACAGCTGCCAATCTTCTTATATCAAAGTTCTTTGAAAACTGCTTAAGCTTTGCCACTGCAGCAAGGATCTTTTCCTTCTTTGAAGAAAGCACATGATCAATCTCGCTCTGCTTTTCCTTTATCTTAGCATCAAGCTCACCAATATGCTTTGTCAAGAGTGCCAATGCCTCCTCTGGAGTACCCTCATACTCATCCGGAAGGCGAAAACGTTCAAAGTGAAGTGCCTTATAAACAGCATCAATCTTTGCAATCTCATTCTTTGGGCTAAAATATACGCCCCATACATAATCCTGATCCTTTTTGCATTCGTAAAAGATCGTATTGACATTATCGTACGTGTACTGCATAAGCTTTTCCACGTAATCGACTGGGATTCGTCCGAAGCGATACTTTACAGACTTAAATGCAAGCAGCTTGTGAACATCATATCCCAAATTATTAAATGGAACAATCTGATCCACTAATGCCTGCAGCTGTGTCTTTTCCTTGTTCAGCGCTTCAAGAGACTTCTCTGCTTCCTTGATCTTAGCATCTGCATCATCAATTAAAGCTACAGCCTCTTTGACATCCATAGAACTATCCGTCTTTGTTTCCTTTGCTCCCATTGCGGACATAAGCTGTGTAGCTTTGTTTAAGGTCTCGCGGTACGGATTGATCTCAATGAACGGCTTAAGTCCAGTTGTCTCAGAAAGCTCTGTCATTGTACTTTCCAACTGAAAATCATACTTGGACAAATGCTGTTCAATTGCTCTGTCAATATCATCTTTGGGTCCCGTAATGCTTAAGAATTGCATTTTTTCTATCATGGTTACCCCTCGACTTTCCTAAATAAACTTACTTTCTGCACAAAAATGACAATCACTGCGTTACTGCGTATTTCATCAGTTTTGCTGTTGGGATTCCATAGCGTATTCCCTCGATAATTGATGTAATACGTGCAATTTCATGCTCTTTGCGGTACAGCAGCGCATTGAGCGGTGCAACTGAGTATGGATTTTTTCTGCCGGCAAGCTCAAAAATATGCTCTACCAGCTCAGTGTACATCTTTTCCACAAAACGAATCTCAGCAAAATCGTCTGCGTACTTCTGACCATAGTAGCCGTTTACAATGAGTAATCTCGCTTCCTCATACGTAGGCGCCTCTACAATATCCGTGATGTCATCTGGTTTTAAATGGTAATAGCTAGGAACAACCATCGCATACAGCTCAGGTGCTGTCATTCGATAGTTTTTCTTTGCACGCATCAGCCACTGGATATTCAGCAGATCGATTCGTCTTCCATAACTGTCCGCAATGATCTGTCTTTCTTTTCCCTTAAGAAGCTTATCTTTCTGCTTCCAGATATAACTGAAATAATACACGTCAAGGCTGCCCTCATAGTCGAACAAACTTGGCTCTTCAGTATGGCGTATGGCGTCAAGCGGATGATAAAACGGTGTATTTTTTAATGCATCAATCAACTCATCCACCGTTGTGCTATTCTCAATCGCATCTGTATCCAAATGCGAATGACGCGCAAAAAACGCGCTGCGGTATGCCTGATCCTCTTGGATACTCTGACCGGAAATGACTTTTCGAAGACAACCCTTAAGATACGCCGCCTCATAGTGCAAAAAGTAAAAATCCAAAAACGCTCTTTGCTCTCCTCTGGCGAAACTGTACAGACGATTGTAATCATTGTAAAGCGATCCCATAAGCGTCGCCTCAATCATTCCTCTGTGACTGTCATGTTCATCAAAGTCCCTCAGCAGCGGCTCATATTCGGAAAACTGTCTCAAATAGCCAACTGCTTCACCGACACTCGCACAAGATGCCAGCTGTTCGTACTGCTCCTTCTTTAAGAGCTTTCCTCCCATGGCACGGGCTTTTGCACTGATACCGCTGTAAGATAAGATACCAGAAATAATAATCACCCCTTTTCGTAAGATTTTTTTGGCACAACACTAATGATACCATAAAAGTTATTGCGCCACAATCTTTGCCAGCAACTGTCTGGCGATCGCCGAATGGCTTTCCTCATAAATACGGTCCATATGAGCAAGCTGTTTTTCAAGCTCCTCCTTCTGAGCTTCAAGTTCTTCAGCGATCTTTTTTTCAAGCTCTGCCTGCTGAGCGCTGATTTTCTTTTGTGTCTCTTCATGAACCTGCTTTTCAAAGGCTGCAATTCTGGCATCCTGGTCTTTGGCCATCTGCTTCTTCTTTGCACCTGCCTCCTCAATAATTGAAGATGCTGCAGTTTCTACTTCACTTAATCTTTGAATAATCTGATTCATCTGCATGCCTCCTTTTTCGCACATTCATTATAGTATGATGATACAAAATTGTCATTGGCGAATTGTTTTAAAAAACTCAAATAAATTTCATGTTTTTTTTGTTAATTTTTTGTCATACTGTGACGTTTTTCTCTCGTTTACGATCGTTTTTGACGCGTTGACTTTTTAGTAACTATCATATATACTTCTTATATAAGAAGCTTTGTGGTTTGCAATTCCATTGTTTTTTTGATTTGCAGACCGCTGCAATTAAGTTTGAGGGAGGTTGGAATATGAAACATTTTGCTGTTACCATTACCAGAACCTGCGGTGCCGGTGGTACTTCCATCGCAAAGATTCTTTCCGCTCATTATGGAATTGAATACTATGACCGTATGCTGCTTCGCCTGGCTGCCGGAAACAGCGGCATCAATGAAGCAGTCTTTGCTGCAGCCGATGAGGATACAAAGAAAAGCCCACTGTTTAACGCCTTTAAGAAGGTCTATAACGGCGAGCATATCCTTCCGGAAAAAAGCGAATATGCGACAAGTGATGACCTGTTTGCCTATCAGGCAAAGGTTATGAAAGAATTAATCAAGGAGAACTCTTTTATTGTAATCGGAAGAGGCGGAGATTATGTATTAAAAGATTATCCTTATTTAGTTCGTGTATTCGTTCACTCTCAGTATAAGGATTGTCTTGCGCATGAAATGGAAATTATGCAGTGCAGTGAAAAGGATGCTGCCGAGCGCATCGCAAAGACAAACAAATACAGAAGTGATTATTACAAGCATTTCACCGGAAGAGAATGGATGGATGCAAGAAATTATGATCTCGTTTTGGATACAAGCCGCTACACCTACCAGCAGTGCGCAGAAATGATTGAAGCAATCGTTGCAGAGCGCATGAAAGACTGAGAGGTTGGGGATGAGATTACGCAACGTCAGAGGCGCACGTGAGGAAATGCTTGTAAATCCCTACGTGATTCAAGAGCCACAGCAGTACAAAGGACATGTTGCTGTTCAAATTTTTGGCAACAACAATCCGATCTTCATTGAGGTTGGAATGGGCAAGGGACAATTTATTACATCACTTGCTGCACTTCATCCAGAAATAAACTACATCGGAATTGAGAAATACTCTTCTGTTTTGATCCGTGCCATTGAAAAGCAGGAAGAGCTTCAGCTTCCGAATTTAAAGTTTCTTCGCTTTGACGCAGAATATCTTCCTGATATTTTTGCACCAGGCGAAATTGCTCACATTTATTTAAATTTTTCCGACCCATGGCCAAAAGACCGACATGCAAAGCGCCGTCTTACAAGCAGCCGATTTTTAGGGCTGTATGACCAGATTTTAGCAGACGGCGGTATTGTCGAATTTAAGACCGATAATCAGCCGCTATTTGATTTTAGTCTGGAATCTGTAAAAGAATCTGGCTGGACACTTCTTATGCAGACACGCGATCTTCACCATAGTGAGTTTGCTGAGGGCAATGTCATGACAGAATATGAAGCAAAATTTTCTGCCATGGGAAACCCAATCTATAAATTAGAAGCCGTTCACGATAAAAAAGCTTAATTATGCAAATTATCACAAAATGCTCCTGCCGCATATCTTGTGGCAGGGGCATTTTATTTGGAGGTCTCCATGCATTGTCATCATTTTCGCAAATTTGTTATTCGTCACAGCTGCTGTCCTTTTTTCGACTGCACTCTGTTACATTTATATCGCTGTTTTCAAACTGCCGCCAAAGCCTGTGCCCACTCAAAGAAAAAATGTTCTTCAAAGCGGCCTTGAAAATATTTTTAATTTTTTCAAAAAAACTGTTGACAAATCAATTGAGCTATGATAGTATATAGGAGTCGCGTGAGTGACAAACAAAAAGAAGCGCCTCTAGCTCAGTTGGTAGAGCACCTGACTCTTAATCAGGGTGTCCAGGGTTCGAACCCCTGGAGGCGCATGATTTAAAAGCATTCGAGTTAATCGGGTGCTTTTTTTGTGCTATCGCAAAGCGTTCAATTTCAATGCATTAAAAAAGATGGCACAGCGTACTGCACCATCTCTATTTGATTAAACCTCATCTTCGTTTGTAAGCACATCCTTCTCTATAAAAATAGGACGCTGTTTTCCCTGAATATACATTCTTGCTATATATTCTCCCATAATTCCCAAAATTAAAAGTTGGATACCTCCAATTAAAAGAATCAATGCGACAATTGTTGCATATCCCGGCACATCTACACCGCAGATCAGCCGCTGCAAAACAACCACAATAAAATAGATAACAGCAAGAAGTGACGTGAATGATCCAAGCACAGTTGCAATTTTTAACGGTGCAGTTGAATAGCCAATGATACCCTCAACCGCATACTTAAACAGTTTCCAGAAGCTCCACTTTGTCTTTCCTGCATGACGCTCCTCGGCAACATAAGGAATATAGTAAGTATCAAAGCCAACCCACGAAAAAATCCCCTTTGAAAAGCGATGATATTCTGGCATGCTTAGAATTGCATCAACCATTTTTCGTCTGCATGTGCGAAAATCACTTGCTCCATTGACAAATTCTACCTCGCTCATTTGATTAATCAGGCGATAAAATTCGCGTTTAAAGAAAGACAGACCTCTTCCTTCATTTCGCTCTTTTTGAAAAGCAGCAACACAGTCATACTCTGGATGTTCATCCAATATCTGAACCATCTCGCGCACAATTTCAGGACGCTGCTGCAAATCAGCATCAATCAATGTTACAAGATCACCCTTTGCATGCTTCATTCCTGCCAGGATTGCTGCTTCCTTTCCAAAATTACGTGAAAACTGAACGATTGTGATCGGTGTTTCTTCTCTTTTCTCATAAAACAGCTTTTTTAACTCAATCCCGGTATTATCCCTGCTTCCATCATTTACCATAACAAGCTCATACTCATAGCCACAGCCCAAAAACGCATTTACAGCTGCATCATAGAATGCTCGGACATTATCCTGCTCGTTATAGCATGGAACCACCAGTGATAATTTCATCCTACTACCTCCTGTCTTGCCTACTTGTCTTTCATATTTAAAAACCAGATTTATCATCCATCGCAATCTGGTCGGATATCCCCACTTTTTTGCTTCATCGCATACTATAACACAATTATGCCCTATTGGAAAGTATATTTTACGTATTTCCTTTTCTTTTCAGCATTTTTATGTTATGATAAAGGCCAGTCTGACTGACTTATCAATGTTTCACGGTGCAAAACTGTGCCCATTATGGAAAGGTGTGAATATTGTTTATGAAAACTGTTTTACGTTCTTCTTTTTCTTTATGCCTATGCATATGTCTTCTTTTACTGCCATGCCATGCTACAAGTGCTGCAACAAAGGCTGAAATTGACACCATGCAGGCACATCTGCCTGACGAATGGCCTGATGCGCCTGAAATCACAAGCGAGGCCGCAATCCTCGTTGATATTGATACTGATACAATCCTATACGCAAAGAATGCGACAAGCTCCATGTATCCTGCCAGCACAACTAAGCTGATGACAGCCTATCTGACTCTGTCTAACACTTCTTTGGATGATATTGTCACATTTTCAAAGAACTCTATTTATAGTCTTCCAAGCGGCAGTAGCCACATTGGTATGCATATTGGGGAATCCTTAAGCGTTAGAGACTGTCTGTATGGTCTTTTACTTCCTTCAGCAAATGAAGTAGCAACTGCACTTGCTGAACATGTCAGCGGCTCTGTATCTTCCTTTGTGGAACTAATGAATAGTACTGCTGTAAGTCTTGGCTGCGTAAACACAAACTTTGCAAATGCCAATGGCCTTCAGGATCCAAACCACATGACATGCGCCTACGATTTGTATAGAATTATGTTGGGCTGCCTGCAGTATTCTGATTTTATCTCTATTTCATCCACGCCAGCTTATTATAGAAAGGCCGATTCCATTCTAGACCGCGATATTCCTATGGGCACTACAAATAAGCTTATTAAAAAAGATTCCGACTACTACACACCGTTTGTTGTCTGTGGAAAAACTGGCTGGACCGAGGAAGCTGGACGCTGCCTCGTTACGTATGCTTCAAAAGATGGACGCAATTTAATCTGCGTTACAATGAACACAGAAGATCCAAACCAATATAAAGACACTATCCAGCTTTTTAATTACGGATTTGACCATTTCAATGTGGCAAAAGCTTCTGAGCAGGATCAGACCTATAGCACACAGGCGCTTATCTCTAACAGCCCACTTGGTCTTTCTGAGCAAAATTCCTCTTTTCTGACACTGGACAGCGCTTCACGCATCACCGTGCCAGATACTGTTTCACTAGATGACCTTACACGCCGTCCCATTACAAATGAAGATGGCACACATATGCTCTCATATGAGCTTCATGGATATCCACTAGGAACTGCAATGATTATCAACCAGGTCGCACAGGACACAAGCGACCTCTATGTGGCATCTGGTAATTCATTGTCTGACGTGCTTCAGACAAAACCTTTCCACGAAATAAAAATCTGGCTTGTTGCATGCATGCTTGCTGTAATCATTTTGATTATTCTTCTCGTTGTCTTTTTAATTCGCTACAAAAAGATGAATAAAAACAATCGGCAGACACCTCCAAATCACCAATATCGTATGCAATAAATATTTTATAATACATGTAATTAATCAGAAAAAGGGCTGCGCATTAGCTTCGCAGCCCTTTTTCTGCCGCCTTCTCCATGCGGCGTTTTTTCATTAATTCTGATTTTGCCTTAATCTTTCTGGCTCCCTCTGCATCAGTAAGCTTCATTGTTTTTATCATAAAAACCTGTCCGTCACAGTGCTTTACCCTGATTTTTCCTTTTAACCATCCGTGTCTAGGACAATATGCCAAGCCAAAATACTTGCGGTTGTTATCCGAAAACCAGTTCATTCGTCTTGTGACATTTCGCCCGCATTTATAGCAGACCATTGAACTGACATTTCTTGCTTCCATTGCTTCCTCACGGCTTTGATAAAGCTGTGAGACAAACTTTGAATAACGCTCAAAAACAAGATATATCTCCTCCTGTGCATTTTTCGGAGGTCTATAATAATCTACTGATACCATGCTCTGCCAGCTCTGCTTTTCAAGCTGACTTAACACGCAGCCTGTATAAGCTGCATCATACACAGCACGATGAAACGGCCATTTCTTTGGCAGTGCCAGCGTCTCAATCACACTCTCAAGAGATGCACGCGCGTGACCATCCAGACAATACAGGCTGTAAAGCTTTTGAACATCATAATAAAACAGAGGGAATGCAAACGGATTTTCCATTCCAAAATAAGCAATGTTTCGCTGCAGCTCCGTCAGATCCATGTCGCCCCACGTAAAGAACACAGGATCCTTTCCACACCATTTCCAGAAGCGTTCCATCGCGTCCAAAAACGGTATGCCTTCAGCTTCTAGCTGTTTCATGCTAATGCCAACCACTTCCCGCACGCGGTAAAACAATTCTGTGTACACGCACGGCCGGATCAGGCAGCTAAAGCTGTCTGTCTGGTTTCCGTGCTCATCTAGGCGTACTGCGCCAATTTCAATCACCTCAAACGTAAGTCCTGGTGCTTCCCTATCACGCGTCTGTGCCTGATTCCATTCTAAATCTAATACAATTGAATTCATAAATAATAAATCTTTCTAATATATGCATTATAGCCTTACAGTTAAGCCTCTGCGCCTGGCACAAGCATTTCCAAGCCTTCTACTCCTTCTACTGCATCGCTTATGGAGCTTGCCACATGACGAAGCGATACAAGTCTTGAGTAAAATTTTGCGTAGCCTGGCTGAACCTCACAGCCGCGGCGTCCATAAAAGTAACTTCTCATCATCTCCTCTGCAGCCAGTGTGATGCCGTTTCCTGCGGCCTGATCCATCGCATCCAAATATAGCTCTTGATCTGTCTGTGCCGCCAGGCCAAGGAGATATTCACCCACTCCATACATTCCGCAATACTCTGCACACAAAATGCTGATCGTATGCTGCAGATTTTTTCTTTCCTTTTCATCTAATGTCTCAGATAGCACCTGATGCAGCTGATTCATTTGTGCAAGAATCTCTGTTACTGCCGGCACCATTGTCTCATAAATCTTCTTTCCATTCTTCTCACTTGCAAGAAGCGGTGCAAATACAGCCATCTCAAGCATTGCTGTGCTTGTAACATCCTCACCTGCAATCTGTTCACACCGTTTTTTTACCTTCGTTACAGCAGCCTCATCAAAATGATTCAGATATAGTGAAGCCAGTTCCTCGAAACCATCCTCCAAAAAACCACACAATACATTTTCCATCAGCTTTGCCGTATCATTCTCTCCATTTTTTTCCATATCAAGATCAGGATGCAAAAGCGGCAGCAATTCATCTGTAACCATCTGTGTATTTAAAGAATCCTGTGCCTGAAGATATTTCATAACGCGTGAAAAATTCAGATACAGATATAAAAAGCTTTCCGTTAACAGCAGATGCTTTGCTTCCAAAATATCTGGCTCATAGCCGCTGACACTATTTTGATCTGTCACCTGTGACACAGGTGCAAACTCCCAATAAGACCGTAAATGAGGAAAATCAAGTCCCTGCTTTTCACGATACTGTGCCTGTGGCAAACGCCTCGATGCATCACGGCGCATCTGCATCAGATTTTCACGATATTTATCTGGCTGGCCAAAACACTCTTCCTCAAAATAATCGAGCACATCGGTGATTCGGTCATCACTGATATCAGCAGCCTCATTGCTGTAAAGCCATACAAAATCACTTACAGCATCTTTTAGACGGTGCATAGAATGCTGTGCATGCTTATACATCACCTGATCTAACGCAAGCTTCAGTACAACAGCAGCCTTCTCATAATTCCCCTTTGCAATCAGTCTGTTTCCCTCTTCCTGAAGTGCACGAAAGTCCCAGTTTTCATCATTATACTCCTCGTACCACAGATCTGTCTTACAACTGGGACAAAAATGAGGATTTCCCCAAAAATGTGTATGGCAATTCCTGCATCTTCCCATTTGTATCACTTCCTTTCTTATTTCTTCTTTATCTTGAATAGTCACATTTTAACACAAATTAATAAAAATAGCAATGTAGCCACTTTCTATTTAAAATGGATTGTGCTATTATGATGACAGTTCATATGTCAACCCATTAAGATGTCAATTTGATATCAATTTTAGGAGGTAAATTATGCAATTGAAGGAAATTGAAAAGCTGGCAGCTTCTGTCATGGAAAAGGCAGTTGATGCAAAAGAAGTAGCTGGTGTCAACCTGCTTGTTTTAAAAGACAAAGCGCCTGTATTGTCACTTCATGCAGGCTACGCTGATCTGGAAAATAAGGTTTTAATGGAAGACGATACTATCATGCGCCTGTACTCCATGAGTAAACCAGTTACAGCAGCCTGCATGATGATTTTAATGCAGCGTGGTCTCGTTGATTTGAATGATCCGGTATCAAAATTTATTCCGGCTTTTGCAAATCAGACTTACGTAAACGGCAACACACTTTCCCTTGTGCAAAGACAGATGACCGTACATGATCTTTTATTTATGACATCCGGTCTTTCCTATGGAAGCGATTCCGCTGCCGGAAAAGCAACGTCTGATCTTTTTGCAGAGATGGATACACGTCTTTCTACAGAGGATGCTATGACAACACGTGAGTTTGCTGACCGAGTTGGAAAAAATCCACTTGAATTTGAGCCATCATCTAACTTTATGTACGGTGTTTCCGCTGATATTCTTGGTGCACTGATCGAGGTGATCTCTGGAATGAGCTTTGCTGAATTTTTAAAGAAAGAGATCACAGATCCTCTTGAGATGCCAGATACAGGTTTTTTCGTTCCTGCGCAAAAGCAGTCTCGTCTTTCTAAGGTTTATGCACGCACAGAAAATGGATTAACGCTTTATACAGGAGATCATCTGGCAATCCAAAATAAAATGGCTACCCTTCCGGCATTTCAGTCAGGCGGTGCCGGTCTTGTTTCTACATTAAAGGATTACGCAAACTTCGGCACTATGCTGCTTAACGGCGGAAATTTTAAGGGACACCAGATTTTAGAGCCAGAAATTGTACGCTATTTCACGCAGGGAACACTGCAGCCTTGGCAGCAGGAGTCACTGTCTCGCGGCTGGGGTGGTCTTGAGGGCTATAGCTATGGCAATCTTATGCGTGTTATGAAGGATCCTTCTAAGGCGATTATGTACACAACACTTGGCGAGTACGGCTGGGATGGATGGCTTGGACCTTATTTTTCCAATCATCCAGGCTGCAATATCACTTTCCTTGCTGGTATTCAGCTTACAGATGCCGGTACTACACCAACTGTAAGAAAGCTTAGAAATGTCGTTTTACCAAATCTTTTAAA
>ULVI01018432.1_pt1 | contig 21577 bp, 8 predicted proteins | sample 1959331 | NCBI WGS metagenome assembly ULVI01 (sample SAMEA4835782, study PRJEB28245) | human gut metagenome | biome: gut microbiome; material: fecal sample | place: Denmark | collected 2008 | reverse complement strand
TTTCTATTTTGTTATAACTCTTTATCTCAGATAGATTTTCTAAATTTGTTATCCTCTTTATTAATTTCTTTGCTTCTTCATCTGTTAATTTATCTTTTAAGTATATGCTATCCATTTCTTCTTCATTTTTATCATTAACAAACTTAATAAATCTTTTTAAAGCTGTAAACTTATTTTCTCCGAACTTCTTTAATATTTCATCTTTCTCTATAATTTTATTATTGAATATATATTCTTTATAGCTACTCCATCTATAATCCTCAGTTTTACATATCCCTGCCTTTTCTGGATTTCTATGTATATATCTTATTAGCCTTAGCAAATATTCATCATTATAAACATATATGCTTTTAAACCTATCTTGAAACAAGTGCCCAACTCTTTTATGCTTTTGATTAAATTCATACGCATATTTAGATGTTATATTCCTCATAAAATCACTTATTGACTCTTCTTTATCTTTAAATAAAATATGTACATGATTGTTCATTAAACAATATGCATAAATTTTACAATCTAATCTTTTTTTGTAATAGAGTAGCATTCTTATAAACATCTTCTTGTCTTTGTCATCATAAAATATTTCTTGTTTATTTACTCCTCTCACCATAATATGATATGTTCCTGATTTTACAATGTTTCTTTTACAACGAGGCATTACAACCATTCCTTTCTTTCTATAATAATGCCCCTGTGTTTTTTATCCCCCTACTAAAAAATAAAATGGGGAAAAAGGGGTCTGACCCCTTTTTCTCCCATTTGTTTATTTCATGAATGTTTCATATGTTCTGTATGCTTGATATATATCATATTTGCTTGTTACTTCGTATGGTGAATGCATTGATAATACTGGTACACCACAGTCTATTACGTCTATTCCCTTGTTTGCTAGAATATAGGCTATTGTTCCGCCTCCTCCTACGTCTACTTTTCCTAATTCTCCTATTTGGTATGGTATTTCATTTTTTTCTAACATTGCTCTTATTTGTGCTACGTATTCTGCGTTTGCATCTGATGCTCCAGATTTTCCTCTTGCACCTGTATATTTATTTAGTCCTATTCCATGTCCTAGGAATGATGCATTGTTTCTTTCTGATACACTTGCATATATTGGATCTAATCCTGCATCAACATCTGCTGATAACATTTTAGAATTACAGAATACTTTATCTAATTGATTTGGTCTGTTTTCTGCTTTTTTATTTAGTAACTCTGCTACAAATGTATCAAATACATTTGATTCCATTCCTGTGTTTCCCATACTTCCTATTTCTTCTTTGTCGGCTAATATACATACTGCTGTTTTTTTAGGATTATTTACATTTAATATTGCTCTTAAAGCTGTAAATGCACATATTCTATCATCTTGTCCATAACCTGCTACCATGCTTCTGTCAAATCCTAAACTTCTTGCTTTAAATGCTGGTACTAATTCTAACTCTGAACTTAATAGGTCTTTTTCTGTTATTTCGTATTTTTCATTTAATATTCTTAAGATATTTAATTTTACTCTTTCTGTTACTTTTTCATCTCCATAAGGAATACTTCCTATAAGTAAATTCAAATCTTCTCCTGCAATTCCTTCTTTTAGTTTTTTCTCCATTTGATCTTGTGCTAAGTGTGGAAGTAAGTCTGTTATTGTAAATATTGGATCTGCTTCATCTTCTCCTATATTTATTCTTATTTTTTCTCCTGTTGTTTTTACTATAACCCCATGTATACTAAGTGGAATTGTTGTCCATTGATATTTCTTTATTCCTCCATAATAATGTGTTTTAAAATATGCAAATCCTGAATCTTCATATAATGGATTTGGTTTTAAATCTAATCTTGGAGAATCTATATGTGCTCCTACTATATTTAATCCAATTTCTAATGTATCTGTTCCTATTACTGCAACATATACACTTTTTGCTCTATTTATATAGTATACTTTATCTCCTGGCATTAATGTTGGTTTTTCTCTTAAATCCATAAAACCATTTTTTTGTAATATTTCTTTGCTAAATTCTACTGCTTCTCTTTCTGTTTTGCATTTATTTAAAAAATAAATGTATTCATTTCCAAATGTATCTATTTTTGTTTTTTCTTCTTCTCTTAAGTTCTCCCATCCGCATTCCTTTTTGTTAAATAGTCTTGCTTTTAGCTCTTCATATTCTGACATAAGCTTATGCTCCTTTCTTTTGTTATATATTTGGTTTTACCCATTTTTATAAATTATATCACAAGCATTTTTTTCATACAATATATACCAATAATTTTATTATATCTATTTTTTTAATTTATATACATTAGTAAAGGGCACAGCTTTATAACTGTGCCCCACCTTGGAGACTATTCTTCTAATTTCAATTTTACCGTATATGCAACTGTTGTGAGAAACTCCGCATTTGTTGGCTTCTTTTTCTTAAATGAATACGAGTTCTTAAAATATGATTCTAACACTTCTACGTCGCCCCTGCAAAAAGCTACCTCTATCCCATGTCTTATACAGCGTTCAACTCTTATGGGAGTAGTGTTAAAGCTTTTTGCAACCGTTGGATACAACTCCTTCGTTATAGGCATATTTTCATTTTCCATCAGTAATTTTATGGCCTCGCTTGCATACCGAAAGCCATCCACATTAGTTGGAATACCAATTTCAATGAGCATATTAAATATTGTCTGATTTAAAGGAGTTTTCCTCTTGGTTTTTCCTTTGATTATTTTTAATGCCTCTTCGTGTGAATAACCAATTTCCAAAAGATCCGCATACATTCTTTTTTCTCTCATGATGTCTTCTTTCTCTTTTTGCATTTTAATGCCTCCAAAAAAAATTCAAGCAGTTTGCTTGTATACATAATTATATATCAATTTACATATTTTGTCAATTGTTCTTCATGTTTTTTCCTATAAAATTAACCAAAGGAGTAATTCCTTTGGTTAATTTTTAGTTATTATTTTTTAAGTACAAATTTTTTTATTAAGATAATTCCTACTCCTAGTACTGCTACTGCTGATATTGTTATTATTGCTATTTGTACTGGTGTTATTTTATCTTCACCTGTTGGCTTTGTAATTCTAAATGTCTCAGCCCAGAATTCGTCTTCTTCATTGTATTTATCTAAAGTAATTCCAGTGTCTTCACTATGTACATAGCTTAGGTTAGCTGGTGTGCTTTGGTCTCTTCTTCCTGCTGCATTTGTGTAGTGTGTTACTTGTGCTATATAGCTATCGTATACTCCATCATTTTCTATTTCTGATGCTGATAAACCTACTGAAACTACAAGCTTCTTAGATGTATCTCGCCCATTTAGTTCCATTTTTCCTGTTCCTTTTGTACTTGTTATTATTTCATTAATGCTACTATCATTTTCTTGCATATTTCCATTTGTATCATAGTAAGCATATTTTATATTTGAATTTCTATCGGTTTTACTAAAGTCTGTTGTACTGTTTACAAATTTTACTTTTGGATTTAATGCTTCTTGTAGTTTCTCAACTGATGCTTGAACAAGAGTTGGAGTAAAAGCGTTATCATTTTTTCTATAATATGATCCACTTAAATATTCTCCTTTTGTAAATCCTTTTGATTTTATTTGTTCTTTAACAATTCCTTCTAGAGTTTCTAAGTATGCTTTATAACTACCATCTTTATCTTCTCCGTATTTTTCGATTAAACTTGCAGATAAGTAATCTTGTTCGCCTTCATTTTTTATAACATAAGTATATGTTATATATGCGTCTGCACCTTGAGCTAATTCTGTTGTATCTGTTTGTAAGTACCATAATCCTCTGTTTGTTCTTCCTGATTTTGTTGCAGATAATCCATCTCTTTGTCCTTCTAATTTTATTTGATTGCCTTCACCTTGGTCAAGAATTTTATTAATATCTGCTGTTGCATTTGCTATTAAGTTTACTCCACTTGCTACTGGTTTTACTGTTAAACCTGTTATATGTTTTTCTAGTACTAATTTTGTTTTTGGTCTTTCCATTAAACCAAAGTTTACATTATTGAATTGAGTGTTTTCAGTGTTTGGAGCATTTCCATTATCTACTGTTGAATCATTGCTTACATTTTCTTTAATATCTGTGTCTACTGGCATTTTTATTTTTAATGTTTCTGCACACATCCAAGTGTTTGCTAATACATCTTTTAAACCTTCTGTATTTGTATCTCCATCTAATTTAGCTAATTCAGCGCCTTTTTTACCATCTACATCTACTGCATAGCTCATTACTTTTAATCTTCTTGCTTCGTTATCTACTGCTTTTGATTTTTCTCCATTTAAAGATGTATTGTTATACCATGGTGCATTATAATCATAATCAACATAAGTAGATTTGTAGTCTTCACCGTTATATGTTAATGTATTTCCTGTTATGTCATAAGTACTTCCATCACCATATATGAATCTTACAATGTAGTTACCTGGAATAATTCCTTGTGTAAATTTGTATTCACCAGCTTTATTCTTATTATCATCATCTGTAAAAGAATAACTCTTTCCTGAATATCCATTTCTATCTGTCGTTTTTACTGTATTGCTTCCAGCTACTGTTTCTTGCCAAATGTATTCGTATTGTTGATTATTGATCTCTACAAGTTCTATAAGTTGAACGATTACATCATTAACGCTATTATTAGTTTTAGTATTAAATACTTTTCCAGAAATACTTCTTTCTGCATTCTTTTTGAATGTAATAACAATTCCATTTGCTGTATCTGTATCATCTTCACGTCTAGTTGTTGGTTTGTTTTCTCCTAAGAAAGTATTTCCTGGTGCAGAATCTGCATCTACTAATCTTCCTTCTGTTGTAGAATATTCAACAATTTCTGCCACATTTGTATATTTGCTTGTATCACTTGGTTTTTTAAAAAATGTGCCATCTTCATTCTTCCTTACTTTGAATTTTAATGTTATTTTTTTACTTTCTCCTGGCACTAGATTAATATTGCTTATAGTTAGTATTTTATTCTTTTCATCGTTAACAGTTCCTTCCACATCGCCTACATATTCATATCCTTCGTCATAGCTGTATTTAACTTTAACTCCTGTAGCGTTGTGTTGCGTACTTTGGTTATTTATTTGCAATGCGTATGTGACATATACTTGTAATTCTGTATTTTTATCTTTTTTATTAGGTAATGCTTCTCCATAAGGTTGTCCTAAACTATTTGTATCACCTGGCACTTTATAGTCATCAATTCTATAATAGTAGTCTGAATAAGCTAAGTATAAATTATAATCAACTTTATCATCTGTCGTTTTATATAATTTTTCTTTCAAGTCTTTATCTAGCATTCCATCTAGTATCTGGTCATAAGTATATGCAGTTTTTTGTCCATTTATTTCAATTTCAGCTGAATCTACGTCTGTTCCTAAGTTTAAGTCAAAGAACTTTTTATATAATCCAAAGTTAATGTCAAATGCATAACTATCTAAGTTAATTTCTCCAACGCCGTTATTGTCTTTCCATGTAGTTTTCCAATCATCTGTTTTTTGTAAGTATTTTTCACTTCTTGCTGTTACAAAAGCTTGTTTTCCATCTTTTTCTACATTTGAATATATTGCTTTGTCTGGTATATTCTCTTCATCTTGAAGTGTATAGTTAATTGTGTAGCCACCATTTGTTTTACTTTGGGTTTCATTTTCTGTTCCAAATATTGTTTTTGTACCATCAGCTAATCCATGGTCTTCTTCTGATGTTATTTTTGAAAATACCCCTTTATTATCCTCTTTATTCTTATAAAGCATGCTTGTATCTGGATTTATTAAAGGATTATATGTAATACCATCATAATCAATTTCTACTTTATAATCTGTTCCAACTGGTATATAGTTTGTTCCGTCATCTAATTTTGTGAATAAATATTGACCTTGTTTTAATTTTACTGTGCCTTCTTTTCCTAAATTGTTTAGATAAGTTACCTCTTGTCCATCTTTTTCTGCAGTTTTTGTTGTTGCTACAGTTTTATCATTTTCGTCAAGCAATCTTACTGTAACTCCACCTAAAGCTTCGTCGTCACTTTCGCTATATGTGTTATTTATATCAGGTTGTTCTTTACCTGTTTTTATTTTCTCTGTCCAAACTATTCCACCTAAGTTCATTATAGGAATATCTTTAATATTTAATACTAATTCGTGATTTATTAATGTTACTTCTCCTGCTTTAAACTCATCCTCAGTAACAGTATCCTCTTTTTCTGCCTTATGTATAGTATATGTATTTCCTTTTCTTTTTAATGTTACTGTTATTTTTCCTTCAATTTTTTTGTAACCTACTGGTGCTTCTGTTTCTTCCATTGTAATTACTATGTCTTTACTTAAGTCTGCTATTTCAATGTCTTCTAATACTATGTTTCCATTTTTATCTGTTGTTACAATTATTGTTGGAGTTCCTGTTGTTGGTATTTTATATCCTTTTATACTTGCAATGTTTGTTAGTGTTAATTTGAATTTTGCTCCTTCAACCTTTTCTCCATCTTTTACTGATGAAGTTTTTGATAATGTTAGTTTTTCTATTATAGATTTGTTTTCTAGTTTTACTGTTAATCCTATTGTTGCATTTGTGTTATAGTTAACAACGTACTTTTCGCCTCCTGCTAGTTTTCCAGCTCCGTCTTTTTCCTTCCAGTACGTTCCATCATCACTGCATTGTAGTGTTATTACAAGTGGCTCTGATAATACTTTGTAACCATCCCCATCTATGTCTTTCTTTTCTGTAATAGTTACTGTTATGTCGTTTTTATTTTTAGGCATTACATTCTCTATTTTTATCTTTCCATCTTTGCCTGTTGTAACATCCTTGTTGTATATTTCTTTTCCATCTTGTTCAAATTTTATGTTGAATGGTATGTTTGGTATATTATATAGTTCATTGCCTTCTAAATCTAAACTGTTTACTTTGTTTAATGTTAGATTAACAGGTGGGATAAGAGGTTCGGATTTAAAATTTAAATTTGTATTTTCAAATGTTACATTTCCATCACCATATAGTAATGTTTGTTGTCCACTTAATTTTAACTCATACCACCAAGCCTTAATTTCTCCTCTTCCTACTGTTATTTTGATGTTATCAATAGATGTTATTCCTGCATCTTTTTTTATTAATATATATACTTCCGGCTGCTTGTATTTACCATATATACAACCATAATCTAATATATTTTCGTACGTTCCTTCTTCTCTTGTTTTAAAATCAGATTCTGTAACTCCATCAAAACCGCCATCTACATTTTTTTCACAAGCTATAATATCTGTGTTCTCAGATGTAATGGATTGATTATAATATTTTTCTCCATTTTTAGTATAATCGATTTTTATATCTTTCAACCAGTCACCTGTCGCAACATCAAACGTCATCGGTCCAATTACCATGTATTTTTCCTTCCAGTCGTAGTCACTAGTAATTGAGGAACCAGATACACCATCGACAGGACTTTTGTCAGCATCATAGTAAACTTTTAATTTACTATCATTATTTTTTTTGATTGATTTCCTTTCTTTAAAATAATTGAGTAAATTCAGATATCCTGGATACATATCAGCCACTATATTATCTGGATCTCCCACAATTTTTTTCCATTCCTCTTCAACCACATATGGCATAGTTCCCCAAAGTGGTCCATAAGTTTCATTTCCTCCTTGATATTCTTTTTTATTTCCATCTGAATCATAATAATACCATTTTTTATATGTATTCCCTTTATAGGTAAAATCCTTATATGGTAGTCTATAACAAGGAGTTCCCATTGACATCCACATTAAGTGTTGTCCCACAGAAGTTTTTAAATATTGCTCATATGTTTGTGTTGTTAAATTATATTTGGAATATCCAAATATACCATCATTTGCCAATATCCATGCTTGTATTCCTTGTCTATCGCTAGTTGCATATTTTCCTTTTTTGCTATCGACTTCAAAACTAGCTGATACCTTATAATCCCCTTCATACACTATTTTATTTGGATCAATACAATAAATGTATTCATTTTTCCATAAGTCTCTTTGTTCTACATGATAATATTTTGAAGAGTTTAATTTTCCTTTCTGTAATGTCATATCAACAGCAGCAGCATATGCATTACTGTTAATTAATATTAGTAACAAGAAAGTTAGTAGTGAAAAAACTATTAAAGTTATTTTTTTATATAATTTGACAAATTCTTTGCTTTTCATTTTCACATTTCTCCTTTCTTATATATTCTTTTCAAGTATTACTTTTTTATTTATTAGATATATTCCGCCACCTAATATAAGCATACTTATTATTATTATTCCGATATACATCATTGGACTACCTGTTGCTGTACTTATAATTAATTCTGCTGTGCTGTAATCATTTTCTTTTTGTTCTTTGTTTGCTGGTGTAGAGTTTGTATCTACTAGTCCAAAATCGTTTTTATCTTCATATATTTCTGCTGCATTTGTAAATGTGCCTGTACTATTTGATGTCATTGCTTTAGTTAAAACTAATTTAACTTGTTTTGATTCTCCTGGTTCTAACATTATGTCTTTTAATTCTTCTGTATACAAGTTTCCGTCTGTTCCTTGATACCAATTTGTATTCATTTCTGAATTAAATTTTAGTCCTTTTGGTAAGTAGTCTGCAATTACAGTTGCTGTTCCTGGAACTGCCCCATTATTTTTAACTTCTATTTGATATTCTACAAGTACTGTTGAGCTTGCCATTTGTTTTGCTTTTATTTCTACTTTTGCTAATTGTTCATTTTTATAATTGTATTCTGTTGTTCCACTGTTGTTTTGAACAGTTACTTTTGTAATATATTTGTTTAATTCTAAATCAAATTTTGAATTTAGCACTAAACCTATATTAATGTTTTCTATATTTTCATTTATTACATCAAGTGTATCTGTTTTTACTGTTGTTCCTTCGCTTGTTGTAGGTGCAGTTGGTACAGAATCTTTATTTGTTACTGGTGTAAGCTTATATGTTTTTGTGTTGTATTCAAATTCTATTATGTATTTTCCAGCTTTTAATTCTTTGAATTCATATTTACCATCATTATCTGTTATTGCTGTTATCTCTTTTCCATCTTCACCTTTTAGGTATTCTGCAACATTATCTTTGTTGATTTGTTTTATTTTTACTAAAATGCCTTTTAATAATTTTTCTTTTTCATCTTTTATTCCGTCTTCGTTCTCATCAAGCCATGCTGTACCAGAAATGCTGTATGTTTTATCTGTTGGTGTATCCGGTTTGTCTGGATCTACTGGTTTATCTGGCTCATCTGTTTTAGTTCCTTTTATTCTGTACTCTGTTGTTTCTTCCTTTAATACAATTTCTCTAGTTTCTGATATTCCTTCCCTATCTTGTATAATTTGTGAAATAATAGCTTTGAAATTTATTATAGAGTCTTCTTCTTTAGCATCATTTGCAATTCCTTTTATATCTAGCCTATATGTCTCTTCTGGTTTTATTTCTTTTTTTATAGCATAACTATTTCCTATTGAAATAGCTTCTTCTACTTTAGTTAATTGTTTTAATCCTGTAATTTCACTAATATTAATTTCAATATCTTGAGTAAATCTAGTTTTATTTTTAATATTTAAAGTATAACTAATCTCATCTCCGGGATTAACATATGTATTTCTTGAAGAGTCTGTTAAGTTTTCTGATGAAAAACTAATTTCATAATTTGGTTTTATAACTATATCGTCTTTTCTTAAAGTGTAATCCTCCATTTCATTTATTGAAATTACTTCATTATATGATATTTCCTTTTCATATACATTTTTATCTAGCTTATCAGCTTTCATTTTTATTTCTATATTTATTGTCTGCCCTTTTTCTAATTTAGGTATGATATATATTATGCTTCCGTTTTTCTCACTCTCTTTTATGTCTATATCTATTTTTTCTACTTTCATCATATCTGGATCTTCTGTTGCTTCATATTTATAGACTCCAATTTCTTTTGTATTCAACTTTGTTCCTTCTGGCAATTTACTTGTAATAACTACATTTGTTAAAGTTTCGTCAGATACATTTGTTATTGTTGTTTTATATCCTAGCTGTCCTCCTTCGTAAATGAATTCTGCTCCATCACTATATGCATCTTCAATTGTTGCTTTTATTAAAGCTTGTTTTATTACATTTTTTACTTCTGCTGTTTTTGCTTGATCTTCTTTGCCATTTGGTATTGCTTTTATTGTTGTTGTAATATCTTTTTGTTTTGTTTCTTCTGGTAATGCTTTTACTTTTGCTGTTATTGTTTTTGTTACTGTTTTTCCAGCTTCTATATCAAAGTTTTCTGGTTTTGATACTAATCCTAATTCTTCTGGAAGGCTTGCTTCTATACTTACATTTTTAGCTGTAACGTTTGATTTGTTTGTTACATCTACTGTAAATGTAACTTCTTGTTCTTCATATATAGTATCACTTATTGCTTTTGCAGATACTTCTATTTCTATTTTCTGTGGTGTTTCTAGTGTTATAGTTGCTGCTTTTTGTGCTTTGTCTTCTATTTTTATAGCATATGTGCTATTCATAGATTTGTTTGCGCCTAAATTTTCTGGTATTTCTATTTTATATGTAAATGTTGTTATTGATTTATCTGCTAATTTTGCAAATGTGATTTTGTAGTTTTTGTATGTGCTTGCTTTTTCTGCATTATATGCTTCCCAGGTTTGTCCATCTGCTGAATATTCTACTGTTGCATTCTCTACTGCTATTTGTTCTTTTAGTATAGGTGTTATTGTAGAGCCTTCTCCTGCGAAGTTTCCTACTACAACTACATTTTCCACATCTTTTTCTGTGTTGTTTATTATTGTTCCTTTAACTTGTGCTATTGCTGATTTTTCCTCGCTTAATAAACCTGTTTTGCTGTTTTCTTTTATTGCTAATATTTCAGGTTCTTCTCCATTATAATTTGATATACTATTTGCAAGTATTATTCCTTTTTCTGCAGAGAATGTTACTTGTTTTGAATCTTCTATTTTTTCTTCTCCATTTACTACTGTTAATTTAATATCTCCTGTAGTTGTTGGTTGTAATTCTGGTGTTTTTAGGTTCGCAGAAAATGTTATTGTTGTATCTTGTCCGTTATAGTCTACGTATTCTCCTTGATTTCCTGTTAATTTTACTTCTATTATATTATTGTTTATTGTTATACCATTTAATTCTAATCCATTAGCATTTGATATTCCTTCTGTATTTTCTACTATTGATGCTTCTTTTACTTGTTCTGGTAATTCTATTTGTACTGTTGGATTATTAAATAGTTTGTCTGTCTCTTTGCTTGTATGTAGTGTAACTGTAAAGTCAACTTTGTTTTCTTCTCCTACTGGTAAAGTTTCTTTATCTTTTCCTAAATTTATTCCCAACTCTGCATTTGATTTTGGGCTTACTAGTGAAATTTGTTTTGATATTGTTTCTGTTGAATATATAAAGTCTTCTTCACCTGCTTTTTGTATTCCGGCTATTGCATTAATTGTTAATGAATCTATTTTATCTATTTTTGACACATATTCTTCAACACTTGAAATGTTTAAAGTTTTTCTACTTGCTATGCTTAATTTTCCAGCTTTTACTGGTTTGCTTATTTGCACTCCTATTTGGCTTGCATTTTCTGAATAACTAATTCCAAGTATTTTGTCGTTATTTTCTATAGTGCTCTCTTTTGTTATTTTTCCTAATTCTTCACCTGTAGCCATGTTTAGGATAACTATTTCTCCATTCTCCCCTAATATGTTTATAAAGTCTTCTTTATTTATATATGTAGCATTATAATGTGTAACTGGTTTTATGTCTTCTGAATCTGCTATATTTAATTTGTCTATTTTAGAAACAGCTAATATATCTCCTCCTATTTGTGTGTTGCTTATATTTAATGTCCAAGCTTCTGCAAAGCTTTCTCCTTTTTGAATGTTTCTTTTACTTAAGCTTTCTGGTGCTTGTATATTTAGTTCTATTGGCATAGCCTTTTCTGTATTTGTTACCCAGTATCTTACTGTTTTTTTATGTTCTCCTTCATCCGTATAAAGTTTAAGGTTACTTTCTACTACTGTTCTAAATGCATTTACATTTTTTACACTTTCTTCATTATATATGTATGTAATTACAAATTCGTCTACTGCATTTTTAGCCCATGCTACACAGTTGTTTTCATCTTTGCTATTGTTTACTGTTATTGTTATTTTTCCACTCTCACTATCATATTTCCATGATCCTAATTTGTTTTCTTCTGTCTTTCCAAAATTTGCTGAACCATCTTTTCCGTTTGTTGCTTTTGTTGAATATGCTACAACTTCAACTTTTTCTGCTTTTAGTTCATTTTCAGCTACAAATTTACCTTCTTCCATTTTTCCTGATTCTAGTGGGTTTGCTGTTATTTGTGTTTTTTCTATTGGATATATGTTGTCTTTTATTCCTGATTTTATTTTTACTTGTACTACTCTTTTTTCTTCTCCATCTATTGTATATGTTTTATTTGTTATTATTTCATTTTCTAGTACCTTTGTTGCTTTTCTTGTTTCATCATCCATATTATAAAGCTCTTGTGCATTCCATTTTACTGAAACTGTTTTTTCTTTATTTACTTCTTCTGTTTTATTATCGTTCGAATATGTTCCTGTTAATTTTATTTTACTTTCCATGTTTAATAAATCCAATTTAAATTGGTCATCATTTCTTGCTACTATTTTAAAATCTAATTCTTTAGTTTCTCCTGCATTTATTTGATCTATTCCACTTTCATCTTTTAACTTAAAGTTGCAGTTGCTTAAGTCTAGATTTACATTTTTTAAATTACCTTCCTTTACCGCTATGCTTAAATGTAAATTTAATTCAGACGTTATGTCTGCTTCTTTTACTTCCTTTCCTTCGCTATCTAGTATTTGGGCATTAAATGTAATTTGATTTTGCTCATCTGCTGCATATGAAATTAAACCACTTCCCAAATATGATCCGAAGTAGTGCAAAATTTGAAAAAGTTAAAGTTAAAACTAAAAATGTTGCTAAAACTTTTGTACTAATTTTTCCATCATTTGATTTTTTTAGATTTTTAAACATGTTTTTTTCCTCCTGATTTTATTTTAGTATTTTTCTCTTTATCTTCTTATATTTATATAGCATTATTCTCACATTTTTTGCAATTAATGTCAATATACGTTTTTTTTATTTAATTGTTCAAATTCTACATCCTTTTAAAATTTGTTTACGGAAACTAATAGATTAAAAAGAATTTTTGAAAAATTACATTTTCATGACATTTTTGTAATTAAACGTAATTTCGCTATGATAATTTTATACATATATATTATATACGGTTATGTAAACTTTTTCAAGTGGTTTTTCTCACTTTTTTCAAGTTTTGTAGGTGTTTTTGGAAATATTAGTAAAAAGCATATTTCAATTAAAAAAAGAGAAAAGAAAACAGGAATTATTAATATCTTTAACTCCTGTTTTTTGTATTATTTAGTTAATAATTAACCTGCAAGTTCTCTTTTTATTCTTAATATATTGTCTAATGTTTGTAAATATCCTTCTTTATAGCAAAACTCCAATTTTTTTATATTAAATGGTTTTACTTCTCTTAAGTCTATTTCTAAAACAGATGTGCTTGCATTAACAGATTCTTTTATTAGGTTTTCTGTCATTAGGTCCAATGATTGCATTGTTATATTATATATTGTTTTTTGCTTTCTTGGGCTTTTTAGTTTAAAACGTAATGCAAGAACTTTGTCTATTCCCAATTCTTTTGTTTCTTTTACTGGTAGGTTTGAAAATATTCCCCCATCTACAAATTGATATTTTTCGTGTTCAAACGGAGCATACATTCCCGGGAAAGTTGAGCTCGCCCTTACGGCTTTGCCAATTTCTATGTCGTGTATATACTCTTCACCTTTTAAATTTTCGTTATTTGTGAATATTATTTCTCTGTTTGAGATTAAGTCTGTTGCTGGAATAGTGATTGGCATTTTTAAGTCTTTTATGTTTTTTACATTTTTCTTTTTAGCTGCTTGCTCAACTACTTTTTCTATGTTTTCACTAGTTGTTATTCCACCTAATTTTATATCTCTTGTGGCTTTAATAGATTCCCATATATATTTAGGGCTTAAAGATAAAACCTGACTAGAAAATTCTCTAAATAATTTTATTATCTCATCTGTTTTATATCCCATTGCATATAAGGCAGCCACTATACTTCCTGCTGATGTTCCACCTATTGCTTCTATTTCTATTCCGTTTTCTTCTAGTGCTTTTATTGCGCCTATATGTGCTGCACCTCTTATTCCGCCTCCCGCTAATGCTAGGCCTATTTTCATATACTGTACCTCCTCTATTAAATTGTAATTTATGTGAGCGGGTCGTCCAAGAGTGCGACCCCTACATCGTTTGTGATGCTTTTGGTGAAAAAGGGGTCTGACCCCTTTTTCACCATTGGGTTTATTTTCTTTTTGTTTCCATGTTGTACACTATTTTTCCTATTGTTTTGTCTGGTACTATTTTGCTTAAAAATCTTATCATTTTGTTGTTTGCTCCTGGTAATATCATATATTTTCCTTCAAACATTTTGTCTATTGCATAGTTTGCAACTTCTGTACTTGTCATAACTTTTGTTTTAAATTCTACGTTTGCTTTTTCTAAAAATGGTGTTTTTATTGGTCCTGGACATAGTGCACTTATTTTTACATTCGAGTTTCTTTTTCTTAATTCCTCGTAAATGCTTTGTGTTAATTTTAACACATATGCTTTTGTAGCATGATATGTTGCCATGTGTGGCCCTGGCATAAATCCTGCTATTGATGCTACATTTAATATATATCCACTATTTTTTTTGCACATGTCTTGTAAGAATAGTTTTGTTAGTGTATGAACTGCACACACATTTGTGTTTATCATGTTTAATTCTGTTATTAAATCTGTTTCTATAAATTCTCCACAAGTTCCAAATCCTGCATTGTTTATTAATATATCTATATCTCCTACCTGTTTATATAATTCCACACAATTTTCCGCAAGGCTTAAATCCATGCATATTATTTGTGTTTTTGTTTTTAGTTCTTTTTGTACTTCTTCTAGTTTTTGTTGTTCTCTTGCTACTAAAACTAATTCTATTTCTTGCTCGCTTAATATTTTTGCCATTTCTTTTCCTAAACCTGATGAGGCTCCTGTAATTAATGCTTTCATGTTTTTCCTTCTTTCTAAATTGTTTGCTCTATTATATCAGATATTTACAAATTTTAATAGTTTTTACTTTATTTATTTTGATTTTTGTTATATAATCTTTTCAATATTGTTTAGGGAACTTTCACTTTTAAGAGTTTTTTTAACATTTATTTTATAGAAATGAGGAGATATGCTATGAATTATAATCATAAAGAAATAGAAAAAAAATGGCAAAATTATTGGGATGAAAAACAAAGTTTTAAAGCAATTACTGGAGATAATAAGGACCCATATTATATATTGGTAGAATTTCCTTATCCTTCTGGTGCGGGTCTTCATGTTGGGCATGTTAGAAGCTATACTGCTCAAGATGCTTTGGCTAGAATGAAAAGAATGCAAGGTTATAATGTTTTATATCCAATGGGCTGGGATGCTTTTGGTGCTCCTGCTGAACAATATGCTATTAAAAATCATATTCACCCAAAGGAAGCTGTAAAAGAAAATATTCATACTTTTAAAGGACAAATGAAAGATTTAGGTTTTTCTTTTGACTGGTCTCGTGAATTTTCTACTACTGACCCAGATTATTATAAATGGACTCAATGGCAATTCTTACAATTTTATAAACATGGTATGGCATATAAAGATACTATTCCTGTAAACTGGTGTCCTACTTGTAAATCTGTTTTATCTAATGAAGATGCAGCTGGTGGAGTTTGTGAAAGATGTGGTAGTACAGTTGAGCAAAAAGAAAAATCTCAATGGATGCTTAGAATGAGCAATTATGCAGAAGATTTATTAAAAGGTTTAGATGATACTAATTTTGCTGATAGAGTAAAACTTGGTCAAATTAACTGGATTGGTAAATCTACTGGTGTTGAACTTGATGTGCAAATTGTTGGTGGAGGTAAATTTTCTGTATTTACAACTTGTATTGAAACAGTTTATGGTATTACATTTTTTGTTATTGCTCCTGATGGCAAGTTAATTAAAGAATTAATGCCTAGAGTAAAAAATAAAGCGGAAGTTAATGAATATATTAAAGAAACTGCTAAAAAATCTGCTATGGATAGAACAGAGCTAAATAAAGGTAAAACAGGTTGCAGAGTAGATGGAATTATGGCTATTAATCCTGTTAATGGAAAAGAAGTTCCTGTATTTTTAGGTGACTTTGTTCTAGGAGACTACGGAACTGGGGCTGTTATGGCCGTTCCTTCTCATGACCAAAGAGATTTTGAATATGCTGTAGAACACAATTTGGAAATGATTCAAGTTATTGATGGTAGAGATGTTAGTGAATCTGCTTTTGAGAAACAAGATTATTTAGGTAAAGGTTGTAAATTGATTAATTCAGAAGAATTTACTGGTCTTACTGTTGAAGAAGCTAAAGAGGCTATTACAAATAAATTAGTAGAAAAAGGTATTGCTAGAAAAGTAAATAATTATAAAATGAGAGATTGGGTATTTTCTCGTCAAAGATTCTGGGGAGAACCTATTCCTATGATTTATTGTGAGAAATGTGGATGGCAACCAATGAAGGAAGAAGATTTACCTTTATTGTTACCAGATGTTGCAGAATATGAACCAACTGAAAGTGGAGAAAGTCCTCTTGCAAACATTACCGATTGGGTAAATACAACTTGTCCTCATTGTGGTGGAAAAGCTAGAAGGGAAACTGATACAATGCCTAACTGGGCTGGTTCTAGCTGGTATTTCTTAAGATTTATGGATCCTCATAATGATAAAGAATTTGCTTCTATGGATGCTATGAAATATTGGAAACAAGTTGACTGGTATAACGGAGGAATGGAGCATACTGCAAGACATTTACTATATGCAAGATTCTGGGTTCAATTTCTATATAATATTGGTTTAGTTCCTAAAAAAGAGATGATTTGGACTCGTGTTAGCCATGGTATGGTTTTAGGTTCTAATAATGAAAAGATGAGTAAATCTAAAGGAAATGTTATTAATCCTGATGATATAGTTAACGAATATGGTGCAGACACTTTAAGACTTTATGAAATGTTTATGGGTGATTATACTCAAGATGCTCCTTGGAGCACAGATTCTCTAAGAGGTTGCAAACGTTTTATAGACAAAGTTATTCGTTTAAAAGATAAAATTGGTGATGGAGATGGTTATTCTAAAAAATTGGAACCACTTATCCACAAAACTATAAAAAAAGTGCAAACTGATTTAACAACAATGGCTTATAACACAGCTGTATCTGCATTAATGATTTTAGCTAATAGCTTTGATGCTGAGGATAAAATAACAAAAGAAGATTATCATTTGTTATTAACTTTATTAAACCCTATTGCTCCTCATATTACAGAGGAACTAAATGAGCAATTAGGATTTAAGCCAATTTGCGAATCTAGCTGGCCTAAATATGATGAAGCTAAAACAATAGATAGTGAAAAGGAAATTCCTGTTCAAATAAATGGTAAAGTAAAAGCAACTATTAAAATTGCTTTAGATGAAGATGAATCAAGTGTAAAATCAAAGGCTCTCGAAGCTGTTGCTAGTTTACTAGATGGAAAAAATGTTGTAAAAGAAATCTATGTAAAAAATAAAATTTATAATATAGTTGTAAAATAAAATATGGAATTAACAAAAATGAGGCATACGATGTGTGCCTCATTTTTACTTTTGAAAATATCTTTTTTATAAATTATTTAAAGTATTCTATTCCTGATTCAAATAGTTTTTGGTCCATATTTCCTGGTACGTTTATTATATTTCCTCTATAACTTCTTTCTGAATGTGCCATTTTTCCAAGTATTCTACCATCTTTGCTTGTTATTCCTTCTACTGCATATACTGAACCGTTTGGATTGTAATCTATGTCGTATGTTGCGTTTCCTTTTTCATCTACATATTGTGTTGCTACTTGTCCATTTTTTATTAATTCCTGCATTACTTTTTCGCTTGCTACAAATTTTCCTTCTCCATGTGAAATTGGTATTATGAATTCTTCTTCTAAGTCTACTTTGCTAAACCATGGTGATAATTTTGATACTACTTTTGTTGTTACTAATTTTGATTGGTGTCTTGCTATATTGTTATATGTTAGTGTTGGCATTTCAGATGTTGGTTCTACAATTTCTCCAAATGGTACTAGGCCTAGTTTTATTAATGCTTGGAATCCATTACATATTCCTAATATTAAACCATCTTGTTCATTTAAATGTTTGTGAATTGCTTCTTTTAATCGTGGATTTCTAAATACTGTTGCTATAAATTTACCAGAACCGTCTGGCTCATCTCCTGCACTAAATCCGCCTGGAAGCATTATTATTTGTGATTCATTAATTAGTTTTTCCATTGCAATTATAGATTCTTCTATGTCTGTTTGTTTTAGGTTTTTAAATACCGCTATTTTAGGATCTCCTCCTGCATCTATAAATGCTTTTGCTAAATCATATTCGCAGTTTGTTCCTGGAAATACTGGTATAAAGATTTTTGGTTTGGCTATTTTTATTTTATGTGAGCTCACTTGAGGTGTGCCCCCTGCAGGTTTGTACAATATGTTTTCTATTTTTTTATTTATTTCATTTGTTTTTGTTGGGAATACTTTTTCTAGTGGCTCTTCCCATACTTTTATTAATTCTTCTAGGTCTAATATTTCGTCTTCTGATATTTTTATTTCTTTTTTATTTGTAGTGATTCCTAAAAGTTCTAATTTTTTATTTTCTATTTTATCTTTTGCTTCTATTATAAATGTTGCATAACGTGGCTTAAATAAGCATTTATTAGCTTTAAATTCAAAACCTATTTTATTACCTATACACATTTTTGTTATTGTATCTGCTATTCCAAATTGTCTTACTGTTGCAACAGATATAACCTTGCCATCTTCTATTAGTTTATGCACTAATTCATAGTTTTCTTTTAAATCTTCAAAATCTGGTAAAAATTCTTCTGTTATTTTTGTTTTTAACATATACACATTTGAATTTGCTTTTTTAAATTCATTTGATACTACTTTATTTGTGTCTACAACCCCTATACAGAATGATGTAAGTGTTGGTGGAACATCTAATTCGTTGTATGAACCTGACATTGAGTCTTTTCCACCTATTGATGCAAGTCCTAGTTTTTCTTGAACTAAGTATGCTCCCAAAAGTGCTGCTAATGGTTTTCCCCATCTTGTAGGCTCTTCTCTTAATTTTTCAAAATATTCTTGGAAAGTAAACCATGCTTTTTTGTAATCTCCTCCACATGCTACATATTTTGTAAGTGAATCTATAACTGCAAATGCAGCTCCATGTAATGGGCTTATTTCCGAAAGATATGGATCATACCCAAAACTCATTATTGTTCCAGAATTTGTGTACCCTTTTAATGTTGGTATTCTTGCACACATTGCTTCTGTAGGTGTTAATTGGTATTTACCACCAAATGGCATTAGAACTGTTCCTGCTCCTATTGAGCTGTCAAATCTTTCTACCAATCCTTTTTGAGAACAACAATTTAAATCTGATATTATGTTCTTCCAAAGTTCTGTTTTTGCACAATTTTTTCCGTTTGTTTTGATGCAATTTTGCGGGTTGCCCAGGAGCGCGACCCCTACACTATTTTTATTTTGTTGTATTTTTCTTTTTCCTTCAAAATACTCTTGTATTCCTTTTGGTTTTTCTATTTTTGCGTTTGCTATTTTTACTGTTCCGTTTGTGTTTAAAAATTCTCTTGATAAGTCAACTATAAGCTTTCCTCTCCAGTACATTTTCATTCTTGGTTCTTTTGTTACTTTTGCTACTACGGTAGATTCTATATTTTCTTTTTCTGCAAGTTTTTGGAATTTTTCTACATCTTTTTCTTCTATTACTACTGCCATTCTTTCTTGTGATTCTGATATTGCTAGTTCAGTTCCATCTAATCCTTCGTATTTTTTTGGAACTTTATCTAGGTTTATTTCTAATCCGTCTGCGAGTTCTCCTATTGCTACGGAAACACCGCCTGCGCCGAAATCATTACATCTTTTTATTAGTGTTGTTACTTCTGGATTTCTAAATAATCTTTGTATTTTTCTTTCTTCTGGTGCATTTCCTTTTTGTACTTCTGCTCCGCATGTTGTAAGTGATGCACTATTATGTGCTTTTGATGAACCTGTTGCTCCTCCACATCCATCTCTACCTGTCCTTCCACCTAATAGAACTACTACATCTCCTGGCTCTGGTACTTTTCTAATTACGTTTTTCTTTGGTGCTGCTCCTACTAATGCACCTATTTCTAGTCTTTTAGCTACATAGCCTGGGTGATATATTTCTGCAACTTGTCCTGTTGCTAATCCTATTTGGTTTCCATATGAACTATATCCTCTTGCTGCTTCATTTGTTAGTTTTCTTTGTGGCAGTTTGTTTGGTAGTGTGTCTTTTACTGATGTTCTTGGATCTCCACATCCTGTTACTCTCATTGCTTGATACACATATACTCTTCCAGATAATGGGTCACGTATTGCTCCGCCCAAACATGTTGCTGCTCCACCAAATGGTTCTATTTCTGTTGGATGATTATGTGTTTCATTTTTGAACATTATTAGGTATTCTTCTGGTTTTCCATCTACCAATATTTCTGCTTGTATACTACATGCATTTATTTCTTCTGATTCGTCTAAATCTTTTAACATTCCTTTTTTCTTTAATTCTTTTACTGCTATTGTTGCTACATCCATTAAGCAGATATCTTTTGCCTTTTTCCCATCATACACGTATTCTCTAGATTTTTTGTAGTCTTCATATATTTTATTTGCTAAATCCCAGTCTATTTCTACTTTGTCTAATTTGCTTAAGAATGTTGTATGTCTACAATGATCTGACCAATATGTATCTATCATTTTCATTTCTGTCATGCTAGGATCTCTTTTTTCTACATCTCTAAAATACTTCTGGCAGAATTTTAAATCTTCTATATCCATTGCAAACCCATACTTATCATAGAATTTTTTTGAATCTTCATCTGTCATGTGTATAAATCCTTCTACTATTGCTACGTCTTTTGGCTCTGGATGTTCATCTTTTACTGTTTTTAATTTTTCTAATGTACATTCTCTTGAGTCTACTGGATTTATTATATATTTTTTTATTTTTTCTAAGTCTTCAGTACTTATATTTCCTTTTATAACATATATTTTTGCACTTTTTGCAAGTGGTCTTTCTCCTTCTGTTAATATTTGCAAACATTCTGATAGTGAGTTTGCTCTTTGGTCAAATTGTCCTGGTAAATATTCTACTCCAAATATTTTATCTTCTTTTGCGAATGGATATTCTTCTTCAAAGCATTCATCTACTTGTGGTTCAGAAAATACTGTGTTTTTTGCTTTTTCAAATATTTCATCATTTATGCCTTCTACATCGTATCTGTTTACTATTTTTAAATCTTCTAGATTTTCTAATAGCAGATTTTCTTTTAGGTCTTTTAATAAACCTTTTGCTTCTACACTAAATTCTGGCTT